>AUXO013952340.1_pt1 | contig 10160 bp, 12 predicted proteins | sample 768731 | NCBI WGS metagenome assembly AUXO01 (sample SAMN02715735, study PRJNA202380) | gut metagenome | biome: sheep rumen | host: Ovis aries | place: New Zealand: Palmerston North | reverse complement strand
GATTCTATGATGGGTCAAGATGCAATTAATGTTATTACTGGATTTAATGATAAATTGCCTTTAACTGGTGTTGTACTTACTAAATTAGATGGAGATACTCGTGGTGGTGTAGCTTTAAGTGTTCGCCATTTAACTAATGTTCCTATTAAGTTTATGGGTGTTTCTGAAAAACTTGATGGTTTAGAGATGTTTGATCCTGAACGTATGGCTGGACGTATTCTTGGAATGGGAGATATTGTTTCTTTAGTTGAGAAAGCTACTGAATCAATTGATGAGAAAGCTGCTGAAAAAACTGCTAAGAGAATGCAAGAGGGTAAGTTTGATTTAGAAGATTTTTTAGATACTATGAAACAAATGAAAAAACTTGGTCCACTTGAAAACTTAATTAAATTAATTCCAGGTGCTAAAAAAATGGGGCTTACTGATGTTAAGATAGATCCTAAACAAATGGCTCATGTAGAAGCAATTGTTTTATCTATGACTCCTAAGGAAAGAAGAAATCCTGAAATTATTAAAGCAAGTCGTAAAACACGTATTGCTAAAGGATCTGGTACTTCAGTACAAGAAGTTAATCGTCTACTTCAACAATTTGATCAAATGAAGCAAATGATGAAGCAAATGAAAAATGGAAACTTTAAGATGCCTTTTTAGGCGTCTTTTTTTAACCAGTTATTTATTTTTACATAAGATAAACTAGGAGGTTTTGTTATGTATAATAATGACGTTATTAATAATTTATATGTAGAAGGTAATAATAATACAATTGATAGTGATATGACTAATGATACTATGATGACTAATAATTCTATTTCTATGCCACAAATGAGTCAACAACCAATTATGGGACAAGTACAAGAAAAAGTAGTTCACCGTACTTTTGTCCATGATGTTCCTCATATTTGTCCTATTCATACAAGAGTAATTAATCATCATGTCTATAGACATACTTATCAACCAAGATATACTTGTAGCGAAGAAAACTGTGTTAGTAATGTACAATGTGGATCTTGCTGCCAATTTCAATAATATTCAATCACTTCGAAAGAAGTGATTTTATATTGACAATAGTATATACAATGTATATACTATTTGTGAATGGAGATGGTATTGTGGAGGCTAGACTTCAAAAATGGGGTAATTCTGATGGTATTAGAATTCCTAGTGCATTTTTAAAAGCTTTAAATTTAAAGACTAATGATTCAGTAACTATTGTTCAGGATGGCGATAGAATTATTATTACAAAATCTAATAAAAATAAAATTTCATTAAAAGAGCTATTTGATAATTATAATGGTGGAGACTTATCTAATGAATTCAAATGGGACAATCCAGTGGGGAGGGAAATATGGTAAATAAATATTTACCCAAGCAAGGTGATATAATTTATATAAATTTAAATCCTACTAGGGGACATGAACAATCTGGATTTAGACCTGCTATTGTTATTAGTAATAATGTTTTTAATAAGTATACTAATATGGCTATAGTGTGTCCGATTACTTCCAATGTAAAAGAATTTCCCACTCATTATATTTTAGAAGATTCAAAAAAAGTTAAAGGTGCTGTTCTTTGTGAACATATTAGAAGTATTGATTATGATTCTAGAAGTATTCAATTTGTTGAAAGTGCAAGCGAGAATGATTTCTTAAGTATTATAACTTTAATGAATGCGTGTGTTGAAGAGTAAATATGTGTAAAAATATTTTTGTCAACAAAATGTCTAATTTTTCTAATTAGTTGATTAATGATGTAAAGTGGTTTATTGTAATAGTAGGGAGTGTGATATGAATGATCTATCCTTCAATTGATAAGTTACTTAATATTGTTAATTCGAAATATGAGCTAGTACATATAGCTGCTAGAAGAAGTAAACAAATATCAAGAGATGGACTTTTACAACTTGCCGAAACCGATTACAAAAGCAAAAAGAATATAGGAAGGGCCCTTGAGGAGGTCGCTGAAGGCTTAATCGAGGTTCATGAAAAAGAGGACAAATAGTTCTCTTTTTTCGTGTATAATAAAGTTAGGGGTGAAGTATATGAAAGTATTGAAATACAAGAAATTAAAGAATAATCGTTATAAAGTATTCTTTGATGAAATGGAACTTACTTTATATGAAGATGTTATATTAAAATATGGATTATTAATTAAGAAAGAGATAGATCATAAAGATTTAGATGAAATCTCTAAAGATAATACATATTATGAAGTTTACTATACGGCATTAAATAGTATTAATGCTCATTTTAAGAGTGTTTATGATACTAAAGAGTTTTTAAAAGACAAGGGATATCCTTATGAGATGATAGATCCTGTTGTAGAAAAACTTTTAGAACAGGGTTATTTAAATGATTCTATGTTTATTAAGAGTTTTATTAATCATAAGATGATTACTACTAATTATGGACCTAGAAGGATTGTCAGAGATTTAATGGAACACAGAGTACCTCAAGCGATAGTAGAGGAAGAAATTTCTGTATTTGATGATGAAATGCAGATGGAGAAGGCTGATAAATTAGCTAATCGTTTTTATAAATCAAATCATACTAGGGGAGGAAGTATTCTTAGACAAAAGATTTCTAATGATTTAGTTCAGTATGGATATGATATTTCTATTATTAATAAAGTCTTATCGGAGTATGACTTTTCAAATGATAAAGAAATGGCAAAAAAAGAATACGATAAATTATATCGTAAATTAAGTCGTAAGTATGAAGGTAAAGAATTGGAAATTAAGATTCGTGAGAAGATGTATCAAAAAGGTTTAAAATATGAGGAATAAAAAAAAGACTAGTTTATCTAGTCTTTTCTTTATTTTTTACTTTGTGATGCTTGTTGTTTTGCAGATTCTACTAAATCATTCATGTATTTTTCATATGCTTTCTTTAAAGCACTATCATTCCATGTGATTCCATTGTCTTTACGGTAATTCTTTAATGATTCATAGTATAGAGTTGCATCAGCATCTAATTTTTCTTTTCTTAATTTTTCTTGAATATCTTTCTTAACATCTTTTAATGCTTTTTTCTTGTCTTCACCAGTTTTTAAGATAATATGATATCCATATTGAGTTTTAACTGGTTCTTTAGTATATTCATTATTTTTTAATTTAGCACATGCTTCAGAAAATTCTGCTACCATATCATCGTATGAGAATTTTCCTAGGTCTCCACCTTTTTTAGCATTAGATTCATCTTTTGAATATTTCTTAGCTAAATCATCAAACTTTTTACCATCATTTAATTGTTTAATGATATCTTTTGCTTTTTCTTTAGCTTTTTCTTCTGCATCTTTCTTATCATCATCTGATGCATCAGCAGCAACATCCGCAGTAATTAAGATGTGTTTAGCACTCATATCTCCATGAACTTTTTCTTCATAATATTTTTTAATTTCATCTTCAGATAAATTCTTTTCGATATATTCATTTACTGCTTGTTCTCTTTTATATTCTAGTCTTAGAATCTTTTGTAATTCTTCTTCGTTTTCTGCACCGAAGTATTGCTTAATAACTTGATTAAATTGATTTTCTTCAGAATAGTAAGATTTGATTGAATCTATTTGTTTTTTTACACTTTCATCTTCTTCTTTATCTGTTTTGTATTTCTCATCTAGTAATTTATGATCAATTAAATCAATTAATCTAGAAATATTGTCAGTTTTAATATCTTTATAGAAATCATTTGCTTTAATTTCTCCTTCTTCAAAACCAACAACTGCTTTTTTACTTATTTCAACCTTTTTTCCACAACCAGTTGTGAATAATGATGCTGTAATCATTAATGCACTTAATCCTAATATGATTTTTTTGTTTTTCATGATTTCCCTCCTAGTAGATATAATAACAAATAATTAAAATTGTTGCAATAAATTATAGTTATAATCACCATTTCTTACCTTTGCCATACAATACTATGAAAGCATGGAAGGAGGAAAATTATGAACAATTGTGGAAATCAATCTTCTGTTGGAATCATCTTAGTGTTATTTATTTTATTAATCATTATTATCGGTGCTTGGAATTAGGGGGTGTAGAGTATGAACTGTACTGAAAATACATCATGTAGTTGCAATAAAGGTAGATCAGGTTTTTTAATTATTCTTGTTCTATATATATTACTTGCTATCTTACTTGGTGGTAATACAACTAATTTTTATTAAAAAAAATACAAGGCACAACCTTGTATTTCTTATTTTAATTTTTCAAATACTTCATCTAATGATGATAACTTAGATTTGTCATATTGAACATCTGCGTTATCTCCTTCATATCTTGGAATTAAATGAATATGGAAGTGTTTAACTTCTTGACCTAGGTCATTATTTTGACCGATTGTTAAACCTTCACAATTTAATCTTTCTTTTAGTAATGGATACATCTTTTCTTTGATAATAGTAACCATATGAGATAAAGTATCCATATCCATATCCATGATTGTTACAATATGTTTCTTTGGTACTACTAATAGGTGACCATCTGTTGCTGGATCAATACTCATAAAAACTATAATTTTATCATCATCATAAACTTTTTTTGATGGTATTTCTCCTTTTATTATTTTACAAAAAATACAGTTTTCCATTTTTACCTCCTATAGATACTCATAACTTATGTTGTTATCTTCTAGTATCTTGCTTTCTTTTTTCTTTATTATATCATTAATAATTACTTTTAACTCTTCTGATTCAATTATATTTCTTGAAATATTTTCTATTCTAAGTGTTTTTTTATCTGCTGTTATGTCAAATGTAAATGATTTAGGAGTAATACTTCTTTCATTTGCATTTTCATAGAATATATTAATGACATTTACTATGTTTTCTAATGTTAGTTTTTCAATAGATACATTAGCTTCTATATTATATAGTTCTAAAGATTCAGGTTTTTTACTATTTAATAACTCTTGTTGTTTTACTTCACTATAAGTGTTTAATTTATCTAGTTTTATCTTATATACTGTTCTTGTTTTCTTTTTAATATTATTTTGTATTTCTTTTTCTTTTTCTTTTATTAAAGTTTTTCCTTCTAAATAATCTTTTTTATAAGTATCTGTTATTTTCTTATTTTCATAATATACTTTAAAATATAGTTTTTCGTTTTCTTTATTCTTAACTATAGTTTCATAACGAAGATTTTTATATGTTATTTTTTCCATTTCTAAGTTTTTTAAGTCATCTTCGTAATTGTCTTTTAGATATACTTCTATTTTCTTTGTAATTTTAGGTATTTTAAGGGGTGATAATTTTTCATTTACTACTACAACTCCAAAGAATACAAATACTACAAAAAAGAGTAAAGACATCTGTAATGTTAGTTTATTTTGTTCTTTCATAGTATCACCACTTTCATTGTAACTTAATTATTTTTTTTATGCAATTTTTAGTTTAAAAAAGTCAAAAGGTAGTTGTCTTGTCTAATTTTTTGTGCTAATATTAAAGAAGATAAAAGGGTAAATGGGTGGTGTGACTATGGCTATGCAAGTACAAAGGGGACTTGTTAAATACAAGGATCGTAGCGATATTATATGTACGTATGGTGTTTCTGAAGATGGAGCACAATACTATTTTTTAGACGATGGAAAATTAGATAATGATAATATTATTGTGTCTACTGCTTTAGTTGAAGCCATTGACCCAGTAGTTGTTTCTAGCCATGTTGGTGTTATTGATAGTAATGGTGCCATTGTTATTCCATGTGAAAACAAAACTATTAAGACAATAGCAAATAATATGATTTTAGTAGAAAAAGCAACACCTACATCTGAGAGTGTTTTGGAGTCTATTCGTTTAAGAGAAGATCCAGCTGCAGCTACTAAATTAGTTACAACTCCTGCAACAATTAAAGATAAGATTAATACATTAATGGATAATAAAGGTCGTTTTGTTTTTAATGACCAATTCTCTGAAGCTACAGTGTATGACTTTAGTGGTAATAACTTAGTTGATGGTGAATATTATAGTTTTATTGGAGTAACTGAAGATAAAGTGTTCCTATGTAAGAATACTATTGACTCTGATGTTCGTGAATTAGGAATTGCTCCTGCAGTACCTGATATTCCAGAAGTTGCATCTGAGGATGCTGTTGAATTGAATGTTGAGACTACTAACGTTACTCAAGATTCTATTGATAATGCAATAAATGAACAAGCTGGTGTTGCTGATGATGGTGCTCCAATTGTTGGAGATGGTACTACTCCTGAGGTTGAGTCAAGTGATGTTATACCTTTAGCTGGAGAAGTATCAAATGAAGTTGCTACAGCTGAGGTACCTGCAGAAGGTGAAACTCCTCAAGAAGGAGAAGTATCTCTTAATATTGGAATGGATGCACCTGAGAGTGAAGCTGTTGCTCCAGTAGAAGGAGAGACACCTGCAGATGGTGTTGTTATTCCAGATGTTAATGGAGAAGTTCCAGCTGAGACTCCTCAAGAAGGAGAAGTAGCAGTTGATGGAACGGCTCCTCTAGATATTCCTACTGGGGACTCAATTGTTCCACCAGAAGGAGATATGCCTGCAGATATGGGATTAGTTATTCCTGATGCTACTACTGAAGCTCCAGTAGAGGGAGAAGTAGCAGTTGATGTTCCTGCAGAGGGTGAAGTTGCTGCTCCAGCAGAGGGTGAAGTTGCTGCTCCAGCAGAAGGAGAAAATGTTATATCTCCTGAAGAAATTAATGATGCAATTACTAATTCTTTTGATAACAATCCTACAGAAGGAGAAGTAGCTGCAGATGAAACTGTTGTTAGTGCAGAAGATGTTAATAATGTAGTTACTGATGATAATACAGATGGTGGTGCTGCTCCAGTTGATGTTCCTGTTGATGGAACTTCAGTTGAAAATGTTCAACCTGAAGAAACACAACCAGAAGAACAAAATAATATTATGGAAGACTTTAGTGCTATCTATGGAAATCAAGATCCTAATCGTGAACAAGTTGTTTCAGTTGCTGAAGAAGTACCAACTGAACCAGTTGATAATAAAATGGATATGAATAACAACTATGGTAATATGTATCAAGAACCTGTAAATAATGATTATAATATGAATCAATTTAATAATAATTTTGAAGATGATTTTGATTATGAAGCACCAAATACTAACTTCAATAATTATGATTTCAATGATAATATGAATTATGATAATTTTGATTCAACAGGATTACAATTGCCAAGTAGAAATATGATGAATGATGTTACTGCTACTATTTCTAACTTAGTTGAAATTAATCGTAATCAACAAAGCATGTTAGATGAGTATGAAATTAAATTAACTAAATGTAATGCTTCTAGAACAAAGTATGCAGAACTTTCTAAACAACAAGCTAGAGAGATTGCTAATTTAAATGCTCGTCTTGGTAAAGCAGAAGCTGAGATTCAAATGTTACAAAGTAAACTTGCTTCTTTAGGAAGTGCTACTAATGGTGAGTTAGCTAGAGCTATTGCTGATGCTCAAAACTTAATTGGTAATACTAGAATGAGAAGAAGAACAAATAATATGATGTAGATATAAAAAAGTCATTGATTAATGACTTTTTTTTAGTTTTATGGTAAAATATAGTTGTTTTATGCCTAAGGGGTGGCAAATGTATTATTTATTCATATATTAAAAAGAGAGGAAGGGACTTTATGAATCGCGAAGATTTTCCAATGCTAGAGCAAGATATTGTCTATTTTGATAATGGAGCTACTACATTAAAGCCTAAGAGTGTTACTGATAGTATTGTTCGTTATATGAGTCAACATACTTCTAATATTCATAGAGGTGACTATGATGCAGCAGTAATTACTAATACTTTATATGATGGTACTCGTAATGTTGTTGCGGACTTTGTTAATTGTGAACCTAATGAAGTTATATTTACTAGTGGTACTACAATGTCTATAAATCAAGTTGTATTTGGTTTTATGAAGTCTCATTTAAAAAAGGGAGATATTGTTTTACTAACTAAAAGTGAACATGCATCTAATGTTCTTCCTTGGATTAGATTAAGGGAAGAGATTGGTATTGAAATTAAGTATATGGATTTAGATGCTGATTATAGTCTTAGTGTTGATAGTGTTAAAAAAAGTATTACTGATAAGACTAAAGTAATTTCAATAGCCCATGTTACTAATGTAATTGGTGATGTTAGAGATGTCAAAGCAATTGGTAAAATATGTAGAGAAAATAATATTTATTTCTGTGTAGATGGAGCACAAAGTGTTCCTCATATGAAGGAAGATTTTAAAAATAGTAATATAGATTTCTTGAGTTTTTCAGGTCATAAGATGTGTGGGCCTACTGGTATTGGTGTATTAGTTGGAAGATATGAATTATTAAAAGAAATGGAGCCATTATGTTATGGTGGTGGAATGAATAATTTCTTTGAAGCAGATTGTTCTTATGAATTAAAAGATGTTCCTGTTAAGTTTGAGGCAGGTACACCTCCTATTGCTGAAGTAATAGGATTACGTGAAGCAATTATATATTTACAAAAGATTGGTATGGATAAAATTCATGAACATGAGATGGAACTTAAGAAATATTTAATTTCTAAGTTAGAGAATATTTCTAACATAGAAGTTTATAATAAGAATAGTGATAGTGGTATACTTGCTTTTAATGTTAAGAATGTATTTGCACAAGACACTTCTGTTTATTTAAATCATTATCGTATTTTTGTTAGGGCTGGTAATCACTGTGCTAAGATTTTGAAAGATGAAATCGGTGTTAAAAATACGGTACGTTGTAGTATGTATTTTTATAATACATTCGAAGATGTTGACAGAATGGTAGAAGCTTTAGAAAAGAGTGAAGATATTTTTAAAGTAGTATTATAGGTGATTATATGGACAATGATTTAAGAAGAGAAATAATATTAGATAATTATCAAGATCCTATGAATAGGGGCTTAGTTGATGATCCGGATTACTTAAAAGTAAATACGAATAGTGAGAGTTGTATTGATAATTTAGATTTTATGATGAAAATAGATGGAAATGTTATTCAAGATATACGTTTTGATGGAGAAGCATGTGCTATAAGTACTTCTGCTAGTTCTATAATGATACGTAGTTTAATAGGAAAAACGGTTGAAGAAGCTAAAGAAATCTTGAAGAATTATAAGAATATGATTGATGAGAAAGAGTATGATTCAGATATTCTAGGTGAATTGAATGTTTATGATGAGATTTGTAAACAACCAAATCGTAAGAATTGTGCTCTTTTACCAAATAGAGCAATGGAAAAGTTATTGGGGGAATTAGAAGGTTATGGAAAATAAGAAATTTAATAGAAAAAATTTATATATTGCAGAATTAAGATATTTTGATGAAGAACATAATGGTATTGAATTTGGACAAGAATTATCATTAGTAGTTTTATCTAAGTTTAAAAAAGAAAAAGAAACAATTTATTATAATGTTTTAAATGAAGGTGAAGTACTACCTACATATGGTAGAAGTACTGTTTATGGTCAATATGATTCAAATGGTAATCAAATTGGTACTAAAATGGATTTACTAGGTGGTAAAGCACAAACAGGTCCATGTTGGTTATTACGTCATACTTTAGAAAACTATAGTTATTTACCTGAAGAATTAGATAGAAATGCTATTGAAGAATTAGTATTAGAATCTGATCATTACTTTAAGGATCGTAAGGCTATTGCTGAAAGAATGCGTAAACAAAGAAATCATCCATTTAAGATGATTAAGATTCTTCGTAAAGATGCAGTAGATGAAGAATATATGAACTTTTTCTTTCAAGAAAGAGAAGAAGAACGTCAAAAAGCAAAAAAATAAAAAAGTATTAAACTTGTTTATTTAAACTTATTAGTTTATTAAAAATAGAAATTTACCTAGAGAATTTCTATTTTTTTGTTTTGGTACGAATTAAAATATAGATTTTGGTCATTTGCTTATCACTTTTTTCTTCTGTAGTATACACGTTCGAAAGGAGGTGTATACCTTGTTAAATCAAATTGTATTAGTTGGTAGACTTACTCGTAATATTCAAGTTAATAAGTCTGAAAATGGTGTTAAAGTTGCTACTATATCACTTGCTATACCACGTAGTTTTAAGAATATGGAAGGAACTTATGATACTGATTTTATTGATTGTGTTGCTTTTGATAATATTGCGATGAATACTGCTGAATATTGTGGAAAGGGGGATATTGTTGG
>AUXO010701176.1_pt1 | contig 10160 bp, 12 predicted proteins | sample 768731 | NCBI WGS metagenome assembly AUXO01 (sample SAMN02715735, study PRJNA202380) | gut metagenome | biome: sheep rumen | host: Ovis aries | place: New Zealand: Palmerston North | reverse complement strand
TATTCTACTAAACGTGGAGATAGCGTGGGAATCATCAAGCTTGAAAATTTATTCCGGCAGATAATGAAATTATGTCAGGAGGATTTATTTTCTGAGGAATTGGAAGAAGAAACTGTTTCTCCAGATACCGCTTCTCAAACGTGGATTTCCAAAATCCTCCATCCTTTCCGAAAATCATAAAGAGGTGACTGTTACTCATGAGAAAATCCTATAGGTTGATTTTTCCATTTCTTTTATTTGCTTTGTGTGCCTGTGGAAAAAAAGCAGAGCCACAAGTAGACATTAAAACATTGAATGTCAGCTCCGTCATCAGTTCTGCAAGAGAATTAACAACGCTCAAATATGAATATACTGATTTTGGTACTTATGAACGAGAAGCTGAAAAAATTGATATTCCACTGATTGGAAAAGCGGATATCCCCATGACAAAGGAAGAATTTATTTTTACTTATGGCGGAACAATTTGTGTTGGATTTCAGCTGGAAGATGTTGTACCGCAGGTAGATGAAGAAAATAAAGTTATCACCATTGAAGTACCTGAACCAATTGTATTAAGCCATACCCCCAACCATGATGCTGATGGTGTTTATGTCATTAAAAATTCCATCAAAACCAATACTAGTGAAAAAATTACTGGTTATGAAGATACAAAAGATAAACTTAGAAAAGCCAAAGAAGAAGCTTTGATGGCACAAGAAGATACTCGAAAAGATGCCATTAAAGAATATAAGAAAATGTGTGAAGCATGGCTTCTGAGTGCAGATTCCAATGTAAGTGAGTATCAGATTAAGTATATCGAAAGTGAGAAGACCTAAGTTGAATGCAAAAGAACAAAATACAGAAATTCCGGTTTCTAAAACAACAAATTCCGAAAATAAGTTTTATCTCCCTTGGGATAAAACCGAAAAGATGGAATTTGACGATTTCGTCACAGAATGTATTGATTCCATTCCAGAAGCTAAAATTCCAGTATTTGGATTTGCAAAATCTGATGTAATCCAGCATTTCAGAATCATTGCTGAACGGTATACCGATTTTTTACGGAAGCATACCGGCTTTAAGAATGATTTTCCAAAATTAGCCGTTTTTTCGGCTGATATTCGCAATATTACTGCTAAAAAATTAGATGCTAAGAAAACACAGGAATTAGAAAGTAAATTACTTCGCCGGATTGAAAGTGAAGTCAAAAAAATTAAGGATTCCAAGAAATTTGTTTCGTTAGGTGTGACAAATTCCGGAAAAACTACTTTCATGGCAAGTATGTACTATAAAATGGCAATGCCGATAGAGGGCTTTCAATTGATGCTGGAAGATAATGACCAGCACCAGAAAATGAAAAACATCTATGCAAGAATGGTAGATACAAGCTTAGATGCCCCTGAAAGATTTCCTTTACCGACTAATCAATCAGATTCTTACCTTTTTTCTTTGCAGTTCAAGCATGATTTAGCTGAACGCTTTGAATGGCTTGACTATAGAGGTGGTATTCTTCAAGATGGCAGAGGAGAAGAACTTGACAAACTGAAACAACATATTTCCAGTGCAGAAGTTTTATATGTGTTTGTGGATGGAAGTTTATTCAAGGATAGAGAAGGGAAAAACGAAACAGAATTGATTGATGAAATTTTGTATGATGTCGCAAATGAATGTGCATTAGACTTGAATCATTTTCTTTCTGGATATGGCAACACAAACCTCAGAATTCCTCCTGTTGCAATCATCGTCACAAAATATGATTTGATTTATAAAGAATTTCATGAGAACCGGAATTTAGACCATGAATATATTATTACGAAAATCATCAATGAAGTGATTAAAAAGGCATTTTCAGGCTTATTCACAGAACAGGATAAGGAAAATATTGGTTATCGAAGTATGATTGGCATTATTCCGGTTTCTTTGGGGGCAGGGATTTCAGAAAATGATTATCATGGAAAATTTCAGCCGGATAATGTACAATTTGCGGCTTTAATGGGCGTTTGGTTCTTGCTGAATAAGGAAACAGAAAACTCCGATTCTTCTGACCCATCCACAATGAAAAAGAAACGTGATGCCATGAGAATTATTGAAAAAGCGATTGATGATGTGAAGTATATTCATTTCTATACCGATGGAAAAGAAGAAAAATTCAGCGAATGTGCGAACCGCTTCAAAAAGGATGCGTGATTGCATATGAAATGTTTCCCGATTATCTATACCCGAACTTACCAGAATGATTTTTACCGACCATTCCATGTATGTCCTGATTTTGTCAATGTAGATGACATTTACCCCTACATTGAACAGGCTTTCAGGGAGTACTATATCAATGAAGGTCAATTTCGTCGGCTCATCCTATCCAACACGGAATATTGTGTTTTTGGAAATACCTGTTATATTGAGAAATTTTGCGAATGTGATGAAAGCATTGCTGATTATACCAACGACAGCAACAGGAGGGCAATTTATGGATTTTTCGGGTTTGCAGTTCAGCGGACAGAAGAAAATAAAATCCCCTGCTTTCAATTGGAAGATTGTGCCAAAATGTTTGTGAAGTATATGATTCCCGTCTGGAATCGTTCATTTCTGGAAACACAAATTCCAGACCCTGTACAACTTCCCGAAATCGCCTACACAGAATCCGTTGAACCCGAAGTCAATCAAATGGTTGAGAATTGTCACCTTTTCACAAATGAAGGGGGGTTATGGGAATATCTTCTCTGGAAAGCAATCTGTCAGAAAGAAAGTCTGACCTATTGTTCCCATATTGGGGATTATTCCGTTTTAAGACAAATGAAATTTGATTATGTGGTGACATCCTCTGAACAAATTAGCCGGCTACATTACGACGTATCAAAAATGCTGGTGGAGCAGAAACAGCAGGATGAAGCGGCAGAAGAACCACCACCCAAAAAAGAAGAAACGGCATTTCAGCGGCTGTTTCGCACAATATTTCACCATCCATAAGAAAGGAGAATGTCCATTGGCTCAGAATGATTTAGACAAGCATTATTCCAGCAGTCAGACCGTGAAAACCAATCTTCCTGATGCGGATGCACTCACAGTATATTATGAGCAATATGCAATTATCTTGAAAAAATACGAAAGTCAGGTCAGTTATTTATATGAAAAGCTGGAAGAAATCCGGAAAGAGCGTATTTCCTTTATTGATGAAAAAATACCGCAAATGCGTGAAAAACTGGAAGAACAGCAAATCAGTGAAGCGCATATCAATGACTGGTTGGATACTTTAAGAAATGACACTATGCGCAGTCTGTCCATCAGTGAAACGCTTTTGAATTCATTTTATGTCAGTACTTTGGATGAGTTCAAAAAAGAGCTGAGAGAAAAATTATCCATAGGCGGTGAAAAATCATGATTGATGCACTCACGAAAATGGATTATATGCTTGGTGTGATGAAGCGACAACGTGAAAAATTATATCAAGATTGTATGAATGGTGATTATGATTTGATGCATGGACTACGTGAGGAGTTGCCGAATGTGTATAGGCTTTCTTGTGAGCGGTATCGGCTCATGTGGATTGATGCACATTGGAATGTGGTTCATGAGTTTGCAGAAAAAAGGCTGTCCTCTGAAAAGGACAGGGAAGCTTTATATTTGTATTTTGCTAAAAATTTTCGTCCGTTCATAGAACCATTGAATTTTAGCAAAGAAAATTTGTCAGATTTTTTCTTTATCATGCTGAGAAATGAAATTTCTGGTATCGAGGATATGTTGAATATCAGCAATAAACACCGTCATAGCATGAATGAGTTAATGAATTTGCAGGAGATTCATTGGAGAAAATTCGAGAAAAAAATTGCAGCATTATCGAAGGAAAGGAAGAATGTTGAAGATGAATGAGCAGAAGGATGTTTTTGGAAAGTTTGACGATATTTTGTATGAGCCGATTCATGCAATTGTGGCTTATGTGGAAGAACCCATCAAACAGCTGGAATCTTGGCGCAAAACCAGAGAGGCTACTGCTGATGAGAGAGTGGAAGCTCGAATTGAAAAAGAAAAGCAGAAGATGGAAGTCTGGACGGAAGAAGCCAGAGCAAAATTAGAGATGAAACGTCAGAAATGGGCTGTTCAGATTGCCGATTTGGAAGCAGACCATGCAATGAAACGTCAGAAAAAGTTTGTGGAAGCATTGGAAAAGTATCAAGTTGACCTTGCAAAAGCCACAAGAGATATTGTCACCAGCATGGGTGAAATGTCAATTGAAATGCGTGAAAGAGCTAATTTACTTCTCAAGGAAATGACAGAGGGGTATACTGCATTACAGGATAGGGCAGCTCAAAAGTCCATGGAACAGCTCAGAGAAGCAAGAGAAACCTATGGGGATGACCCTGAAACGTTTCATATGCTCCGTGATGAAATTATGTATGAAAGAAGAACCGCATATGATTTGGCAGGCAGATTTATTGATGCACTCGCTGATGATTTGAAACAGGTAAACCAAAATGCGGACTACCTCTTGAAAGATGGAATGCAGACAACAAAAATCTACCTTGCGGAGATGGCTGGAAAAATGAATGTTCAACTTCCAACAGAGGATGATACCCCAATTGCTATCGAAAAGAAGGATTTTATCGAAACCAAGATTGATGAAGAAACGTAAATTTTATCAATCTCTCAATAGGGGGAAATGAATATGTCCGATATGACTGTAAACCGCAGACAGGAAATTTGTGCATTGTGTAAATATTGGAATGGCGCAATTGGAAGTGTGAGCATTCGCATTCTTGGCGGTGGAATGGTATTCCGCCTTGATTCTCGTGAGGAGCATTCCTGTTTCAAGTCAGGACGTGGAATGCAGACAAATGCAATGAATCATTGTCCCTATTTCAAGCCTAGATATGATGACTGACCCTATTCAAGCCCACCCCCCACATGGGGGCATGGACGGAGGATGCATCAGTATTCACGGTGACGTGGAAAAGCATATTAACCTTGCTATTCTTCTGAACCTGAAAGCCATGTTGCAGGCTTCCGGTTATGAAGTGCTCACGACCAGAGAATCAGATATTTCCATTCATGATGAGGGTATTGAGGGGATTGCCAATCAGAAAAAATCTGATATGGATAACAGACTTGAATTGTTTAATTCCATCAAAGGAGCGGTGTGCATTTCTATTCATCAGAATCAGTTCACTGACCCGAAATATCATGGGGCGCAGATGTTCTATTCTGATTCCAACCCCAAAAATGCCGTTCTGGCTCAGACTTTGCAAAATCAATTCGTTGCATTTCTCCAGCCCGAAAACCAACGAGAAACTAAACTTTGCGGAAAAGAATTGTTTTTGTGTTATTATAGTAAAAATCCTACTGTGATGGCGGAATGTGGGTTTCTTTCCAATCCGGAAGAAGCTTCCCTCCTTGTGACAGAGGAATATCAACAAAAAGTTGCTTTTACTATCTATTCTGCATTGGTGCAATACTTCGCAGACCAGAAAAAATAAGACGTACCGTCCGGAGATTTCGCCGGACGGTACATTTTTCATAAAATTCATAGCAAAGTTTGATACAAAATGTTAATTTTTTCTGAAAAGTATTGACTTTTTTTGTGGATGGTGTTAAAATAGTAAAAAAGAGAACCAGTACAGCAACAGTGGGGGAAGGTTGTTTTTTTGTTGCATCATAAAGGAGTTGAAGGAGTATGAGAAAATATAATCGTTTACGTGCTTTTGCTGTTGCGGTCATGATGGCGGTATGTTCCGCTCCGGTTGTGGTACTTCCTGTTCAGGCGGAAACAGAATATCCAGATTTTTCATATCTTGGTGCTGTAGGGTCTCTTTCAGAGTATCAGACACAATTTGTCGCTGAGAGTATTTACAATGCTTTGGAAAATCATTCAACCGGTGCAGATTTATCCTGTTCTGAGCCTATTTTTGAAACAGTTGATAATATTGATGCCGTCCGTTCCATTTATGCTACACTTATTACCAGTTATGAAATTGGTATGCTTGCATCTAAGAGCGGTTTAGGATATCAGGCGCAGTATAATCAAACCACCAAAAATTTCGAGATGTCGAAATTCAAGTTCAGCTATATTGTCAGCGATTCAAAATATAACAAGACTTATGCCAATGTGGTCAGTCAGCTTGATGAAATTTCTGCACTGGTGAATGATGACTGGTCAGATATTGAAAAGGCTTTGTTCTTACATGAATACATTACCATGCATTTTTGCTATGACAATAATTTCAAAAGCTATGATACCGAACGTGAGGCGGAATGCCACACGGCTTATGGTATGCTGACTTATGGAATGGGCGTTTGTGATGGGTATGCTAATCTTTACAGCATTCTCCTCCAAAGAGAGGGAATCCTTGCGCCGTTGGTGACAAGTGTCGCTCTTGAACATGCTTGGAACGCTGTGTATCTGAATGGGGAATGGTTCTATGTTGATGTGACTTGGGATGATGATGACCGCCGTACCGGCTCAACCAGACACAGCAATTTCCTCAAGGATTTCGAGGGAATGCAGGAAACAGAACATTTCTCCGAAGACTGGTCAACTTATTACGGTCTGAATATTGATGCTCTTGGTGCTTCCGATATGTATAGCAATGCATTCTGGAATGATTCTATCTGCGCAGTGCAATACCATAATGGTGTGTGGGTTTTCGCTCAAAAAGATGAAGAAAATCAGCAGACGGCACGTTATCGCTGGATTGATGTGCATACCGGAGACTGTGGAGAGTATTTCACTGACACGGAAATGTGGAATGTTATCAATAAAACATCCTATTATTTGGGTTCGTTCACTGTAATAGGTGTTTATGAGGATTACCTCATTTATACTGCACCTAATGCAATTATGTATTACAATGGTTCAGAAAATTTTTCTCTGTATGACCTCACCGAAGACGAACGAAATACAGGGCGTATTTATGGTATGCATATCGAGGGAGACACATTGTATTATGAATTGAGTGCTTCGCCCAATGCGAAAGGCGATACATATGGTATCGATTTGTCAAAGGTTGAATTTGCTCCTTTGGAATTGCCGGCAATTACGGAAACTACCATCACAACTGAAACTACTACAACTACTATGCCTGCCACTACCACAACAATAACTACTACTACCACAACTGCTAAGCCTACTACTTCTACTACAACTACCACCACAAAGGCAACCACTACCACCATGAAGCCCACAACAGAAACTACTTCTGTGACAACTACAGAAACTACCAAAAAGACCAAAAAGACAACAGCTACTACTGAAACTACTACCACAACTGCTAAACCTGAAACCACTACTGCAATGGCTACTACTACCACCGCAAAGCCTGAAACTACTACTGCAATGGCTACTACTACCACAGCAAATCCCGAAACTACTACTGCAATGGCTACTACTACCACAGCAAAGCCTGAAACTACTACTGCAATGGCTACTACCACCATTGAAACAACAATTACTCAGCCTGTCACTACTGAACCACCGGTTCTTTCCGGTGATATCGATGGAGATGAGGTTGTCAGTGTTGCGGATTTGATTGTATTCCAGAAGTATCTGCACGGAATCACTACGATTTCTGAACAGCAGTTCACGTTTGCTGACCTTAATGATGATGGTGCTGTGAATGTTATTGATTTGGCATTGCTTAAAAAATACCTTATCAATCAATAATAATATCAAACAGAAAGGATTTATGATATGACCATTACTCAACTTTATGACCTGACGAAAACCGTTGCCGGAGATTATCTCCAGCAGTTTACTTACCCTTGGGAAGCTCTCGCTGGGATTCATGACCTCATTCTTGAAATTGGCGAAACCCTCAGCCCTGATGAATATGACCACCCTTCAGATGGTGTCTGGATTCACAAGACGGCAACCGTTTTTCCGTCCGCTTATATCGGTTCTCCCTGCATTATCGGCAGAGAAACCGAAGTCCGTCATTGTGCGTTCATCCGTGGCAGTGCGCTGATTGGAGAACATTGCGTTGTCGGAAATTCTACAGAACTCAAAAACGTGATTCTTTTCGACTATGTGCAAGTGCCCCATTATAACTATGTCGGTGACAGTATTCTCGGTTATCGCTCTCACATGGGGGCGGGGTCAATTACTTCTAATGTCAAATCTGACAAAACTCCTGTCGTTGTCAAGAACCCTGACCAGCCTTTTGAAACTGGTCTCAAGAAAATGGGTGCAATGCTCGGCGATTATGTCGAGGTTGGATGCAACAGCGTCCTCAACCCCGGAACAGTCATTGGAAGACGTACTAATATTTATCCCACTTCCTGCGTTCGTGGTACTGTTCCTGAAGATTCTATCTGGAAACAGGACGGCGTGATTATCCGCAAAACAAGATAAACAAAACCCCCTCTTGATTGAGGGGGCTTTTTTCATTGATTACTTGTTGAGTACCTTCTTGACTGTTGTGGTGATGTTTTCCGCAGATAATCCAAACTGTTTCAGCAGGTCAACCGCAGGCCCTGAATGTCCAAATTCGTCATTCACTCCGATTTTCGTCACCGGAACGGGACAGCATTCACTTACTGCACTGCATACAGCGTCACCCAGTCCGCCAATAATGCTGTGTTCTTCTACGGTCACAATGCGCCCTGTTTCCTGCGCTGCTTTGCAGATGATTTCTTTGTCAAGGGGCTTGATGGTGTGAATGTTGATAACACGTGCATCAATTCCCTCGTTTGCAAGCGTCTCCGCTGCGCTGACTGCTTCTGCAACCATTAACCCTGTTGCAACAATTGTAATGTCCTTGCCATCACGCATGGTTACGCCCTTGCCCCATTCAAATTTGTATGTTTCGGGGTCGTTCAGAATCGGGGCTGCCAAACGTCCAAATCTCATATAAACAGGTCCTTCAAATTGAATCGCTGCTTCTACCGCTGCTTTGGCTTCTGTGTCGTCAGAGGGAACAATCACTGTCATTTCCGGAATCGTTCTCATTAAAGCAATGTCTTCATTGCACTGATGTGTTGCACCGTCTTCCCCTACTGAAATTCCGGCATGGGTTGCGCCAATCTTGACATTCAGATGTGGATACCCAATTGAATTTCTCACAATTTCATATGCTCTTCCAGCCGCAAACATTGCAAATGTGGATGCAAACGGAATTTTCCCTGCTGTTGCCAATCCGGCGGCAACACCCATCATATTCGCTTCGGCAATGCCACAGTCAAAGAAACGTTCCGGATATGCCTTCTTGAAAATGCCTGTCTTTGTAGCGGCTGCAAGGTCAGCATCTAATACTACAAGATTCGGATATTTTTCAGCCAGAGCGGTCAATGCCTCGCCATAGCTTTCTCTGGTTGCCTTCTTTTTTACGTCTGCCATAATTAAGCCTCCAATTCTGCAAGAGCCTGTTTCAGCTCGTTCATAGCTTGTTCGTATTGTTCTGCATTGGGTGCTGTACCGTGCCAGCCAACTTGATTTTCCATGAAGGAAACACCCTTGCCCTTGACACTCTTCTGAATGATGGCTACCGGCTTTCCTGTGATGCTCTCCGCTTCACGGAATGCCTCATCAATCTTGTCAAAGTCGTGAGCATCATCTACTACAATCACGTGCCAGCCAAATGCCTTGAATTTCTCGTCAATGGGTTCAGGGGAGCATACTTCTGTGATTTTGCCGTCAATCTGCAAGCCGTTATTGTCGACGATGGCTGTCAGGTTGTCAAGTCCGTAATGTGCGGCAAACATCGCTGCTTCCCATACTTGCCCCTCTTCAATTTCACCGTCTCCGAGGATGGTGTAAACATGATAGGATGCACTGTCAATCTTTCCGGCTAATGCCATTCCACAGGCGGCTGAAATGCCCTGTCCCAATGAGCCGGAAGACATATCTACCCCCGGAATCGTAATGCATGGATGTCCCTGCAACATTGCCCCGATATGGCGCAGGCTTTCCAATTCCTTCTTGTCGAAAAATCCACGTTCTGCCAATGCGGAATAAAGTGCCGGTGCGGTGTGCCCCTTCGATAATACCAGTCTGTCACGGTCGGGCATGTCCGGATTTTTCGGGTCAACGTGCATCTTCACAAAATAAAGATAGGTCAAAAGGTCTGCGATTGAAAGCGAACCCCCCGGATGTCCTGATTTTGCATGAAACGTTCCGGTGAGGACTCCCATGCGGATGTTGACAGCCGTTTTTTTCAGCTGTTTTTTGATTGTTTCGTCCATAAAATTACCTCCAT
>AUXO016957862.1_pt1 | contig 10161 bp, 9 predicted proteins | sample 768731 | NCBI WGS metagenome assembly AUXO01 (sample SAMN02715735, study PRJNA202380) | gut metagenome | biome: sheep rumen | host: Ovis aries | place: New Zealand: Palmerston North | reverse complement strand
TGACGTTTGCGATCGGCTCCGCTTTGGCAGCCATTGGCGGTATTCTTCTTTGTTCGGCTTATCCGACCTTGACGCCGACAACCGGTGCGATGCCGGGTATTAAGGCATTCGTAGCAGCTGTTTTGGGCGGAATCGGTTCTGTGCCAGGTGCTTTTCTGGGTGGAATCATTTTAGGCATTTTGGAGAATCTCTCTAAGGCATATATTTCATCGAAGCTTTCAGATGCGATCGTTTTCTCAGTACTGATCGTCGTGCTTCTTGTGAAACCGACGGGTATTCTTGGTAAGAAGATTATGGAGAAAGTGTGATACAAATGAAACCGAAAATGAGTTCGTCTAAATCCAAAACATTTCGCGACAATCTGATTACTTATGGAATGATTGTCGTTGTATATGTAATTGTAGAGTTATTTCTGAAAAGCGGTAATGTCAGTTCTTTGATGAAAGGACTTTTGGTTCCGTTAACGATTTACAGTATTATGGCAGTCAGCCTGAATCTGGTGGTCGGTATTTCCGGTGAGTTGTCACTGGGACATGCCGGATTTATGTGTGTCGGAGCCTTTGCGTCTGCAACGTGGTCCATGCTGATGAAAAACAGTGGCATTCCGGCCGGTATAAGTTTTACAATTGCCATTATTATCGGAGCGCTTTGTGCGGCGTTTTTTGGTTTTTTGATCGGTATTCCGGTTTTACGTCTGAAGGGTGATTATCTGGCTATCGTAACATTGGCGTTCGGCGAAATTATCAAAAACCTGATCAATGCGCTGTATTTTGGAGTCGATGCAAATGGTGCTCATTTCTCACTGAAAGACAGCATGGATCTGGGAATGGATGGCGGAACAGTAATTATTAAGGGTGCGCAGGGCATTACAGGAACACCGAAAATGTCAAATTTTACGGTTGGCATTGTTCTTTTGCTGATTGCTTTGTTTGTAGTATTAAATCTCATGAATTCAAGAACCGGCCGTGCAATCATGGCAATCCGTGATAACCGTATCGCGGCAGAGTCGATCGGATTAAATATTACAAAATACAAACTGCTTGCTTTTACTCTTTCTGCGGCGATTGCCGGAGTGGGTGGTGTGCTTTACGCACATAATCTTAGTTCTTTGCAGGCTTTGCCGAAGAACTTTGGATACAACCAGTCCATTATGATTCTTGTATTTGTTGTTATGGGCGGTATCGGCAATATTCGCGGATCCGTTATCTCTGCGGTAATTCTTACATTACTTCCGGAGGTTCTTCGTAATCTTAATGATTATCGTATGCTGATCTATGCGGTAATTCTTATTATGATGATGTTGTTTACATCTGCACCGGCGCTGATCTCTTTCCGAGAGAGGGTATTAATGAAATTTGGTATGCAGAAGAATGGAAAGGAGAAATAATATGGCTTTACTGGATGTAGAAGGTCTGGGAATCTCCTTTGGCGGATTAAAGGCCGTAGATAATTTCAGCGTTTCCATTGAGAAGAATGAATTATATGGTTTGATTGGACCGAATGGTGCAGGTAAAACGACAATATTTAACTTATTGACCGGAGTATATAAGCCGACATCAGGACAGATCATACTGGATGGAAACAATATTACAGGCAAAAGCTGCGAAGAAATCAATAAGCATGGTGTGGCCAGAACCTTCCAGAATATTCGTCTTTTTGCCAATCTTTCTGTTTTCGACAATGTAAAGGCCGGGTTGCATAATAATTATGTATATTCAACTTTGGATGGTATTTTGAGAACACCGAAATACTATAAGGTAGAAAAGCAGATGGATGAGAAGGCCATTGAACTTTTAAAGGTTTTTGAACTGGAAAATTTTCGTGATTATAAGGCATCGAACCTTCCATATGGCCAGCAGCGGAAGCTGGAAATTGCCAGAGCATTGGCAACCGATCCGAAACTGTTGCTTTTGGATGAGCCGGCTGCCGGTATGAATCCGAACGAAACGGAAGAATTGATGAATACGATTCGACTGGTTCGTGACCGTTTTGATATGACGATTCTTCTGATTGAACATGATATGAAGCTGGTATCCGGCATTTGTGATCGTCTCACTGTATTGAATTTTGGACAGGTCCTGAAGCAGGGCGAGACGCAGGAGGTATTGCATGATCCTCAAGTCATAAAAGCATATCTTGGTGATTAAGGAGGAAGATCATGAGTGCAATTTTAGAAGTTCAGGATTTAAATGTATATTATGGCGTAATCCATGCGTTAAAGGGAATTTCCTTCCATGTAAATAAAGGTGAAATTGTAACTTTGATTGGTGCCAATGGTGCAGGAAAGACTACAACATTGCAGACCATAACGGGACTGATTCCGTCGCGTTCCGGAAGCATTGTCTACAATGGAAAGGATATTACACATACTCCGGGTCATTCACTGGTAGCCAAGGGACTTGCGCATGTACCGGAGGGGCGTCGTGTTTTTGCTTCTTTGAGTGTATTGCAGAATTTAATGCTTGGCGCATATACCCGTTCGGATAAGAATGAGGTTGAAGCGACATTGAAAGATGTATACGAGCATTTCCCGAGACTGGAAGAACGTAAACATCAGATGGCAGGAACATTGTCCGGAGGTGAGCAGCAGATGCTTGCCATGGGACGTGCACTGATGAGCCATCCGGAGATGATTGTATTGGACGAGCCGTCTATGGGACTTTCTCCGATCTATGTAAATGAGATTTTTGATATTATTCAAAAAATTCACGAATCCGGAGTAACAGTACTTTTGGTAGAGCAGAATGCGAACAAGGCGCTGGCTATCGCAGACCGGGCGTATGTACTGGAAACCGGCAAAATCACAATCGAGGGAGCTGCACAGGATCTGGCCAAGGATCCAAAGGTTAAGGCTGCATATCTCAGTGAATAAACGTTCTTATGAGAAGCGATTATAGAATTCTCTCTACCCTGCTGATATAATAGAATCAGCAGGGTATTTCTTTATGTACGTGTTTTTTAAGAGAACGGTTGCGTGATTTTTTGGGGAAAGAAAAGCTGCCGTTTTTGAGAATTTTTTCTGCAATGCTTTTCATATAGGAGGTGAGTTTATGCTGATACATTTTCTTGGGGCTGATCATGAGGTTACAGGATCCATGCATTTTGTAGAAGCTGCAGGATTAAATATCCTAGTGGATTGCGGCATGGAACAGGGGGCAAATCATTATGAAAATGCACCGCTTCCGATTAAATATGCGCAAGTGGATTATATTTTGCTGACCCATGCTCACATTGACCATGCGGGAATGATTCCATATGCATTTAAAAATGGATTTCATGGAACGGTGGTGACTACCAAGGCAACCGAGGCGTTGGCGGAAATCATGCTTCGTGACAGTGCGCATATTCAAATGCAGGAAGCGGAGTACCGAAATAGAAAGGGAAAGAGAAGCGGTAAGGAAAAAGTTGAACCGATCTATGATCTGAATGATGCGGTGTCTGCATTGTCCGGTTTTCGCGGTGTGGATTACGGGGAAACAGTTGAACTGGGGGAAGGTATAAGAATCCGGTTCATTGATGCCGGACATTTGCTTGGTTCTGCCTCTATTGAAATGTGGATTACAGAGCAGGGCATCACGAAAAAACTGGTATTTTCGGGAGATATTGGTAATTTTGATAAGCCACTGATTCGTGACCCGGAATATATTCATGATGCAGATTATGTGCTTATGGAATCTACCTATGGCAATCGCTTCCATGATGAGTCGGTGGATCATATTGCGGATCTTGTTTCTATCACGCAAAGGACTTTGGACCGTGGAGGAAATGTGATCATTCCGGCATTTGCCGTAGGACGTACGCAGGAGCTGCTGTATCTTTACCGGCAGATCAAGGAACAGAAGCTGATCCGGGGACATGATCATTTTCCGGTTTATGTGGACAGCCCGCTTGCGGTGGAAGCGACGCACATTTTTTCTGCAAATTTGAAGGATTGTTATGATGATGAGACTAGGGAAGTAATCGAAAGAGGTGTAAATCCGATTGCATTCCGGGGACTGAATCTTGCGATAACACTGGATGAATCCAAGGCAATAAATTATGATGAAGAACCGAAGGTAATTATTTCGGCATCGGGTATGTGTGATGCGGGGCGTGTTCGTCATCACATCAAGTACAATCTCTGGAGACCGGAGTGTACAATCGTTTTTGCCGGATACCAGGCGGAGGGAACCCTGGGGCGTATCCTGCAGGATGGAGCCGACAGTGTAAGGCTCTTTGGAGAGGATATTGTCTGCCGGGCGGAAATTGCGAAGATGGCGGATATGTCATCGCATGCAGATCAAAATGGTTTGATGGAATGGATTTCTGCATACGACGAAAGAAAACCGGATAAGGTTTTCCTTGTGCACGGTGATGATGAGGCCATGGAAACGTTGTCGCAGCTGATCCGTGAGAAGACGGGATTGTCTGTGGACTGCCCGTATTCCGGATCTATATTTGATCTTATGAGCGGAAAATGGATTGCGGTTGCGGAACCGAAGAAGATCGTAAAGTCGGATCTGATTCCGGGCATGCATGGACGCAGAAGAGCCAGCGACAGTGCGTATGAGCGGCTTATGTCGGCGTACAATAAATTACTGGCCGCTGTTCAGGCAAATTATGGCGGAGCCAATAAAGATCTTGCAAAATTTACGGATCAGATTTTGAATCTGTACGATAAATGGATTCGATAAAGGAAAAGATATATTCATGAAAAGTTTTTTTTCACCGAGGGTGACTCGCAATTTAATGATACTAACCGGTTCTTTGATGGTGATTACCATTTTCGTGAATGGATATCTGGACACAAACTTCAGACATTATGAAAAAAAGGTAAAGATGGTTGCTGCTCCCTCGGAAACGAGAGAGCAGCTGCTTGTTCCGGGTCCTATAGAAGCGAGTGGTTCGGAACTTCGGGAAACCCAAAGCCGGCTGGAAACGTTTCGGGAAGAAATTGCTTCGATGGATGATCTTACGGAGCGTTCTCGTCAGGAACGGAAAGGTACGGAACGGAAAAAGAAGTATATGAGCCTTGCATCGCTTTGGAATTCGGAAATGGAGCAGATTGTTGCCGCCATCGGCGAGGGAATGCGGGATACGGATCGGACCCGGCTGATGGAGGAGCAGAATTTATTTCTTGAACAGCGAAGTCATGAGGCAATGAAGGAAATCAGCGATGAAAAGACCGGAATTGATGAAAACATCGATTATATGAGCCGGTATATAGAAGTGACACGTCAGCGCTGCGTGGATTTGCTCAAAGATTATGAGGCCTATCTTGCAACTTAATAGGGGTTGTGTTATTATTTTACGCGATATTGACTATTTATAGGAATGTTTCATATATAAGGAGATAACGTCTATGCAGTATAGAGGTGTTAACGAATTGCGTGAGCTTTTCCTTTCCTACTTTGAAGAAAAGGGATGCCTGCGCCTCAACAGTTTTTCACTCGTTCCTCATAATGACAATTCACTGCTCATTATTAACTCCGGAATGGCTCCAATGAAGCCATGGTTTACTGGTCAGGAGATTCCACCTAGAAGAAGAGTAACGACTTGCCAGAAATGCATTCGTACCGGAGACCTTGAGAATGTAGGTAAGACTGCTCGTCATGGCACCTACTTCGAGATGCTTGGCAACTTTTCTTTCGGAGATTATTTCAAGAAAGAAGCTATTCCATGGGCTTGGGAATTTCTTACGGAGCGTGTCGGACTGGATCCGGACAGACTGTATCCGTCTGTTTATGTAGATGATGAAGAGTCTTACAATGTATGGCTGAACGATATGCATATTCCGGCAGATCACATCTACAAGTTCGGTAAAGAGGACAATTTCTGGGAGCATGGTTCCGGACCTTGCGGACCTTGTACCGAGATCTATTATGATCGTGGTGAGAAATACGGTAATGGACCGGAAGACGTTATGGGCGGTGAAGGCGACCGTTTCATGGAAGTCTGGAATGTCGTTTTCTCACAGTTCAATAACGATGGTAACGGTAATTATACCGATCTTGTTCAGAAGAACATTGATACCGGTATGGGTCTGGAGAGACTTGCGGTTGCAGTACAGGATGTAGGATCCATCTTTGATGTTGATACTTTAAAGAGTCTCCGTGATCTGATTTGTAAGCTTGCCGGCGGTATTTCATATGAACAGCCGGATACCGTAGAAAGCGATGTATCGGTACGTATTGTAACGGATCATGCACGTGCAATGACCTTTATGATTTCAGATGGTATTATGCCATCAAACAATGGAAGAGGTTATGTACTTCGCCGTATCATTCGTAGAGCTGTTCGCCACGGCCGAAAGCTGGGTATTGACGGATCATTCCTTCCGACACTCGCAATGAATGTTATCGAAGGTTCTAAGGACGGCTACCCGGAGCTTGAAGAAAAGAAGGACTTTATTCTGAATGTGATTGAGGCAGAGGAAGCAAAGTTCGAAAAGACGTATGAGCAGGGCATGGAGATTCTGGAGCAGATGGAAGCAGAGCTCAGCGCAAAGGGCGCAAAGCAGCTTTCCGGCGAAGATGCATTTAAGCTGTATGACACATATGGATTCCCTCTGGACAATACAAAGGAGATCCTTGAAGAAAAGGGCTTTACTGTAGACGAGGAAGCCTTTAAGGCTGCCATGGAAAACCAGAAGAAGCAGGCTCGTAAGGATCGTATGGAATCCGGAAAGAATGCAGATTACAGCGGACATGCGGCTACAGTTTATGATTCTCTTGACCCGGAAATCAGCAGCAGCTTTATCGGCTATGACCGCTTTGAGGCAGATTCCAAAATTGTTGCAATGGCAGCATTGTATTCCGCAGATTCGGATGAGGAAGATGCCGTTGTAGATGCATTGAGTGATGGCCAGATGGGTGCAATCATTACAGCGGAGACTCCGTTCTATGGAACCATGGGCGGCCAGATCGGTGATACAGGTGTCATTACACTTGGCGATGCTGTATTTGAAGTAAAGGCTACAGAACATGTGGCAGGCAATAAGATCGCACATATCGGTGTAGTAAAGAGCGGTATGTTCAAGCTTTCGGATGTTGTTACGCTGAAAGTGGATGAAAAGAGACGTATGGCTGTATGCTGCAACCATAGTGCTACACATCTTCTGCAGAAGGCACTTCGTGAAGTTCTGGGAACACATGTAGAGCAGGCTGGTTCTTATCAGGATGCAGACCGCACAAGATTCGATTTCTCACATTTCCAGGCTATGACCAGAGAAGAACTTCAGAAGGTAGAAGATATGGTCAATGAGCAGATCGCCAATGGCCTTGCGGTTCGCACAGAAGTCATGAGTCTTGAAGAAGCCAAGAAGACAGGTGCGATGGCTCTGTTCGGAGAGAAGTACGGATCCGAAGTACGTGTTGTACGTATGGGAGAGTTTTCAACAGAACTTTGCGGTGGTACGCATGTAAAGAATACTCTTCAGATCGGTCAGTTTAAGATCCTTAGCGAGAATGGTGTTGCAGCCGGTGTAAGACGTATTGAGGCGCTTACCGGTGACAATGTACGCAAGTATTATGCAAACCTTGAAGCAGAGATGAATGAGGCTGCAGAGCTTGTAAAGGCAACGCCGGCAACATTGGCAGAGCGCATTCGTTCACTTCAGAAGGAACTCAAGGAAGTTAAGAGCGAGAATGAAGCATTAAAGAACAAGGAAGCACAGAATGCCCTTGGTAATGTTATGGATAACGTAACAGAACTGAATGGAGTGAAGGTACTTGCGGCTCATGTTTCCGGAGTGGATATGAATGAACTCCGTAATCTCGGTGATGATTTGAAGCAGAAGCTTGGAGAGGGTGTTGTTGTCCTGATTTCTGATAAGGATGGCAAGGTTTCCATGATTGCTATGGCAACGGATGGCGCGCTCAAGAAGGGTGCACATGCCGGAAATCTGATCAAGCAGATTGCTCCGCTTGTTGGCGGCGGCGGTGGCGGACGTCCGAATATGGCTCAGGCCGGTGGTAAGGATGCTTCCGGAATTGAGGCTGCATTGGCAGCTGCCAAGGAGACTGCTGCACAGCAGCTCAATGCCTAAGGGTATAAAAATCAGTCCGGCATTGTTTTGACTGTGTCGGACCGATGATATAAAATACAGAATTATTCTTGACGAATAAAGAATGTATGTTATAATAATTTAGAGTTTGTACCCGAAGGGAGGTTTGGGTTTCAGCATGTCAAGTGTTATCGTTAAAGAGAACGAATCTCTGGACAGTGCTCTGCGTAGATTTAAGAGAAATTGCGCTAAGGCCGGTATCCAGCAGGAAATTCGTAAGAGAGAACATTACGAGAAGCCATCTGTAAGACGTAAGAAAAAGTCTGAAGCAGCTAGAAAGCGTAAGTTCAACTAATCTATAAAGATCATTTAGCCCTGATTCAGCAATGAATTGGGGCTAATTTTGTTATTTTCATTTTTTGTTAAGATCTGTCTGATCTTAATGCAGGATTCCGGAGGCCTATGGCGACAATAGAAGCAATTATGGATATACCGGTTGAGCATGAGCGTAATGTGATTGGTCAACTGGACAGTAATATAAAGAAAATTGAGAGGGCATTTAATACCACTATTATAGATCGGGACGGAGTGCTTAAAATTATTGGAGAAACTACAGATACAGAGAAGGCAAGAGATGTTCTTGTTAATTTGCTGCAGCTTTCCAAGCGGGGAAATATTATTACGGAGCAGAATGTAGACTACGCGATTTCACTCAGCTTTTCAGAAAAGCAATCCGGTCACCAAATGGTGGAGATCGATAAAGATATTTTGGCCAGAACCGCTCTTGGAAAGCCGGTAAAGCCCAAAACACTGGGACAGAAGGAATATGTGGATGCGATTCGTGACAACATGATCACATTTGGTATCGGACCGGCCGGTACCGGCAAGACCTATCTGGGAATGGCCATGGCAATTACGGCATTTCGCCAGCAGGAAGTACAGCGTATCATTCTGACCAGACCGGCGATTGAGGCGGGAGAGAAGCTCGGATTCTTACCGGGCGATTTGCAGTCTAAAGTAGATCCGTATATGAGACCGGTTTATGATGCATTGTATTCTATCATGGGGGCAGAACAGTATCAGTCTAATGCAGAAAAGGGATTGATCGAGGTTGCTCCGCTTGCATATATGCGCGGACGTACGCTGGACAATGCCTATATCATTCTGGATGAAGCACAAAATACGACACCGGCACAGATGAAAATGTTTCTTACTCGTATCGGATTTGGATCTAAGGTAATCATTACAGGCGATTTGACACAAAAGGATCTCGAAGACGGCAAAAAGTCAGGTCTGGAGGATGCACTTCGTGTTTTAAAGAATGTAGAAGGAATATCATTCGTCCAGTTGACCAGTGCAGACGTAGTGCGTCATCCGCTTGTACAGCGTATTGTAAATGCGTACGAAAAGGATGAAGAAAAGCGTATGAAAAAGAGACAGGCAGCGGGCTTGAAGGAACATGGACGTAAATACGGTGATGAAAATCACAAGTAAGGTGACGAAGTATGACAGTAAATATTGAATTTGATTCTGAAAAGAAACTGGAACTGGATTTTGAAGGAATCATTCAGGAAATTGTTGCGGCGGCAATCGATTATGAGAAATGCCCTTATGAATGCGAAGTCAGCGTTATGATTACGGATAACGACGGAATTCATACGTTAAACAGAGAGGCAAGAGGAATTGATGCCCCGACAGATGTTCTGTCCTTCCCGATGGTGGAATATCCGGCTCCGGCCGATTTCGATATTCTTGAATCCGAAGCCGATGCATTCAATCCGGATACAGGCGAGCTTTTACTGGGAGATATTGTGCTGAATCAGGATCGTATCGCTTCCCAGGCCGAGGAGTATGGACATCCGCAGCGGCGAGAGCTTGCTTTTTTGGTGGCGCATTCGATGCTTCATCTTATGGGATATGACCATATGGTAGATGATGAGCGCATTGAGATGGAACGTCGGCAAAAGGAAATACTTGAAGGTAAAGGATATTTCCGATGATCAATGAACAAAAGGATCTGAGACGACCGCCGCACAGAAGAGACCGTGCAGTTGCTTCGGGGCGGATAAAATCTCGATCTGCTCAGGGGAAAACTATAGAAAGACCGGCAGGCCGGACAGGGCGAGGACTGGGATATCGGCTGGTATATCAGGGGGTCGTACTTGCGGCAGTCAGTA
>AUXO016141140.1_pt1 | contig 10161 bp, 11 predicted proteins | sample 768731 | NCBI WGS metagenome assembly AUXO01 (sample SAMN02715735, study PRJNA202380) | gut metagenome | biome: sheep rumen | host: Ovis aries | place: New Zealand: Palmerston North | reverse complement strand
AAAAGTTCTTCATTAAGACGAGGGAGAAGCTTGTTCATCAGCACGTCTCGCTCAAAATGCATATCCTTAAATGTGGATGAGACAAATATTTTTTTCATCTTTGATACTATGATACTGAATTAAGTGTTTAATCTCAAAAAGAAGAACATCACTTTGATCAAGATTTATCTGATGAAATGTTTTTCGAAATAATAGAAGATGATTAAAAATAACCAGCAATTCTTGGTTAATTTTATTGTTTGTTAACTTTTTAAGTCTCTTTTAAACTTAGAAAAAATTAATGCTGTTTATGAACAACACTTGATAGTAAAGGTCACTGGGATGGTCCTATCTTCGAAACTGATAATATAAAAGAGCTCAGAGCACGTTTTAATACTCCGTGGAATAGTTAAAAATCAGTTCCAAAAGAAATAGCAATAGTTATATAAAAGTGTTATAATTTTGCTAAATTCTAAATTAAAACAGTTTATGACATATTCTCTAGCTATTAAAACATTGCGAAAAAGAATGTTAGTTACTCAATCAGAATTAGCAGAAATTCTTGGAGTTTCTTTTGCTAGTGTGAATAGATGGGAAAACGAAGAGCATGAACCAACTATGAAAATTAAGAGAAAACTGGCTCTTCTTTTCAAAGAACACAATATATCAATAGAAGAATAAAAACATGAAACAAAAATCTTTTGCTTTATTAGACTTTAATGATGTTAGACATTCACTCGAAGTGCTCCTGAATGGTTATTATGGATCGTTTAATTTTAACGAAGATTTTTTTAATGAGGCTTTCGCCAATTTCGAATCTATGGAAGAGTTCGAAAAAAGCATCTCTAAGATACATGAACGTTCAACTGATCAAAAGGAGAATGGGGTATTTTATACTCCTGCTGATGTTTGCGACTATATTGTTTATAACTCAGTTCACTCCTTGTATTGTAAATCCAAAAATGATTTACTCGACTGTAATTCGTTGTTTAAGTGGCTCATTGATAAAAATGTTGCTTTAGATTTTGTGTTCAATAAAACCGTGTTTGATCCCACATCTGGCACTGGAGAGTTTTTAGTTTCTGTCTTGAAGTTGAAATTTAAACTATTGGAGTTGGTTAGAGAGACAGTTACTGTCGACGATGTAATAAAAGTTCTTTCAACAATAAGTGGTAACGACATTGACACAGACGCAAATAACATATCTAAGATAAGGTTATTTATTCAATCTGCTTTATTCTTAAAAAGATGTGATGATTCTATTGCATATGCCATAAAAGACAGTTTTACTACTTTTGACTTTTTGACGATTAAAAAACAAGATTTGAATTCCTTCGATTTAATAATCGGAAATCCACCATATGTAGAAAGAACAAGAGTAAGCAAATATGGAAATATTTATGCAGATGTCATTGAAAATGCTAGTCATTTTGTCAACGTAAATGGTGTTATGGGTTTTATTATCCCTCTTTCATATGTCGCGACGTCTAGAATGAATGGGATACGTAATGCAATTGAATGCACTTTTTCTAAACAACTAATTGCCAATTATTCCGATAGACCAGCGTCGTTATTTACAAGAGTTCATCAAAAACTCACGATTCTTATTGCAACAAACAATTCTGAACAAAAAGGAATTTATGTCTCAAATTATAAATATTTTTATAGAGAAACAAGGCAATCTATTTTCAAAACTAAAGAATTGGTTAAACTTCCACGCAATTATGGGTTTTATCCGAAGGTTGGTTCCGAGACAGAACTCACTATTTTCGATAAAGTATACGGTGGAAAACCATTCAATTTCGACAACCTAAAACAAAAAGATGGATTGCCGGTTTATTTAAACATGAGAGGGTTCTTTTGGAATAAAGCTTTTACTTTTAACCCTGGAAGTAGTGAATATAAAGAATTTAGGTTTTCTCCAGAGTTGCGAAACTACATTCTTTGTTTGATGAATTCAAGTTTGTTTTGGTTTTATTGGGTTGTGATGTCTGATTGCTGGCACATTACAGGAAGAGAACTTTCGTCTTTTAGCGTCAAGACAGGAAAAGAAATTGACTATAAACAATTCGATTGCTTGGCAAAAGAATTGGAAGAACAACTTGAAGAGACAAAAGTATATATTGGTAGTGTTCAAACAGAATATGCTTACAAACATAAGTGTTGCAAAAATATCATAGACAAGATTGACGATGCTCTTGCAGCAATTTACAAATTGAACAAACAAGAACTAATTAAAGTTAAAAATTATGCATTAAAATATAGAGTAGGAAAAGACAATGAATAACAAAGTTATAGATTTATTTGCTGGTGTTGGAGGCTTCTCAGTTGGCTTTGAAAAGGCTGGATTTTTTGCTTCAAAGGCTGTTGAATTTGATAAGCAAATTGCAGCTATATACGAAATAAATCATCCTGATACAAAATTGTTTGTCGACGATATTGGAAACGTTAACAATTCTTCTAATTTTTCTGAAAACGAAGTAGATGTGATAATTGGCGGTCCGCCATGCCAAGGTTTTTCTATGGCTGGGGCAAGAATCAGACAAAATTCATTCGTTGATGATCCTAGAAATTATTTATTTAAGCAGTACTTAAAAGTTGTTCAACTTGTAAAACCAAAAGTTTTTATTATCGAAAATGTCAAAGGCATTTTATCCATGAATAACGGTGATATTTTTAAAAAAATTATTAAAGTTTTTTCTGACTCAGAGAACTTTAATGGAGATAGATATTACTTACATTATAAAGTTGTGAAAGGTGTTGAATTTGGTATCCCTCAAAAAAGGGAAAGAGTAATCATTATTGGAAGAAAAAATGCTGACTTTGATTTCGAAAAATATCTAGAAATTGCTAAGAATGCAGTTTTAGACAAATATCCAAACTTTTACAATAAAGTAACAGTAAAAGATGCGATTTCAAATTTGCCAAAACCTTCTGAAAGCGGTGTTATTTCCAATCCTTTTCCAGAGACTGATTATCAAAAATTCTTATCTTGCAATGCGAAGACTATCACAAATCACAATAGATTTAAACTTACCAGGAAGGCGTTAAATAGAGTTAAACAAATAAAACCTGGTCAGAATTATACTTCATTAAAAGAAGAAATTCATTCCGTTCACAGTGGTTCATATGGAAGACTTGAGTGGGATGGGGTTGCCCCAACAATTACAACACGTTTTGATACCCCGTCCGGCGGTCAATTTATACACCCATCTGAAGATAGAATGATTACTCCTAGAGAAGCTGCAAGAATACAATCATTTCCTGATGATTTTGTTTTTGAAGGAACAAAAAGCATTGTTTGTAAAACAATCGGCAACGCTGTTCCTCCAAAAATTGCATATACATTTGCCTTTATGGTTAAGGAGCTTTTGAAAGATGAACGCTAAAGAAAAGTTGGATTCGTTAAATATTAAAAGTGCTTGGGCATATACAAAGCAGATTGCGGAATTTAATGAGCTGTTTTTATCGTCAAAACTTTTTAGCGAAATAGTGGATGTTGAGAACACAAATATTGAACAGTACTTTAACGACAATCATGAAAGATATGGGATTAGTACAAATAGACACAGAATCTTAGCAATTGCTCAGATGTTCGGTCTACTTACAAAGAATCAATATTATTCTCGAGGTGGATCTAGTTATTCTAATGAAAAAGTTACACCTGTATTCAAAGAACTAAAAAAATATTCTGCGGAAAGTGTTGAATTCAAAAAAATAATGTCCGAACAGCTCTTAAAAGTTAAGATTAAATCCATTATTGATACAACAGACAATCGTGATGATTATTATATTTATCCATTCTTGTTTTTATTCCTTGTTATGTGGAAATTGGATAAGGATTACGGGATGAAACTTATTCCAATGAGCAAAATATGGACTTATGTTTTAACTTGTAAATCAATGTATGAAGTTGACGATGCGGTGCGTTGGGTCGCTGATCCAAAAGCTAAGATATCGAGTTTTGTTAACCAGTATAAATCTGATAGTAGAATAATGACTTTATTTTTTGAAAACACAAAAATGTTCTCTTTAGAGCACGATCTATTATCGTTAAACCATCCTATTGCTGACGATTTTTATGATAATTTTATCCTTGTCCAAAATCTTACCAAACTTCAAACATATCTCACTAATGATTCAAAATATAGAGAGTACTTAGAAAATATTCAGGGATTTGATTTCGATTTAACTGATAACCCTACAGGAACAGTTAAAAGGACATACAGACGTAGAGCAGTGTTTAAAAAAAGTTCTGAATTTGGTGGCTCTACCAGTAAGGATGTTTCAATAGTTGTTCCTGATAAAGATAATCCTGATATTGATACTATCATCGATGCTATTTTAGACATGGAAGATGAGCGAGACGTAAAAGAAGCAAGCGTCTATGATAACGATGAAGATATTGATAGAAGTAACAATAGAGTACCTGTTCTCAAGAGTGGCTTAGAAACAAACAATAGATACTCTACTGATCCTAGACTTGCAAAAACAGCCATTAAAAACGCTAATTATGTATGTGAACTATGTGGAAAAATTGATGGAAGTCATTCAACTTTTGATTCAATCCATGGAACTCGTTATTTAGAGGCTCATCATTTAGTTCCTATGAAAGCCCAAAAGGATTATGTTTTATTAGGCATTAATTTAGATAGATTAGAAAACATTGTTGCTCTTTGCCCAAATTGTCACAAAGCAGTTCACTATGGGACAAGAGCAGAAAAAGCTAAATATTTAAGACCATTGTATGATGCAAGGATTAGTAAATTAAACGAGCTTGGCATCGATATAGACTTTGATGTTCTGATTGATGATTATTACAAATAAATATGGTTTTTTTATTAAGAACGACATAAAAGAATATAAAGATTTAGAATTGTTTGGTGCGTTTCTTGATTCTTTATTATTGTCTGATGATTATATTTCTAGAAAGTCTTATTTAAGGCCTTATAACGAGGTTTTAGACATATACAAAAAATTGTCTTTTTAGAAGAAAAAATGCTCTTCAAGCTTGGTGCAAATCAAATAAAGTTGATTACAAGAAACTTGCACAATTATTAAAGAAATATAGCAGCGTTGTTTTTGAAGTTGTTAATAAACATAACCATACGAGAATAAAGTAAACGAAAGGTTGTGACAGGGGAATATATCTTTATTAATTTTATTTATATTTATCCTTATTTATATATAAACTTACGAAATGATTAAAAATAACCAGCAATTCTTGGTTAAAGTTAAGATTTAAGAACATTTTATGATGATATATAAATATTTAGTTTATAACTATGATATAATTTTTGGGACGACGATGAATAACATTGTTTCTTATTTAAAAAACTATCAAAATAAATCGCTTAAAAAAGCATTTAATGAAATTGATGCCGTAATTAAGGCTTTTGGTATTGAATAAACGTTTTATATGGAAAAAGATTTTTATGCAAAATCAATAGAATTCACATTTCAAACAAAGAAACTTTCTACTTACGAGATCAAGCAATTAAACCATTCTTTTTTGAATGAGTTGCCAAAGCATCTTTATAAATATAGAAAAAGTGGAAAACAAGGACGCATTGATTTTTATATCGGTGAAAGAAAAATATATACTGCATCATTCAACAATTTAAACGATAAGTTTGAAGGTGTGACACCTGCGACAAAACAACGTATTCTAACCTTTGATGGGGAGAGCATGTGTCGCTATTACAAAGATTCTATTATTAGAATTCTAAAGGAAAGATTCCAGTCTTTGGATGAAAAAGTTGCAGTTAAAATATTCGATCTCATAATTGAAGAACATTTTGACGAGAATGCAATATATAAACGCTCAGTGATGCTGGTAAAGGATACAGAGCGGAAACAATTAAAAACGATTATAAGTGTTTTTAGTTATATCTTTGAGAAAATGGATACAGAATTAAATTCCAATAAAGATTTTGCTAAAGGGATGAGAATGCTCATGGATATCAACAATGAAATGGGTGCATATTGCATGTGCGATACATTATCTAATGATAGTTTATGGGCATTGTATGCAGACGATTTTTCAGGTTACTGTATTGAATATGATCTAACGGATCCTTGCAAATCAAAAGGTTCGATTCGCTTTATTTCAAACTTATATCCAGTTACTTATGTAAAAAAGAAAGACGATGATTGGTTCAGACCATTATTTGAAATGGCCATTAAAACAATTAACACTAATGGAAAAGCAAACCATTTAAATAGTGGTATTCTTTTTAACCACTGGATGATTAAAGTTTTATGCTCAAAAAAGGATATTTGGAGTGGTGAAAGAGAGTGGAGAGCTTTAGGAAAAGCAAATGCAAGTTACATGGGCCCGCTAATTTCATCAATTATTGTTGGGCACAACATTTGTAAGGATGACTTTATGAAGATAAGTGAATACGCAAAAAAGAAACATTATCCTTTAAAGATTACTGACATAGATTACAACAACCAAGAAGTCATAGCTCGTGAAATAACTGATGAAGACATAAAACTTATTAATGCAAGAGAATAGTGGCGAAATGAAATGAACCTCAATTTGGACAATTCAAAAAGCCACTTTTCTTTAATTTGTTTAAGCTAATAACCATAAAAACCATACGAGAATATGGCACATGACAGTTTGTGACTGGGAACATATCTTTATTAATATTATTTATATTTATCCTTATTTATATATAAACTTACCAAATGATTAAAAACACAAGCAAATCTCTAAGATAACCGAAATTTGCTGGTGATTTTTTAAATTTAGAATGTAGCGTTTGACATTTAAATAGGCAAATTATCTAATTTTTTTAAAAACACAAACTAAATTAAAAGTTAATATCATATGAAAGATATAAGTTATAATTAAGTTCGAAGACATTAATTAATTTTTCTTTCTCTTGTATCATTTGTTTGCGAGGTGAGAAAAATGAAGTATTTCCGTGTCAAAGCAAAATGTGGCCATGTATCTAGAAACAAATATACATTAAAAGATTTATACATCTATGCACACGATGCAAAAGACGCAGCGAAAATTGCCAGACTTAGAGGTAGAGTAAAACATGATCATAAAGATGCCATCAAAGATGTTGTTGAAATTGATAAAGATGCATATGTCTCAGGTCTTATTAAACAAAGAAGTGATCCATACTTCAATGTACATTGCAAACAGGATCAAAACCGCTATTGTGGAGAATTAATGATTTATAGAGAAGAAGAAGCTGTAACGTACAAGAAAAAACATCTTCGTCGCAATATGGTTGAAGATTCAATTATTAATGATTGGAAGAAAGGAAAAGACTACTTTTATGAATAAAATCAAAATGGGAAGTTTTATAAAAACATTACGTGAAGAAAAGAAACTAACTCAAGAGAAATTAAGCGAAATGTTTTTAGATGAAAATCTTGTTGTTTCTCCGATTGCAATTAGCAATTGGGAAAAAGGAAAAAGTATTCCAGAAATAAATAACCTTGTAGCTTTATCCAATTTTTTAGATGTTACTATTGACGAAATCCTTAATGGAGAGAAAGAAAATAAAGAGGATTTAGATAAAAAGTATCCTATCGCAAAAAAAGATTGGTACTTGGATATTCCTAAAGAGATTGAACCATATGGTGTAGCCTCATCTCAGGGAGCACTAATTAGATCAAATTTGAAGAAATTACTTTTTAATTATGCTGACTGTTGTTTGTCGAAACGTGGTTATATCGAGCTTCAATATCTCATTTATCATTTTCTATTGTTAGACGAAGATATGACAGTACAAGAGTTTTTGGAAAATGCTTTTGAATTAAGAAAGCAACACAAAAACGACGATGAATTCTGGTGGGAATGCCAAAAGTACTTTTCTTACAATACAGATTGTACTTTAAGATATGCGAGTATTTGTGATGAAAATTATGATGATCCATTAGTTGAAGAAAGAATGAACTATTTGGAGCCGTGGGAAAAGGATTATTTACTGGCTTGTATTTCTGTGCGACTCCCAATTTATAGAAATTATTATGAGTGGGGTTCAAAAGCACTGAAAAGATATGAAGATCAAAACGGCTATCCGTTTGATATCGATAGAATAACTTATGAAACAGTGAAACATCTTATTAAACACGGCGCAAAAGTAAATTTAAACTATGCAACAAGGTCAGTCGGTTCATTGTCAACAAGTGTTGTTGATACATGTGAAGATTACATTTTTAAGTACTACAAACCTTTAAAGTTTTGCGTACTAAATGATGATGGAACAAACTTTTTTGAGATTAAAAATACGGAAAAAAATCGTTTTTTAATCAACCATCAATTAGATATTGTTCAACCACTTAAAGAATTGGGATATTCGGTTAATGAAATATGGGAATTAGCCAAAAATAACCAGCAATTCCCGGATGAAATCGTATATAAATGCGCTAAACAACACAATTTTGATTTAGATAGAGATTTTGATCTTGTCTATAGCGACGCCTTCATATATCTTCATTCTTTACGTGAAGACTGGGACAAATACAAAAGTGAATGGAGAGACATAGAGATTAATGCCCAAGATTTTCTCGATGAATCTTTAAATGATTTAAAAGTAGATAATCACGATTCACAAATTATTAGCTTAAATGAATATGAAGGCGGAGTTACTCCAGAAGAAAAAGAAAAATATGTCCGGGAGCAAAATAAGAGACTCTCATATTCATCATTCTTAAAGGGAAGGAACAATCAAAGAACTCAGGAATTGTTACGAGATCTTGAGTTCGGCGATCCAAAATCTGCATTGATGAAAGCATATGCTCTTGATGGAGGAAATAAAAATGGAAAATAAGAATATCGATTTTGTCAGGATTGGTTTATTTATCAAAAGATTAAGAGAATCAAAAGGATTGTCGAGAAATGAATTAGCGATCCATTTCAATATTTCTGGTGTTGCCATCCATAATTGGGAAACTGGAGAAGGAATTAAAACTGAACATTTATATGAACTTGCAAACTTTTTCTGCCTTTCCGTTGAAGATCTTATAAATTGTAGAATTGACGATGAATTAGATTATGAAAACTATGTAAATCGCTTCGATATTAGTAATATCTATCTCAGTAGCGACATAAGTAAAGATCTACCAGCATTAAATGATTACTTAGATCGTTGTCACAATATAGTGAGCGAGATTAATTATTTATTTCCTCGATATTTGAAAAATACATTAAGTAAGCAAGAAGATAGGCTTTTCAATGATTTATTTAACAACTTTAAATTTTGTGATGACTATCACCTTAGCCTAAATACTTTTGGTTTGAGTTGTCTTAAAACAATTTGTGATTATTTAAAGAATAATTGTAATGTTAAAACACAAAAAGAACTTGATTATGAATTAAGTAAAATATTTGAATTAAGGCTTTCATTCACTCCGGAAATGATTCTTTCTATTGATGACGAAGAAATTGCACGAAAGTACTTATCTTTGTTTAATCAATATCGAAAAGATGAATTATTAACCAAAATCGTTGATGAAATAGACCAAAAAGAGTGGTGGAAATCAATCGCAATTAAAAATTTGCTGAATAATGGTGCGAAATGTTTATTTTCAGAAAAAGATATCAACGACTATGATGATTTGTATTTCATAAATGAAAATGATTTAGAATTTGAAAAAACTTCGAATGATTTTCTAACTTCTTATTACAAAGATGTGAATAATCATGTGGAAGATATTTCAATCGGAATTACTAGTTATTATGATCCATACTTATGGAAGTCATTTAAAATTGATCAATATGAAAAATGTATAAATTATCGAAAAACAAATCTGTTAAATTTATCTCAGTTGCGGAAAGATGATCCTTATGGATATTTACAATCGCTTCTTTCAGGGAATTTTTAAATGAGGTTAGTAATCATGAAGCCTGAATATACGATGAATTATGAATCGTGCGATTACGAATATATCGACGAAAGTGGTTATAGCTATGATCAAGGCGACTTCGTGTGCAACTGGGATCGTAGTGCATTTGATGATGACGACGATTAGCAAATAATGTAGGCCTCCTTTCTGCCTCATCCTCATATATGGTTCTCACCGCTATTCTCCTAGCATATGGTGGGAACCTTTCTTATTAAATTGGTAAATCCACTCTTTGAGTGCTTGTTTAAATAAGCTTAATTTCATAAAATAATATTATTAATGAGCACTTATTGGTGTAGATTTGCC
>AUXO012894543.1_pt1 | contig 10161 bp, 7 predicted proteins | sample 768731 | NCBI WGS metagenome assembly AUXO01 (sample SAMN02715735, study PRJNA202380) | gut metagenome | biome: sheep rumen | host: Ovis aries | place: New Zealand: Palmerston North | reverse complement strand
TCCTGATTTGTCGGACTGATGAGCAATCTCTTCAAATTCATTTTGTTTCTCCATAGGAGGAAGAATACATGGGAACTTTCTTAAATCGTTTAAAGGCATTCTTGGCATTTTGGTTCCAGACGATATGCTGTTAGCATAAGAAACGAAATCATCTCCTCTAAGCAAATGACTAAAGAATGTGAGATTAAGTAATTTCTGATTCGGGCGGAGTGGGACAAGCTCTGTTGTAGCATATCCTTTACCGTTTGGAATAACTACTTTATTGAGGTAGGGCCTCAATTTTGAGTATAGTACATTCCCTTCATCAAATGGTGCTACAGACAACAATTTCGATTCGTTTTCAAATACTTTTTCAACGACCTTGCCTGTATTACTCTCAATCATGTCAAGGTTTAGAATCCACACTTTCCCTGTTTGCTTTTCTTTGCTTGGAGCTTCTGGAGCAACATCCTTGATAGGTGAGGTTTTCCATCCTTTATTGTTGGTAACAGGATTCCCAAACATCTCGATAAATTGCGATTTCACCATTTTTTCAGTCGCAGCAAGAAGTTTCTTGTATGATTCTTTTAGGCGATATGCAGCCCAAAGTTTATTTGCCAGAACCTTTTGCTCTTCAATAGAAGGAAGGGAGAACTCCTGCTCACGAAGGTCTTTCCAATTGATAGTTGGTGATAGGCCTCCAACAGAGATCTGGACGGCCCTCTCCATAAACAAATCGGAACTCATGAAGAAAGGGAAATAGCTCTTGTCAACCACTTCTTCGTTTGGCCGAAGCACCATGCCATGAGCAGAGAATATGCCATCAAATGGTGCAATGGCAAGTTTCCTTTGGTAGGCACGTCTCTTACCAAACAAGACATCACCCTTTTTCATGATTAACTTTTCACCTATAGGAGCAACATCAGAACCCCAGCGAGTGATTTCTAAACACTCGCTATCAATGTGCTCCAATCCGATGTAATGTTCCTTGTCAGATTCGGTAGGAGTTTTCTTTGCAGTGCTATTGAAAGCTATTTTGTCAAATCTATAGTTCATGATCCTAACATTCCAATTAGTGTATCTACAGAGTTTACCAGCAATGAGTGTTGCCTTTCCCAAGATGCCAAGGCATCTTCGGCAGAAACGGCTTCCGCTTTATTTATCTCACTAATGTAAACATATTTTTGTATGCTTAGGTCAAAACGGTTCTTTTCAATTTCTTCAAAGTCAACCAACCGCTTGAAATCTGCTATATCGTTTACACTTTTATACGCTTCTGTTATTTTCTTGATATGAGAATTTTCCAAGAAGCTTTCAGCATTCTTACGTGTTACTTCATACTTGGCATTAATGAAAATAACCTTGTTTTTTAGTTCTTTTGCCTTGCGATTATTGCATATCAGGATACACGCCTCCATTGGGGCATTATAGAAAAGATTAGGGCCAAGACCTATCACGGCCTCTATCTTATCGGAGAGGACAAGTCCTTTTCTGACTTCTGATTCCTCATTTCTGAATAATATACCATGAGGTAAAAGAATCGCACAACGCCCATGATCGTTATTCATAGATGCGACAATATGTTGGATGAACGCATAGTCGGCTCTCCCTTGCGGAGGAGTCCCCCACAGGTTACGTCCCCATTTGTCATGTTCAAAGGCAGACCTATTCCATTCGCTAATGCTATACGGCGGATTAGCCAATACTATATCAAACTTCCGCAAATGGCTACCATCTACAAATGCAGGATGAGCTAGTGTATCTTCACGAACAATGCTGAAATCCTCCACACCATTCAGATAGAGGTTCATACGGGCAATGGCAGAGGTCAAAGCATTGATTTCCTGTCCGAACACCTTTACCCCTTGCCATGGTAAGCCTTTCTGACGCAGGAAATCAAGACATTTCACAAGCATACCACCAGAACCGCAGGTGGGATCATAGATACTTTCGTCTGGCTGTGGCTGAAGAATTTCAGCCATTAGCGTTACTACCGTACGATTGGTATAGAACTCCTGAGCGGTATTGCCTGCATCATCTGCAAACTTGCCTACCAGATATTCGTATGCCTGCCCCATTTCGTCGGCAGGACATGAACTAAGTCCCAAGTCGTAACGGGAAAAGTCCTCTATGAGTGAGGTGATGATATGGTCAGGCATCTTTGCCTTGTTTGTCCAGCCATCCTTAGGGCCAAAGATTCCTTCAAGACCTCCAATGACACGACCATCCGCTTCTTCCCCAGGATTAGCCTGTTCGATAGCTATAAACGCTTCGACAAGTCGCTGACCAACATTTTCTGTCACTTCACGTACATCACGCCAATGAGCACCTTCAGGAATACGGATTGCCAACTCTGCAGCCTGCATCTCAGCATACTCATCGCCTCCTTCTGCAGCAAAGCCTTGGAACTGTTCATCGTAAACATCACTAATGCGTTTAAAGAACAGCAACGGAAAGATATACTCTTTGTATCCAGCTGCATCTATCTGTCCACGCAGACGAGTGGCTGCACCCCATAAGAATGATTTCAGTTCATCAAGGGGAATCTGTTCGCCCGGCAAACGATAGCGCTTCTCTGTTTTATCTTCTAACTTGCTCATATAGCCATTATTTTTCTAAATTCTGCTTCACGCTGTTTCACTTCTTCGTAAGCAGCTTTAAACTCAGCCAGTACTTCTGCATAAGGCTTTATCGCCTCACGATGGTACTGCACATATTTATTGGGGGAAAGATCATAACCTTTTGCAGCTACTTCGTCAAGCGTCACTACCTGCGAATAGTCTTCCACATTCTTGTAATTAGTGTAGAGTTCGTATAGATGGTCAACATCTTTGGGCTCGAGAATGTTCTGAGCACGCTTTTGTGTCAGGATTTTCGTACCGTCAATCATTAATATCCTGGCACTGTGCGTTGCAGGTTTCATCCTTCGTAGAATGAGGAAACATGGAGAAAGGCCTGTGCCATAGAAGAGTTTGTCACCCAGCGTGACAACCGCCTCCACCATATCGCTCTTAACTAACTTCTCACGAATACGCCCTTCCTCGTTACCACGGAACAAGACACCTTGCGGCATCACAACAGCCATCCGTCCAGAGCCTGGTGCCATCGACTTTACCATATGCTGAATCCATGCATAATCTCCGCATGAGTCGCTGGGCGTTCCCCAGATGTTACGACCATATTTGTCAGAAGACCATTCTACAGAGCCCCATTTCTCCAAAGAGAATGGTGGGTTGGCTATGACACAATCGAATTTAGCAACTTCGCTACCCTGCAGAATCTTTGGTGAGCGGAGCGTATCGCCCTGCATAATATTAAAGTCACTAGCACCATGCAAGAAAAGATTCATCTTTGCAATTGCTGAGTTGACCACATTCTTCTCCTGTCCGAAAATATTGCCACAACAAAGGCTACTATGATTCATGTGATGGACGGCTTCAATGAGCATACCACCGGATCCGCAAGCAGGATCATAGACAGATTCCCCTGGTTGCGGGTCGAGAATGCGAATCAGCAACTGGACGACTGGGCGCGGCGTGTAGAACTCGCCTGCCTGAGCCTTTGAGTCATCCGCAAACTTCTTCAGTAGTATCTCGTAGGCATCACCCATTAGGTCAGACGGGTAATCGCTATTGCCCAACTTCTTTGTGCTCAAGTGCTCTATCAAGTCACGTATCTTTCCGTCTGAAAGATTTTTCTTGTCTGTCCATTTCTGAGCGCTAAACATGCTGAGTACGCCATAAAGCGTATCAGGATTGGCCAATTCGATGCCACGCATGGCACCCACAATGGCAGCACCAAGATTCTCAGTACGTTCCCGTACATCTTGCCAGTGACAGCCATCAGGGATAACGAAACGGTGCTGTTCTGGCAGTGCCGCAAATTCCTCATCACCATCACTTTCCAGAAGAGCCTCTTTTGTTTCTTCATCATAAACGTCAGAGATTCGTTTGAAGTATAGAATGGGGGTGATATAATCCTTGAAATTGTCTTGACTGACAGGGCCACGCAGAATATTACATGCCTCGTACAAAAAGTTATACAAGTTCTGTACCCCCTCCAGCCTTAGTTCCTGCGGTGACTTAGGACTTTCAGTAATATCTTGCGTATTGGTCTTTTTCTTTTTTGCCATATACCTAATGTTTCAGGAGATAATTTTCAATCTTCTTTGTATTGACATGTTCAATACGAAAGGCATTAAACTCTCTGATAATTTTATTCTCTACGTCATTTGTATTCTCTTCAAAATAGTCGCTATGATCAACTATGAAACGTTCCTGCTTTGGAAGATTCTCATATTCGGAAATAACCACTCCTTCTACATACTCTTGCAGGAAGGGGTTGATTTCCTCGTAGGTTCTCGTTTCCAATTCAATAGTGAGAATATCGAAGAACGTGAAATTTGAAGGATAATCATCGGATGAGCCTGCTAAATATGAATCCAATTTGTTCATATTCTTTACGGCCCGTCTGAACATACGCGATAAAATGTCCTTCGACATCTCATGACATTCTTTTATTACTTCATCAATATACTCTTTATCTTGTTTCATCATATGCTATTTTTATTAGGATTATCTCAAACAAGTTCAACTTTGTTCATATCATGATTTAAAGCTATTCTCTTGGCAAAAGAAATAGCCCTTCCATCATATATGGCAGATACATCTATACCTTTCTTGATGAGGGAGTTAATCAGAGCTGCATCATGAACAGCACGAGCAGAAGTCCAGCATCGTTTACCAACCAAAGCATTGAACTGCTCAACCAAAGCCTCAGTGCTTTGTTGCTTTACGCTGTTCTTAATCTTCTGATATTTATATGTTCTTGCCATATCAACTTTATTTTATTGTTTTCGTCTGCAAAGGTAATACCTTTCTGTGCAGGTTTTCTGCATAGGTGAGAATATTATTTATTCGGAATTCTCCAGATTCCTCGAACTATATTTTCAATGAGCGCTTGACGGAGCTTTGAGAATGTGCCACCATCTCCATTTAGAGCTTCAATTACAATATCTATTTTGCCAACAATAGTGTCAAGATATTCTGATATTTGTATCTGTTCTTCAATAGGTGGCACCAGACATTTGAAGTCGGGAATCATTTTTGCATCAATAGACTTAATAGTTGTCCCCTTAGCCATTGACATTAAAGACTTCTCATATCCTTTTAGCAGATAATACATGTAACGAGGAGTTATTACTCTCTCATCCGTACATTTAATAGCCGCCAATGAAGGGGATAAAATTCCGTTCAATCCTCTAAATACTTCTCCTGTATTGGCACCTTTTACGATGACAAGTATATCATTTTCTGTAGCGCACCTTGTTTTAGGTGTCACCTCATACTTCTCATCACCAGAAGGATTCCTGAGATAAGGAACAGAGAGAATTGGTAATCCTTCCTTTGCCAAAACTGGTGGCCTATTGATACCAAATACTACTTCTGATGCTGAGCGCAAAGGTAATTCCTTCCAAGAATCATCCTCAGAATGGACCTTATTTAGATTGTTTATTTGTTGAATAAAAGGCTTTACTGTCTCGATAGCTTCTACGACAGAAAGAACACTGCTGGTAGATTCTTCCAATGGCGTAACATCACTTTCAATAGATTTGAAGAATTTACCAAAATCAACAGAATAGCCCTTTTCTACTGAGCTATAGTCCACAGTTATCTTACCTTTGGCAAATGGCTGACGTTCCTTTGCAATAAACTGCACTATATTTGTATCTAAAGATATCGAAACAGTTTCTTTCTTTTTTCCATCTTCCAAAAGTCCGACTTCGTAGAAACCAAACTGCTCATTATTAATAGTTTGTGACAATGTGGAATCTTCTTCAGACTTATACAAAGCGACAGCAGATTCTACAAACCCCTTGCCAATAGAAAGGCGACTACCTTTTTCTTCTTGAATAGATAAGTCAATTAGACGAACCTTCCCTATATGATTTTGTTCCTTTCTACTAGAAAGAATCCATAAATAAACAGGAATACTAGTAGCAGCTAACAATCCACCTGGCAAGGCCATGATAGTCTCTACCATATCATTTTCAAACAACCATCTGCGAATACGTGACTCTCCACTATTTACAGCACCTCCCCATAAAACATTTCCTGTAGAAATAAAGGCAGCACGACTGCCATCAGGGTGCATTTTAGATATGATATGTTCGATAAACAGAAATTGACTATCAGAAGTAGATGGAAGTCCAATGGAGAAACGCCCATTCGCATCATAACTTTCCTTTTCTATTCTTTCCTTAATTGGTCTCCATTGCAAGCCTAATGGCATATCAGCAAGAATATATTGAAACTTGTGGTTTGGAAACTGATCATCTGTTAAAGTATTACCATAGCACACTTTGCTGAATTTATTTCCTGAAAGTAACACCAGCGCCTTAGCAATAGCACTTGGAAAACTTGATACATCCTGACCATAAAGTGATATGTTTTCCTGATGAATTGCAAATCTTTTTGCCTTTTCACCCGCATTTGCTAGCATATTACCTGTTCCACATACTGGATCATATATAGAAGCCATGTCATCTACAGACTTGCGGATATCTTTTGCAAGAAGACATTCGCAGATAAGATTTGATAGGTCTTGAGGGGTATACATTTCACGTGCACCATAAGGCATCAAAGATGATATTAGCTCTAAAAACTCTTCATTGTCAACTGATGAAGCAGACATATCCATCTCTGAAAAGAGGTCGAACAACTCTACAAGATATCTGGACTGACGTTGCATAATAGCCAGATTCTGATTGAAACTCATTCCATCCAAGAATTCTTGTACATTCTTACTGAATCCTTGAATATAAGAATTCATAACAACCTCTATAGAGTTGTTAGCTGTAAGAATACCTTTGAAGGTATAGCCAGAACAGTTAAAGAAAGGATATCCGCCAGATATCTCACATAATTTCTCTGCAAGACGTTCGTCGTTAAGTCTCTCCCCATTTTTAGAGAAGAAAGAAGCACTCTCTTGGGCATATTTGCCTATCAGGCAGTCAATACGACGCAAGAAGGTAAATGCGATTGCAACCTGCTGCAATTGCATATCTGGCATCACTCCTTTAACATGCGATAGCACCTGCCAAATTCTTGATAATGATACTCTATTATTATGTTCTGTCATCATCTATTAATTATTTTCTGCTGCAAAGGTACACATTATCTGCGCAAGTTTTCTGCATAGTTTATAAAAACAATCGATTTACTACATCTATGTCACCTACTATGTATGAATATGCTGCATCTCGACCCTTATCCCCAATGAAAATTGGTTTCAGCCACAACGAGACCTGTGCTTGCAATTGTTTAATTGTAACATTTGAATTCATATCACAAAATACATGTTGTACTTGTCCTTTAGCCACTTCTTTCACTCCTTTTTCATCAACGACACTAAAACCTGCTCCAGAATACATATAATGATAGTTTGTAATTAGTTCTCTATCATGAGTTGTAGACTTAATAGTATGAGCGACAATTGCGACCTTCACAGAAGCGCATAAATTCAAGTTTTTAATATCTGCAACAAGCTGTTCTGCTTTTTCTTTTGATAGAGGAACGACACCTGACCTTTTATCAGGGTCATTATTAAAAAAAATAGTTATATGAAAATCCTCTTTTAGCTCTTTGGGGGCAATAGATTGAAGAATAGCAAATAAAGAGTCTTGCTTTCTTTCCACAAATTTATCTCCAAACATAAAGTTGTCTGTAATTATAACTGCATTTAGTGGGGCAAGCTTAAATTCCCCAAAGAATTGAGTCCAGCTATCATGAGTTACAATTGTTGGATCATCTATCTTTTCCCATTTAGGTACAAGATTAAATGGATGCCCTTTTATAAATCTCTCAAAAGACTTTAAATCATTTTTGTCATTTGATATTATTAAGCAACCATATTCCTGTCTTATTTTCTTATAATCCTTTATGTCCCCCTCATTGATTAGAAATACATCGTCACAAATGTTTTCTGGAGAAAACTCACGAATCCATTTTTTCGCTTTGATGGATTTGTTTTCGCGTTTATTTAATCGTTTATAGTTATCGTCGCTCTCAATTAGTTTTCTTAAATCCTCATGAGACATATCGACAAATATATTACTCAACTTATTGAGCATCGTATATGCTATATCATAAGTTGGTTCTTTTTTCCTACACTTTATGATTTCATTTAAGAAATCATAATTACAATATGTATTATGTGTCCCCTTCATTAATCCTCATCATCTAGATCAAACAATTCCATGGCAGCATCATCAGCTACATTGAAGAAACCCGGCCCAAATGCTTTCTCAAATTTGCCGTTTCTTTGGAAGCCCATGTCATCATAAGGTTTGTCATTATTACCTGTGATGTAGTATACTTTAAATGGTATATCATAGAGGCCTTCCTTAAATAATCTTGCAGCTAACACCTGTGTATGCCGTACTAAATACTCTGAGTGAGTTTCTATTATGAAACGTACTCTGTAGTCCTTATTGATAATACTAATCAAGTCAGCTAATTGGCTTTGTACGGCAGGATGCAAATTTTGTTCAGGCTCTTCCAGTAGGATAGTAAGCTGTTGGCCTTTGTACTTGCGTATAAGTGTTGCAAGACGAAGCAGCAAAATTACTAGTTGAATAGATCCCATACCTTTATCAGCCAAGTCGATGCCACCTGGATATCCTTTTCGTTTTTCGCTGGCTACTTCAGGATTCTCTTTGTCAAATATTACAAGACTATAATTATCACCTTTGTAGGGAATTACTTTTAGTGAAGTACCAATCTTAAACTCTTTGAGCCAGTCTTCTATGAGAGTAAATTCTTCATCGCCTTGAGATATACGTGAAGTATAGAACTCATGAATTGTGCGCTTTGTGTAATCACTCGAATTCGCACATTTTGCATAGACAGAATCCTGAAATACAGAATGAGCATAAATATACTCAATAGTTTGACTACTAATTACTTTTTCTATTTCCTCAGAAATAGCCAAAATAATAGACGACTTTCCTTTAAGGATTGATTTATTTGCTTCCTGCTCTTTATAATCCTTAGAGCGCTTATCCCCAATTGTACCTGTCTCAGAATAATGAACAAAGCCTTTTATCAATTCAGTAATTACGTATTTTCCAGCATTATCACCCATGAAGAAAGACATATCTATAGTAACAGTATCGAACTCTTCAAGTGTAATACCAAGCATCTGTCTTCTGGATTCAATCTCTTTCTCTAACATATCAATCTCCAACTTCAAATCAGAGATTTCCCTTAAATCTGTGCTCTTAGATAATTGCGTTTTAAGTTCATCAAGAGTAGTAAAACGGCCTTTTATTTTTTGTTCATCAAAGTGGTCATTAAGCGCTTTGTAATCATAACCAAAACGTGCAGTCATCTGACCTTTTGCAAAGTCAAATGTGAAAGTAACATCTCTATCTTCATCTGAAACAGTTATTAAAGATACCTGCGGAATTACACCCGATTTCCTTTCACCGCTGATTTTCACTACAAAGCGGAACTGCTCTATTTTCATCGTAAATGAAATAGTATCCTCCTTTTGTGGACTTTGGCGGCAAAAAGCTCGATAAAAATCACCCACATTTACATGCTCAGTATCAAAACTGAAATGAGGACGCGTGAATGTTTTAAAAATATTATTTGTGTCTTCCACACGTTCTATTCTACTCTTTAAGAAGTCACGCATCAGAAGCATGGCTTTCACAAGAGTTGACTTACCTGCATTATTACCACCAACCAAGATGGTGATTTCTCCCAAATCTATTTCTGGAAAGTTTGCGAAACGACGGAAGTTTGTGAATCCTATTGTATTACTCATATCTGTATTTGTTTTCTTAATATCGGCTGCAAAATTACTCACTTACTGTGCAAGTTTTCTGCATTGTTCAAATTATTTTCATCTTCTGATTCGCTAAGAGATTCTTGAATCTCATGAAGTTTTCTCTGTAATAGAGCCTTATCAGGTAAACATAACTGATACTCGGCTACCATTGTTGGGGACAAGCTACGACTCAAAGCATATTCTACGACTGCATCATCCTTGTCTTTGCAGAGCAGAACACCTATGCTGGGATTCTCTTTGGGTTTCTTTACATCCCTATCTAATGCCTCCAAATAGAAGTTTAACTGCCCCAAGTGCTCTGGTTTGAATTTTTCCATCTTCAACTCA
>AUXO012767870.1_pt1 | contig 10162 bp, 19 predicted proteins | sample 768731 | NCBI WGS metagenome assembly AUXO01 (sample SAMN02715735, study PRJNA202380) | gut metagenome | biome: sheep rumen | host: Ovis aries | place: New Zealand: Palmerston North | reverse complement strand
GCGTTCGACGTTCCGTCGCAAATTGAAAGCCCTATTATATGCAGGAGCAAGGTTTTATAATTAAAAGCCTATATTTATGTATTATAATTATATCTTTTTAAACAGGTGGAGGTCGTTCCATAACTATGCGATTAAAGTTGTTGGAGGATGTCTATATTTATAACTCAAATTCCTTTAACTAATAACTAAAGGATTACGGTCGATCTCGTGCCATAAGTTCAGTTGGTTATTTAATAAACTACTTTTTTTCTTTTCACACTGCAAAGTTAATAATCCTTCTTCATATTACCAAATTATTTTAGTTAATAAATGTTAATAGATTGAATTTTCTTTTTTGATTTGTGGGGACGGTGGGGCTTGAACCCACGTGCGACCTACTACCCTTTCTACACTTTATAAGAGTGAGGGGATACGTCCCTATTATAGGGGCCAAGAGTCAACAATGGAAGAGCCTTCAACCTTACTTGAAGTGTGGTGCTTATCATACCACTTCCACAATGATTCTTCGTCTTTTGCTACGACCACTTGGCTCCTTGTTCTTCCGCTTTTGTAGCATGTTTCAACCTCAAAGCATGTAAGTTCAAGTTCTTCTTCCATAATGATAATGGTTATTTTTGTTTTACAATGCAAATATACACATAATTTTTGGAAAAGCCAAATTTTTTCTTCTAAAAATTGTTAATTGCAGCAAATTCCAATACTTTGTTGCAAACGTATAATACGCTGCACACAAACAATATTTCTCCAATTGACAGTGCGACAAAAAACGGCAATCCCTCTTTCAAAGTCATTTGTAATGATTTCTTAAGCAACTGCGCCCTTGTCTTACCTTTGCTTTCCAATGAGGAATACACAAAAGGTATGCTTACTAAAAATGCCAAAATTGGTATTATCATGGTTTTCCCTTTCTTTTATTTTCTGCAAAGGTAATGATTATTTTTGGAATGACAAAATAATTTTAGTTAATAATTGTTAACACGATACGAATGTTATTAAAAGAATTCGCAACTGCATGTCAACACAGCCATCACGAGCTTCTTTCCTTGCCCACTACAAAGGTACGCATTTTTATTGAAAGGGCAAAAAAAATCCCGTTAAACAATGTTAACGGGAGTCAAAAAAAAGCGTATGATAAAAAATGTGCGAATTATAACACTTTCAAGTTCGTATCTTCACAGTCCAACTTCCATTGCTGCTCCACAAAACATAAAGCCAACTTCATTCGCACTTGGTTAAGTTTGCATCTCCAAGCACTTCGGGATCGCTTCTTCGTTGTTCTTGCAACTCCACTACCCCCAAAGGTAATCGATGCTTATTCCCTGCGTCTTGTTGTGGTAGCCACTCCACTTCTTTTCATGGGCATTGCAGGTCTTCCCACATAGCGAGTTAGCCAACCTCGCACGTCTCCTTCAAGACATCAGACAGCAAATGCCATCCTTTGTCTAAATAATGCTTTACATACCAATTCCCATCTTCAAACTTGTATAGATAAACATTTTTGCACTCTGGTTCACTGAATGATTTTTCAGGTTTGCAATCTTCCCACGATTCACCTAACCATGCGCAATACTGAAAAACCTTTTCGCCTATGATGACTGAGGCATCTCCTCCAAGTACAAGGTTCAGTGCCTTGTCGTATGTGTTGAATTCATTCAGCAAGGTTCTTCCAACGCCTTCATAGTAACCGTCACTGTGATTGTATATTGACAAATACTTAACATTACTTGTTACTGTTCCAACTTTGTTGATATGCTTGTCAGCATACTTCTTTCCAATCTTGGAAACATCGAACTTCAGTTCCTTTCCAAGGTCTTCATCCTTGAGGACTACACAAATGTTGCATCTTGTTGACATAATATCATCCTTTTTGTTTTGCACTGCAAAGATACGAATAATTTTTGAAATATGCAAATTTTTTTTGGCAAAAAATGATAATCCAATCAAAAAAAAATCAGCACACACTGCTCATCACGAGTAATGTGTGCCCTTAACCAAAACCAATCAAAATGTATTATACCACCTATTTTTTTTATTTGACAATGCAAAGGTAGTGCTTTTTTATGAAACTGCAAAATTATTTCAGTTAATAAATGTTAATGAAATGAAGATTTATTTCATGTCTGTCGGATTACTGTCCTCCTGGTACCATTTTTATCCACCACAAAGGTAGCGTTATTTTTCGACATATGCAAACAAAAAGTGTTAAAACATATTAAGGGGTACAAAAAAAGCGTGAAAGCACCATTTTCTGATGCTCCACGCTTTTTCAGTTATGCTGTATGTTTTTGTGCCGCTTTATAGTTCCACTATCTCAAGTTCATAGGCAAATACTTCAGCCGTTGAAAATTTATCTGCGATGTAAACGATTTCACCTTTGAAACCCATCACTTTGTACGCCCTATCGTGCCAAATGACATCATCACCTTCTGAAAGTTGATTGCCGTTAATGTCAAAGTAAACTTCTTCATTTTCCTCTTCATCTTCTTCTTCCTCTTCTTTATCTTCAAGGATATATACCCTGATGAAATTGCACACGGTGTAAACGTCATTTGTATCGACATTCCAAATGCCATACTCTGCATCGTCCTCTGTTTCAAGGTAGATTTTATCATTTTCCATATAGACACTACGAACAGCAGAAAATGCGTTGGTGACTTCATTGTCATTGTCGCCGCCATTATAGACAACAGTTACAAAGTCTTCATCCCAACTTATTTTGCCTCCATTTTCACGTAGTTGTTCTACAAGGAAATCAAGGCAAGCCTTAGTCAATTCCTCTGAAACTTCAAAGAAACGTTCTGCGATTTTTTCAAATTTTACCATAGCATTATTTGTTTTAGTTCAATTTTCTTGATGCAAAGGTAGCAATAATAGACGAAAAATCCAAATTATTTGTGTTAAAAAAATTCATCTATTTTTTTAACATTTTAAATTTGCATATATGAAAATAAAACGTTATCTTTGTAGTGGAAAAGGAAAGAAGCTCGTGCTTCTACAACTTGTGTTACTTGGACATGCAAAAAAAGGGAGCAACACCATTTCTGATGCTGCTCCCTTTCTTGAATAGTTTATTTGATGCTATTTGAAGTAGTCTGCTATATAACTTGCTGCGTTATTAGCCACTTCTTCAGGTGATTTCCCCTCAACTTTAATTCCGCTACCTCCTTGTTCATCACCAATGTGAATGTAAAATTTATCGTCTTTGCGATAAAGTTCAAGTGTGATCTTACTTTCCATAATCTTATTATTTAAACGGTTTTGCCAATCCTTTATTTGTTTTAATTCTCTTCACACCAATAATCAACATACGGTATAAATTTTTTTGCTGTATCAATATTCCATATTGTAGATCCCAAATTAAACTCTCTATATTTAAATGAAACATTTACCTCTTCACAATTAAATTCCTTAATCCACCCACGAATAACAACATCATCATTTTTGTAAGGTTTAAATTCAAAGTAAGCGCACTCTTCAGAAGTTAATCTTATTGAACAATTTTTTGATAAATTGAAATAAGAAAAAAACTCTTCAAATGAATTAAATTTTTTATATACCATAATCCTTTTTGCTTTTGTTATGCAAATATACGACTTTTATTTTAATTGACAACAAAATTTCAATTAAAGAATGTTAATGAAATAAAGTTTTTTTTAGGCTCTTCAAGCACTACTGTTAAGGATTCTGTTTGTCATGGTCTCGTTCTTTTCCACTACAAATGACACTACAAAATTTAAAGTGTTAAATAATATTAACGGCACAAAAAAAGCCCCCCCCATTTGAAGGGATGGCTCTTTTTTTTTGGCTGATTGCTTTTCCTTACATTTTGCTCTCAAGTATTGCGCATGAAATTCTTTTTGCGACCTCTACCTTTGATTCTTCTGAAAGGCAGTTGAAAGGGATGAGTCTTTGCATGAAAAGAGGATCAAACCTCTTGAACAGAACGTCAAACACATCCATCGCAATATCGTTTTCCTTGATATCACCAATCTTCTCCAAGTTAATGCCTTTTCTTGCGCAGAACCCTCTCATCAACGCCATAGCGTCCTTAAGGGTCAATATAAACAGCCTTCCATTCTCATTAACGAACAAGGCAAACAGCCTAACCCTTTTGGATGGCATTTCTTCCAATTGAACTTCCACTTCCATGACATTCTTCTTGAATATCACAGAACAGATTTTTTCAGATTCAATACATTTTGACAGCATGAACTCTACAGCAAGTTGTTTCAGTTGTTTCATTTTCTTTTGTTTTTGTTGGGGTTAATAGATTTTGTTTTACAATGCAAATATAGGGATTTTTTTTGAAACAGCCTCATTTTAATTGTTAAAAAATGTTATGTTATCTATTAAACTTTTACCACCATGCCATTTTAAAAAGCATACTCATCTCGCACTCTGCCATGTTTCATCTCTCTCATGCTTCGTTCTTTTTCCACTACAAAGATAACGTTATTTTTTCACATGACAAAATATAAAATGTTAAATTATATTAACGGGCATGAAAAAAGCGTGCAACTCATTGAAAGCCACACGCTTAAATTCTTGATACCTAAAGCCTTAATCTTTTGGGATTATTTCCGTTATCTCATAAAAGAAGTATTTGCCCATGTCATCATTTACATAGTATGAATCTTCAGTTTCTGAAACAAACGGTTCGTCTTCGCCATCATCAAGTTCAGTTTTTGCCCTTTCGCCATACCATTTCATTTCCTTAATGGCTGACTCCTTGGTTTTATAACCGTTAATGATTGTTTTTTTGTCTTCAGTTTCCTCAGTTAATACATAAAACTTTTCCATAATCTTTTTGTTTTTTTTTTAACATTTGCTTTTCAGTTCTGAAATCATGTGTCTTGCTACCCAAAACCTGAATTCCATTCTTGCCTCTTTTGTCATTTTTGCGCAACACTTGCATTCGTCAAAAGACGCTTTGCTTAATTTTCCCATGCTTGAGCAAAAAGCAAGATACTCAACCATTACCGGCTGACCTTTTTCGATCCTTTTGTTTAGGCATTGAACGAGCCAATTATATATGATTTGAGGCTTTTTGTTATGCAAGCAGCATAACACTGCCTGCTGCGCATCATACGATAGTTTATCCATAATCTTTTTGTTTTTTGACACTGCAAAGGTACGAATTTATATTGAAACTACAAAACTTTTTGGTTGCTTTTTTTGCATCGTTAACACTTTTTAATCGTTGATTTTTTTTCACTTGCTTAACGTTGTTTAACACATGATATTTGGTAGTTCGGAAATAAAACGTTATCTTTGTAGTGGGAAAGGAAAAAAGCCTGTGCTTCTGTGTTACTTGGCAGCAACTTGTGTTACTTGGAAAAACAAAAAGGGAACAACACCATTCCTGATGCTGCTCCCTTTCTTTAACACCTTTCTTCTTCATGCTGCTTATGGCTCCCAATAATAGCCATTGTCAATGCCTTTGATGTAATGGTAATCCCAATATCCCCTAACCTTGTTCGCTGTTTCAATGATCTTCCTATCTGCGTCTTGGGGATTATCTGCATCTACACGCATGATGCAATCGACATTCCAACTACCATCTTCTTCGTAATCGTCCTTCACTTCAATATCAAGCGCCTTGATTTGGCTTAAGATTGCACTTTTTCCATTCTCTGACTTGTTTTCTTCTGATGCGAAGAAATAGGTGAAACTTGCCTCGTAATTCATATTGTTTATGGTTTATTTGTTTAACTAATGCAAAGGTAGCAAAAATTATTGAAACCACCAAATTTTTTATACATATAATTTCATGCCATTTCATCTCGTCATCCCATCTCGAATTCTCTCTGTGACTCGGATACTGTAGCTTTTAATTCCACTACAAAGGTACGAATAATTTTCCAAACCACCAAATAATAAGTGTTAAAGAAAGTTAACGGGCATAAAAAAAGCACCACACCCGCTTGGTGTAGCGGATGGGGTGCAAATCGCAAACGAATGAGGTGGGGCGTTAAGCCTCCATACTCATTTTGAGGAGGTTGTAGAGGCTCTCTCTTGGCAGCCTGCGCAAGTCCACAAAAAACTCAGGGTAGAGGGCGAAGAGTTCTTTGCCACTGCGATTCTGATCCTCGATAGGTATTACTTCGAAGGCTGACTGAGGCATCACATAGAGCCTGCCGTGAATGTTAACGATGCCGTGAGGGTAGTCTTCAAGTTCTTTGCCATCCTCACGCCATCTAATTGTACGATTCTTTTGCTGTGGCTGTAGGGTTGCTGCGTCTGCGATAAGGGTTGCTACTGCGATGAGGATTGCAATGTCTTTTGGGTTGTTTACTACTACTAACATAACTTTTTGTTTTTTAGGAGGTTAATACTATTGTTTTTATTTTTCTGATGCAAATTTACGGCTTTTTTCTGAATTGACCAAATTATTTGTCTTAAAAAACGTTAATGACTTACTTTTTTTCATTTAGATAAACTATTGTCCAAGCAAAAGCATAGGAAATGCAAACATTGATTGAAAGGTCTTCTGAGTTATAATAGCCATCAAAACCCACCATATAAGAAGGTTTCACAGCCTTGTCATATATAAAGATACAAAAATCGCCACAATTGTTTGCGAATGTTCTAACCTTTACCTTCAAACCATTCTTTGAGGCAAAATTACAAAGTTCAGTAAGTTCCTTTGCACTATCTTCACCAATCTTTTTTAAAAATTCCTTGTAATTCATATTATTTACAATTAGTTATTTGTTCCTTGTTGTAATATTCCAATACATTTGTGTTGCTATTAAGCAAAACGGGAGAAGTTATTGAACCTACCCAATGACAGCCGCAACACTTGCAAAGGTATTCGTTGTCACCTAACTTCAACACATCATTATGAAGAAGATACTTCTTTTCATTCATGTTTATAAACTGAACTGCTTTCATAATTCCATTGTTTTTGTTTTCTTTTGCAAATATACGACTTTATTTTGAATTGACCTCATATTTAATCAACTTTTGTTGTTAAAAAATCTTAATGGGTTTCTACTGTGCCTCATAATTCTGAACACTGTTTTCTTCTTCCACTACAAAGGTAGTGAATTTTTCTGACATTACCAAATTTTTTATGCTAAAAAACGTTAATAAAAAAAAAGTTTTTTCCGTTTAACAATTATTAACGTCATATATTTTGCCAATTGAAATATTTTTCGTATCTTTGTTGTAGCAAACAAAACACTGTACTCGGATTCTGTCTTGCTTCTACAGTATATATCTTCTGACCTTTAACATTGTTTAACTAAAATAATTTGGCTAATTCAAACTAATATATTAACTTTGCAGGCAAAATTATAAACTGATTAGTTATACTGTTAAGTAAACAATTAACGTTATGAATCATTTTGAATTGATATAATATGAGTGTTGTTAGAAATAACTTAATGACAAGGCAGGGTTATTCGCCATATTGCGGAGGTTCTTCTTGCAGGATTATGCCTCGCACAGTCTTCAATGGAAAGCAGTTTGCTTGTCCTTACTGTGGTTGGGTAAGCCAATTCCCAAGTGATTTCATTGAAGAATACAAAAGGAAATGGAATTTAAAATAAAAACAGCAATATGAAATATCAGGCACATTATTCGGCAAATGGAGGAGAATCAAAATTGGAAACCCCTCTTGAAAGCAACAACCTTTCCAAATTGGAAAGGGACATAATCAGGCTTGCTGAAAGCAAAAGGAAACAAGGATGCGCATGTGTGTGGGATGTATACGAAGGCGATACATGTGTGGCATTGGGTGGCACTGACAAGAATGGTAGAAGGTGGCGTGTTGACGAAAGTGACGTTCATTTGATTGCCCCTAAGAAGCAAAATCATTGAAATACACACAAGCATTCGCTTGCGCACACATATATGTGCGCCCACAATGCGCATGGGTACTTAATTAAGTACAATAGTGGTTGTTAACATTATTTAACTCCATTTATTTTGCTATTCCAAAAAAAGTTTGTACATTTGCACTGTGAAACAAAAACAAAGCGATGAAGAAACGAGTTTTGTCATATTTGATGCAGGGTATTCTGAATGCCATTGTGCATGACAAGGGAGTCGTTTATGAAAAGGCTCAACAGATGATTCCGTTTGGGGACTTCGTAATAGAAGACCAAAGCGAATCAATAAGCCTTGCAAGCATTGACTTCGGAGACCTGCAAATATCCTTCAAATTCCATTGGGACAAGAAGGAAGGGGTTGGGTACAAACTCGTTTCACTCGATTAGGGAAACGCACAGCAGCTTGATTAAATCCATTACATTAAACAGGCTAATACTATTGAACGCTTCCCGTTTATTCACCCGGATTGCTTATATGCAGTTCGGGTGAATTTTTTTCCATTTTAGCAATCGTTAACATGATTTATTTGCAAACTTGAAGGAAAATTCTTACCTTTGCACAAGTTAATACAAAACGATTATGGAACGAATCAACCTCCTTGAAGAAAAGATATCAATAAAAAAGATAAGCCTTGTTTCTTACAAAGTGCATATCACTTACAAGAACGCAAGGTACTCAACCATATCAGGAAACATGCGCGCTTATGAAAGGCTTGCGTCGCACATGTTCCTTAGAAAAAATGATATCGTATTCGGATATACCTATCCTCAAGCCCTGAAAGCCTTTTACATGGAATGCAAGGAAAAAAACAATTTGAACTAATATGGAAAGAAGAAGTTTTACAGTCTTTGAAACGGATCGGCATCACAGAAGAAGCAGTTACGAGTTGAAGGGAACCTTTTCTTCAATCGACAAGGCAATCTACGCAATATGCGAAAACCACACAATTCCCAAAAGCGAATTCGAATCGGCAGGCTACGAAATTGAGACAAAAGAAGACATGACCGAAATCATTACAAACGAACTTTGGGAACTGAGACAGACACAAGGGTTTGAACCAAACTACATTATTGAAGAAACCACAATGGACGAGTGGTTAGACTGAAAAAAACATCCATTGAAGCAAATGGCGTTATACCAACTATCAGTATAACGCCATTTTTGCCTTCTAACAGCCCACATAAGGCGTTTTCACCATTGAAAGGTATATTTGGAAGTACAAGCAAAAAGAACGCCTCAGAACGCAAAAAACGAATTATTTGGAAAACGTTAAGTTTTTTTAACTGATTTCCATTGGTGGTTTGAGAAATTATCGTTATCTTTGTAGTGGAAATGATGAGAGATCTGACGATGTATGAAAAACATCATTGTTTTGCTCTCACGCGCACGCGCGTTAATATTTGTTACATAATCATAGATGTAAAATTATACTCTCTTTTTAATATTATTAAAAATATATTTGTAACTATATTGATCCGTAACGATCCGTAACGGATCTATTATAATATATTATATAATATATATTACGCGCACACGCGCACGCGTGAGAGACTTCTTCAACCATTTTCACAAATCATCATGTGTATTCCATTGTATTTAAAATAATGCCTTATTTGGCGTCTACGGTGCGTTATATGACGTTTTAATGTCTTCCGTGTACATTTCAACATTTTTGAATTAAAACAGCCTTAAATGCAAAAAAATGTTAAAGATTATATTTTCATTTCTCTTTTCCAATTTTTTTTTATACATTTGCATTGTGAAAAACAAGGAATGACAGTCATTCAACATTGAAAGTCGTTTCTTGAAAAAAGAAAAAAAGTTTGAAAAAAACTTCTCTTTTTCAATTTTTTTTTATACATTTGCATTGTGAAACAAAATCAATAAACACATAAGCGATATGAAGAAGTTTAACATTAAATACATCTGCGAAGAAGGATGGGAAGGTAGATGTAGAGACCATCTTATTTGGGAAGGAGAAACCAAGGAAGAAGTCTTCAAGAAAATGCTACGGGAGAATGCCCGTGTTCAGAAACAGTTCAAGTCTTTTGAATTTGAAGACTATGACGTGGCTGACGAGTATGATGCATGGTGGGCTTCTTTGAAACCTGAAGAAAGGGCAGCAATAGTAGAAGCATAATAAAAAAAATAATTTTGCTCATTAGATTATAATTAAAAATTTCAACGCACGAAAAGACGTAAATAGTGCGCTTTGTGCAATTCCAGAGGAAGTTTAAGCGAAAGCGAAAGCGGGACAAATGGGTCATGTGGTAAACATGATGGCATCTATGATGCCTTCGGAGGTTCGAATCCTTCTTGCACAACA
>AUXO012207768.1_pt1 | contig 10162 bp, 13 predicted proteins | sample 768731 | NCBI WGS metagenome assembly AUXO01 (sample SAMN02715735, study PRJNA202380) | gut metagenome | biome: sheep rumen | host: Ovis aries | place: New Zealand: Palmerston North | reverse complement strand
ATTGCTCAAGTATTATCTTCTGAGTATGAAACTATTGACTACTATCATAGAGAGAATGATGGTTTGCAAATCAATATCATTCCTGATTTAGTATCAGAGGAGTTGTTAAGACTAGTGATGCTTATATGACACAACAAGCTAATACTATCCAGGATCAACTCAGGGAACAGCTCAAGCAGCTGTTCCCTGATTATAAAGAATCTGGAAATAGAAAAGAATTTATGATCAATTGCCCACTATGTGAAAAAGAAGGAAGACCTGACCATGGATATCATATGTATATCTCTTTAGGATATGATGATAAACCTCCTATGTATAATTGTTTCAAAAACCATAATCATAGAGGTGTATTAACAAAATCCTTTCTAGAGCAAAATTCTAGATATCCCCAGTACATGGACACAGGTGTTCTTTCTCAAGTGGCAAAACGTAATTCTGCCTTGTCAGATTTAGGCAGGTACCGGCAAATTAGACAAGGGAAATATGAGTTTTATGCACCTTTGTCAAATAATGAGATAAAAACTAATACAAAATTAGGCTATCTTAATAAACGTCTAGGTTGCAATCTATCATTGATAGATTTGCAGTCTCTTAAGGTTATATTGAATATAAAAGATTTTTTAATATATAACAATATAACCAGACTATCTAGAAGTCAGTATACAGTAGATCTTCTAGATCAATACTTCATAGGATTTCTTACAAATAATAACTCTACTATCATTCTAAGGAATTTAGTAAAGGAAAGAAACAAGTTACCAGAAGTAGTGCGAGATAGATATATCAAGTATTCTATAGTAGAAGGGGGATTTAGTGGATATTATACCATTCCTTCTACTGTAGATATCTATAAGCCAGTTAATATTCATATAGCTGAAGGTACATTTGATATATTATCTGTATATATCAATCTATGTGGGATGAACAATGTACAGAATATCTATTCTAGTATTGGTGGTAACTCTTATCTTAATGCTATGAAATATTATATTCTAGAGTGTGGTATAATAAATCCTATATTCCATTTGTATATAGACAATGATATTCCTAATCAGTTCTTAGAACAGATTAGAAGAGTTATAAAACCTCTAAATCTACAAGTCTATATACATATGAATATAGCATCAAATGAAAAGGATTTTGGTGTATCACCCGAAAGGATAAAGCACTATTCTTACACACTATAGGGAGGGAATCACAATATGACAGCTATGAGAAGTGATGAATTACAATCCAAAGCATATATACCTTTTACCATTTTCCATAAAGCTAAGAAAGTTGATGAAGATGGCAATGTCATCTCAGTAGATGACAAGATTAGTATTAAGGATTTAACCTCAGTCCAGTTTGAGCAGGTTAAGTCTGAGTTTGGACAGGACTTTGATAGAATCAAAGATGTATCTATCAATCTTAAGATAAATGATATTTCTCCATTAAGATTATTCGAATATGATCAAGATTATGGTTATCTTCGCCTATTCTATATGACCTATACTGATAAGATCAATGTATATCATCCAGAATCTTCTCTATATATAGAAGAGAAAGATCGCATTGATATATTATGTTTAGATACTGGATTTGATAAGACGTATTCTACAGATTCCACTATCTTCTTAGTATCTGATGTGGTTTCTCTTGATAAAGAGTTTGAAAAACATATTGGATTATTAGAGAATACATTTGAAGATGGAGAAATCTTTGATGGTGAATGTATGATTGGTTTAGAGAGTCTTTTAGAAGGAAATCTTCCTGAGTTTGAGATTCTTTATATGGATGCTGCAAATCAAATTTATAGTCTTGCTGATATAGCAAAGGCTGATTACCAGCACTTCAAGAAACTTACAGATCATAATCATCTTGAAGCTGTGTTTAGACAGTTTGATTATTCTAATCCAACTGTATTCAAGAGAGGAGAATTCTCTTGGTATAATCTGTTCATGAAGCATATTCAGACTCAAACTAAAAGTTTATCATTAAGCTAACATTATATTAGTGGTGTGGTGGCCACACGTTGTTAAGCAATGGTGATGTTCCTTTCGGTAAGATTCCCAGTAGCTGTAATGGCTACTGGGAGTCTTATTGTTTTTGTAAAAATCTATATATTTACATGTATATTATGGTTGTGATGATAGATAAAAATGTTTAAAAATGAAAGGAGATTATCATCATGGAATTCAAGAAATTGTATGCAAAGGCTTTGTTAACACTGCCGTATGAGCAGTATATGAAACCGAATATTATTTCAATGTTGGCGTATGCGTATGTGTGGCTTAAAAACCAAAATCAGTATTATATGATATTGTGCACGTCACAATATTATTGTACTGAAGCCAGCATAGAAGAAAGAAAACAGATGGAGGATATTTATGCATCTGTTTTATAAAATAATCCTGGGCTAAGCCCAGGTTTATTTTTTCACATCAAGATAAGCAAAACTCTAAGAAGGAGGTATAATAATGGGTTCTTTTACCAACAAGCATTACAATGAAACAGTACAAAGTTTAGTACAAGGATCACAAGATCGACTTAAAAACCCGTACTATCTTTTTTCTAATAAATCACCAACAGCTGTAATGTATTATAATATAAATCATAAAATGTCTACATTAGATCAAGGAACTAGACAAGTATATGATCATATAGGAGAAAATTCTCCTTTAAGATTTAACAAGATTATAGATTTTCAGTTATATGGTATTCCTAGGATAGAGATAGATTATAATGTTGGAGAATATGGTATAGAATCTCCAGTAGAAGGAGAAGCACTAATTCTTCCTAATACAGTAATACCATGTGTAGATGATATGTTCACTATCAACTATCTAGTTGATAAGCCAGTTATCTTTAGAGTATCAAAGGTATCTATAGATACATTGGATACAGGATCTAACTTTTATAGAATTCAATACTTTATAGATCGTGTAGATTTAGATGCTCTTAAGTATCTTAATGGTAAGCAGTTAATAAATGAGTATGTATATAAGCCTGGTAATATAGGTTCTAATTTAGTATCTGTTATTGCTAAAAAGGATGCCGATATTATAGAGAAATTATCTGAGGCAGCTACAGAAATTCTACACTACTATGCTGATCTATTCTTTAAACCATCTATACAGACATTTTGTTATCTCTATACAGGGATATTTATCTATGATCCGTATTTGATTGAGTTCTTAATTAGGAATAAAGTATATGCTGTACCAGACAATGAATATTATATGTATATTTCTCAAGCAGTACATACTCCTAGAACTTTCAATATAGAATATGAACACACTATCTTTAGAGATATAGAAAAAAGAAATCCTAAATTAAGAACTAATTCTTGTTATATGGTTCCTTGTCATGATCCCAATAGTTTACTTATGAATAGAATGGAAGACTATTTTGAATTATCTATTAATCTTAAGAATAAACCATTCTCTCCTCCTATCAATTGGTTGAATATGGAACTATTTGATAGAATAGTAAATAATAATCTATACGACGTGGATGACCCAGATGCTCCTATATATAGAAATATCATTATCAGGTGGATGAATGATAAATCATACACTGTAACTGATGAAGAGTTAGAGAATCTTATCAATCTATCTTATCATCCATGCAAAGATCTATTCTATGAGATTCCTATTTTGTTATTTATTCTAAATGATATAGTAACTGGTTTACAAGTAGATCTTACTAACTTACCATCTAATGGTAATGGTGCTATTGGTAATACTTCTGCTATATCTACTACAAATGCATTAGCAGATGATATTACTGCCGATGAATATGCTAATGGTGGAAATTGTAATAGAACTTGTATGTGTCCTAGAGGAGATACATATGAAAAACCAGGATCAGAAGATTCATATTTGACTGGTAGATAAAAAAAAGAATGGAGTTGGTATACCAAGCCAACTCCTGGGAATTAGAAATGTTAATTTGATTGGGGACCAAGTTATGTTAATTGATTTTGTGTATAAATTTAAGGAGGGTTGTTCACCTCTTTCTTTTATTTTACTCTATTAACTATACTAACAAATGATGTTAATATAAATATATATAAAACTTAACATAACTTGGGAACATTTCATACCCTAAATTAAACCTTCTACCTATTTCCTTACATTACCCATGGGGAAATATTGCTTCGGTTTCATATTAATAATATATAATTGAAAAAATGTTTATTTTACCAGAATAGGGCAATCCCTATTCTGGTTTAGCGTTTAATATACGTTCTAAGATTAGTTAATGTACGTTTCTTTTTTATTTGGAATATGTTATATGATGAAAACAATGTGTCTAAAGATTTGGTCCTAATACAATTACTTAATGCCACCATTGCATCTAAACTATTCATAAAATCTTCGTCACTATCAATATCTTCTATTAATTGTTTGAGAGCTATGAATGCTGATGCTTCTTTTCTAATAAACTCCATTATCTGATCATAAGGAGGGTTTGCCATGTTTTGCATCTCATTCATTGTATTATCAGGATTAAGGATTGCTACCATCTTATTGCCCTCCTATATTTTCTATTACAAGATGGTCAAGTTAATCTATAAAACAGTATGATAATCAGACACCTTATTAGAAGGAGGTTTTATTTGTGAGTGCTGTTGTAGACCAAATCATGTTAGAGGACATGTTGAATGAAGATATGGCAGATATTGCCATAACTGGTTCTTATAATGAAGCAATAGATACATTGCTTGTATATGATGAAGAAACCAAATCTTATGATCCTGATAATGGAATGATGTTTCCACCTGAAATTAAAGATTATAATGAATATTTGGATGAGGTGAAATAAATGCAATTGGTAGATGTAAATATTGCAGATGTGATGTCTGAAGGAAGTTATGATGAGACTTTAATGGAATCTGCAGATATGTTTATTGTTGATCAACATATTGACGATTTTAGAGAAGCTACTTATGATTTAATGGGTGGTTCTATATCTTTTGATGAAGCTGTAGATCAGATACTAGATGTATAACAGTAAAATAAAAATTATATCTTTAAGGAGGATATATTAATGAAAAAGAAAGTAGATGTTTATTGTGCAGCAGCATTTGTAGTAAATGGTGCTCCATTTGCAGGCAAATGCCTGAATATTGTTCTTGATGTTGAGGATATTCGTACGTGCTTGTTAAATAAAGCCTTTGTATGGGAATTGACTCCAGAAGGTAAAAGAATCCCTCTTGATTTTACAAATTATCGTCTTAACAATGGTGGTGTTGTTGATGATAAAACAATCGTGTCTAATGATGCTAGACTTAGAAACAATAATGTTACAAGAGTGATTGTGGATCCTGAAACATCTAAGGTTGTTAAAGAAACTAAAGTTGTAATTGAGAAAGTTGAAAAAGAAAAACCAAAAGTTGTTAAAGAAGAAAAGAAAGAAAAAGAAGTAATCAAGGAAGAAAAGAAAGAAGATGCTAAAGTAGTTGCTGAAATGGATGTAACTGCTAAAGTAGAAGAAACCAAAGAAGAAAAAAAGTTAGATAACAACTTTAAGAATAATAACAATAATAAACACAACAAGAAGTGATAACATAACCATAGAGGATGGATTCCTCTATGGTTTACATTGCAGTAATATATATTATTGTAATTGAGGTGAATTTCATTGGAACAAGAGAATCTAATTGGATGTATCCTATGTGAAGAGACCTCTGCTAATGTTGAATTTAAAGTCAAGGGAGAAAATCGTAATGGTTTTCTTATTGCAGAAGGGATACTTCAGCAGGGTAATGAAATAAACAGAAATAGAAGATATTATCCCACAGAAGAATTGGTAGCAGCTATTAATTCTCCTAGATGTAAAGAATTAGTAGAATCTGGTAACCTTAAAGGCGAAGCTGGTCATCCAACTGATACTTCTCTTTCTAGACAGGCTAAAGTAGATCCTACTTTAGAGCAAGTTTGGTATCAGAAACTTTGGATGGATGGAGATTATGTAATGGGTCAATTTAGAGGTACTAATAATGAATTAGGTAGATCCTTTAATGAAGACCTAAGAGATGGGCAAAGACCTTCATTCTCTCTTAGAGCTGTTGGTTCTTTGGTTAATGAAAATGGTAGAGCTACTGTAAAGAGAATGCAGATGATTACATATGATAGAGTTTATTTCCCATCTCATTCTAAAGCATATACTACTAGACTAGTTACTACTGAAGCTGCTGTTGGTGTACCATCTCATGAACAGAGATATTATGATATTAACAAGGATGACTATTTCTTTGTAAAGACTGATGAGATTAATAGATTAGCTGAACAAGGCAACTTTGTAGATTTGTCTGAGAGTGTAGTAACTCCTCTTAAACAAGAAGAAGTTAAGAACTATCTGTTATCTGAATCTGCTAATCTTAAACTTGCTTTAGATACGTTTGATTTACTTTATGAATCTATGGAAGTAGCAAATGATCTAGGTACTATGAAAGTTAAGACTACTTATGGTGATACTTTATATCTAGATACAGAGACTGCTCTTAGAAAAGAAATGATACACGAAATCAATAACTATTTTTAAATGCACTATCCAGTAGAGCTTAATAGCTCTACTGGTTTTTCTTTAGCAAAAACAAATAGATAAGATGAGAAATGAGGAGGTACCACTATGGTAAAAGAAGGTAGAATTTATGTAATTGAAGGTCCAGATGGTTCTGGCAAAACTACTATGGTTGGTCATCTTGTTGAAAGATTGAGTAGTGTTGGGATACCATTTGAAAGTATAGCATTACCCAATAAAGATTCTAGTATGTATGACCAAATAAGATTAGCATTAAAAAAGAGTTATGTAATCATAGATCAATTACAGAGATACATGCTCTATAACATGGATGACTGTTTCTCTAAGATTATAATTCCAAAGATTCAAACTGGTATGAATATAATCTTAGATAGATGGGCTGTATCTACTATTATCTATAATATGATAAATAGAGGTAAGCTTATTGAAGAGGTATACCTTACTTCTGATGGTAGTATAGATATGGAAGGTATAGTAAGAAGAGGATCTTGCTTTACTTGGCCTAATAAAATCTTTTACCTTAATACCCCTAAAAAAGTTTTAATAGAAAATGCTATTATAAGATCTGGAGTAAAAAATACAGAGATATTTGATAAAGAAGATATCGTCGAAGATTTATACAACGGTTATCAAGATTTTTATAAAGCTATCACAAATCCTATGTATAAATTTGAGGGACACAGAATTTATGAATTTAAAACTTCTATAAATAAGGATAGACATATGATGATTGATCCTAATCCTATATATTATGCCAATCCTTTTGATCCTGGATTATATATCTCTATGGAGGATAAAATATTTGATGAAATAGCAAAGGATGTTGGTGTGGTATGAAACTATCATTATCTATTAGAATACGCTCAAATCTAGAATTGATCAAGATCTTTTTAAATCATATTAATAATAGATGGAAATTGAGTACAGGAAAAGTTGTAGGATTTGCTCTGTCTATTTTATTCATGCTTTCAGTTCCTATATTATCAAATTATCTATATTCTCCTGATACAGAAACAGAATCTACAATGGTAATACTTATTTGTTTTATGGTAGAACTAGTAGTATTCTTGCTTATGTACTGTAGTTTTAATAAAACAAAAATAGAAAATGTAGGAAAAGAAATTGGGTATACTACTAAAACTTTTAAGTTTATTCTTTCTTCTTATAATAAAATAATATATAGATATGGATTACTAATACCAAAATACAAATATTTCTTTACACCTATAAGAAGAATAGAAGAGTTAGATTTAATAGTAGCCAATCTAGTATTGATAAAAATATATGAGCTGTATTTTAAGAACGTAGATAAGTATGGTCCTAGTACAGTTAGATATATACCTGCTACTGTAGTAACTGATCTTATCAATAATAAGGAATTCAAAGAATTTTATTCTGTATTATTCTTTGATCCTAAACTTAAAGGAAAGAAAAACCATTATGATGCATTAGTGGTTAATGTATTAGATGCTGTAGTAACAGAATTATATACAAAAGATTGGTTTACTGAGTACTATGATCCTGATAAGATAGATATGATTATAAATACAATACTAGAACAATGGTCTTATTTAGCTATTCAATATAATTTAAACATAGAGGATTATATTATAACAAAAAATTAAAAGTGAGTAGGAGAAATCCTACTCACTCATCTTATCGTAAAACTGTTACATTATAAATTGGTTCTGAGTTTAGATTTATATAAGCAGTATATGTATCTCCAGATATATTGCTATATCCACTGTAATCAAATATACCTCTTGCTATAAACTGAGACATTTTGATTATATCTGTATTATTGATAACCATATTTTTATTTTTTATCACATTGAGTTCTTTGTAAAGTCTATTCTGAATATATAATTCTAGATTAATATTATCAACTAATGGATATTTAGTAGCATATACATCTTCTTTGGTTAGGATTGATAAACCATCTAATACCTTTTCTTTAACAGAAGATATATAAGGAAAGAGAATTTGTTCTCCATTATAATAATCTCTTTGTAGATAATATGCTTGTAATACTATATCAGGTACTTCATATGGGCCCAAATACTTTTTTAGTATATCGTCATACTTAGAAAGATAATTAATAGTATTTATGTTGTTTGAGTACTCTATGTATCTCATATAATCTATATCATTATGCCTATTTGGAATTATCTTTTGATTACAGTGAGATAACTCATGAGCTACAATGAATAATAAACCTCCTCTTATCTCATTATCCATCAATTCAATATAATTAAACTTTTCAAATACACTATCAAGTCTAATCTCTATATATAACATACACTGAGATCCAGCTATTTCTATTTTTTTAGCGATATCTGGATTAGGTTCTGTCAAAGCTAATCTAATAGCTGGTGCAATATTATTGATTTTACCATTTAATGCGTCATAAACTTTCTTGACGTAGAGTATGCAATCTCCATAGGTTAGCATTATTTCTTTTTCTCCTTCTTGACTATTCTTATACCATCTATATCTCTATCAAATTTATTTCTATAAAATTTTATTTCTTCTATTGATTGAGATGATCTTATTGTATATAGAGCATTTCTAACATAATAGTCTAATTGTTCTTGAAATTTCTTTGGAACTTTTACAGTGTCATATACTTTCTTTATATGACCCAATGCTATTAGCTTAGCAGCTGGTAATTGTTTTGCTAATTTAGATATAGTTTTATTTAATTCTTCATATGTAAGTTTTTTACTAGCTCTTGGATCATTTTTAACAGTTTCTATTGTAAAATCACATTCTTTCTCTAGCATCTTCTCAGTTTCTTTGGCATTTTTTATGACTTCTTTTAAACTACTATCATTCTTTGGTCTATATGCTAGCATTGCTTTATAAAGTTTTCTAGCCTTCTCACCTCTTTCTGATTTTTCTGAAAGATAGTTAAACAATATCGGTTTGATTTTATATTTTCTTACAGTTGTATCTGTGGTTTTTTGAAATGAGTACCATTTTATAGATTTATCTCTTTCTATAAGAATTCTAATATTAGCATTAGAATAAATGGCGTCTTTATTCTTTGATACTGCTAAGTAAATTCCATATAGACTAGACATATCTAATCCTACATCATCGGGTTGTAACATTGCCATAAAATCATCGAATTGTTTTCTTTTTTCAAAATCAATTGCCATATTAATCCCCTCCATAGTAATAATATATTTCTATAATTTACTTTAGCACACATCAGTAACGGATTGTCAAAAGGAGTGTGAAACATGAATGATCCAAATGAAGTAAGATTAGTGGAGAATACTCAAATAGTAAGATATTATCAGAAATCCACTACTAATACATCCTTTGTTGAGATGAGTAACTATCTTAAATCTGTTGGTATAAAGAACAATAGATTTATGCTTACATTATTAGATCCAGATCTAGCAAATATAGATCCTCATGATCCTAATCTACCATTAATATATAAACAGAAAGTTCTATGTGAGATATATAATAACTTTTGGTATTATCTAAGAGAAGTTGTAAGAGTTCCTAGTGTTGGTGAACCATCTAAGTTTATTCTAAATAGAGGTAATATGGCTTTCCTCTATCTAGCTACTATGAACTTCAACTGTTATCTTATGCAGCCTCGTCAGACTGGTAAGAC
>AUXO017379850.1_pt1 | contig 10163 bp, 11 predicted proteins | sample 768731 | NCBI WGS metagenome assembly AUXO01 (sample SAMN02715735, study PRJNA202380) | gut metagenome | biome: sheep rumen | host: Ovis aries | place: New Zealand: Palmerston North | reverse complement strand
TACACGCTTTCCAGGCGTGCCTCTTCAACCACTCGAGCACCTCTCCTTTTACATGAAGCGGATGCAAAGGTAGTGTTTTTACCCCATATTCCGCTGATTACACACATATATTTAATATTTTTTCGCAGTTCGTGTTCGTCTGGTTCGCCACCGTCTCCGCATCCACCCCATATGCCTCGGCCAAACGTTGCAGTACATGCGCCACAAAGGCTGGTTCATTTCGTTGTCCACGCATCGGAACAGGTGCCATGTAAGGTGCATCCGTCTCCAGCACGATCCTGTCAAGCGGGACACAGGCAGGCAACACCTCTGGCAGATGCGATTTCTTGAAAGTCAGCACCCCCCCGATACCCAGCACAAAACGTTCAAACTGAAGCAGTTCCTTGGCCTCCTGCTCATTGCCTGTAAAACAATGAAACACGCCACCTGGCAGATCATTCTGATAACGTTTCAGGATGGCCACCAACTCGTGCTGTGCTTTCCTGCAGTGGATCATCAGAGGAAGCCGATATTCCACAGACCACTTTACCTGTTCCTCGAAGGCAGCCAACTGAGCCTGTTCAAACTCACGGCTCCAATAGAAATCCAGTCCGACCTCTCCGATGGCCACCACCTGCGGTTCACTGAGTCTGGGTTTGATCTGTGCCAGCACGGTCTGCCAGTCAGCCTTTACCTCCTCAGGATGAAGGCCTAACATGGGATAGCAGTAACCAGGATACCGCCTGCACATCGCCATGACGGTGTCACACGACGCCAGGTCGATGCCCGGAATACCGATGGCACCTACACCTGCCTCACGGGCACGGGCGACAACGGCTTCAAGATCGTCTCTGAACTCCTCGCCGTCAAGATGGCAGTGGGTATCAACGAATCTCATCAACTCTGACGGGTCATCATCTCTGCGGCGTAGGCCTTCAACTCTTGCTTACGCTCCTCTGACACTTTAACCTTTGCCAGGTACTCCAGCGCACGGTTATAGCACTCATCCATCTTACGCTCACAGAGTTCACGGATGCCGATCTCATCATAGAGTTTCGTGACAGCCTTCACTTTCTCGTTACGATCGAAATCCTTGGCAGCGATCCAGTACTGGAGTTCCTTCCGCTGGGCCTCGTTAGCCAGATTCAACGCATTGATAAGCATATAGGTCTTCTTATTCGAAGTGATGTCACCGCCGATGTTCTTTCCGAACACCTTCGGGTCTCCATACACATCCAACAAGTCATCCTGAAGCTGGAAAGCCAGACCGATCTGTTCACCGAACTTATAGAGATTCTCCTGATCCTTCTGAGAAGCACCTGCCAAGATGGCACCGATCTTGACAGCACAGGCGATCAACACACTGGTCTTCAGACGAATCATCTCAATATAATCTTCCTCCTGTACGTCATCACGAGTCTCGAACTCCACATCAAGCTGCTGCCCCTCACCGACCTCATAGGTCGTTACGAGGAAGGTAGCGAAGACGTCTTTCACCTTATCCACCTCACAATCCTCGATACGCTCAAAGGCCTGAAGCAACATCGTATCACCTGAGAGGATGGCCTGATTAGGATTCCAACGCTTATGCACGGTCTCATGACCACGACGCATATCGGCATTGTCCATCAGATCATCATGCAACAACGTAAAGTTGTGATAGGTTTCCAAGCCGACGGCCTGAGTGATGATCCGCTCAGGGTCGTCCTTGTAGAGATTGTAGGCCAGGAGCATTAACACCGGACGTACACGCTTGCCGCCGATAGCGAGCACATACTTGATGGGCTCATACAAGGAATAAGGCTGACGGTCATAAGCCAAACCATCCAGCGCCTCATTTACCTTCTTCAGTAATTCTTCTGATTGATACATATTTATTTTTTATAGATTAAACACAATAGGTATACAGACCTTCGTACGACAGGGTTTGGCATTCATCACACCAGCCTGCCAGTTGGGCATCATCCGCAAGACGCGCAACACCTCACGGTCACAGGCGGGCTCCAGATGTTCCGTCAGTTCCAGATCGCTCACACTACCATCAGTATTCACGATAAACTGGGCCACTACCCTTCCTCTGACCTGTTTCTTCTGGGCAGAAGCCGGATACTTCAGGTTCTTCGTCAACCATTTCATAAACTCCGAGGCGCCTCCTGGGAACTGCGGCAGGTCTTCCACCACACGGAAATCCACAGGTTCGTTATACATATCCACAACCTCCGGTTTATCTTCATCGACCGCTTTCTGATCTTTCTGTTCCTCTGGGCGTTCTACTGGTTCAGGTTCAAAGGTCAGTTCCACATCGTCATCTACCAGACGCAACTGCTCTGATTTCGGTTGTTCCACCTGCTGTTCCTGAGGAAGCATCATCGGTATCTCATCCTTATCGCGCTTCAGCGGAGAGAGTTCCATCTCTGCCTCCAGATCGTCATCCGCCTCGAAGAAGGCCCAGCCACTGTCGCTGCTGTTCCATTCCAAGGCCACGAACAAGGTTGCGAGCACAACGACCAATCCCAACAGGAACCCTTGCACCCGCAGGTTCTCCAGATCTGCCCCACGACTTTTCTTGACTTCCATAATAAATCCGGCATTCTGCCGTTATATTCTTAAATCGGGTGCAAAGATATAAAAAAGAAGTGAAAAGTGAAAAGTGAGAAGTGAAAAGGTTAAGAAATTAAGATTTATTTCGTAATTTTGCGCACAACTTAAGGAAAAAGGAATGAGAAATGATAGAAATGAGGAGATGAGAACTTTTTGGAACAGAGTCCACAAGACTTTGTCCCATCGCCTGTCCGCTGCTCTTTTCTCAATATTCCATTTCCTCATTTTCTCATTATCCGCTTTCTCGCAGGAAAGCACCACTTCCTACAACTTTCTCCGACTGCCCGTCAGTGCCCATGTGGCAGCAGTTGGCGGCGATAATATCACACTGACCGACGACGATCCCGCCCTGATCTTCCACAACCCGGCTCTGATCAATGGCGTCAGCGACAAGAGCATCAACCTGAATTTCATGACTTACATGGAAGGGGCCAAGACCGCCAGTGCCGCCTTTATGAAAGGGGCTGGCGACAGAGGCACCTGGGGCGTCACCGCACAGTATATGGACTATGGCGAGATGAAACAGACCACACCCGAAGGAGAGGATCTCGGCACCTTCTCCGCCCGTGACATAGCCGTGGGGGGCACCTTTGCCTATGCCCTGACAAACGAACTGAGCGGTGGTATCACCGCTAAGTTCATCACGTCTTACATCTCAGGCTATAATGCGTTGGCGGTAGCCGTGGACTTAGGTCTCAACTACTTCAACGAGGATATTGACCTCAGTCTCTCGGCTGTGGCACGTAATCTGGGCGGACAGGTCAAGGCCTACGACGACCATTTCGAGCGAATCCCTCTGGACCTGCAGATAGGAGCGACCAAACGGATCGGACAGTCCCCTTTCCGACTCTCTGCCACACTCAGTCGGCTGAACGACTGGAGCGAAGGCTTCGGCCATCATTTCGCCCTGGGAGCCGATGTCCTGTTAGGACGTAACATCTATATTGCTGCGGGCTATAACTTCCGTCGGGCTGATCAGATGAAAATCAACGACAATGAAGGTTCCTCCTCCCACGGGGCAGGATTCTCTGCCGGCGCAGGTCTTCAACTGGAGCGTTTCAAACTCCATGTGGCATATGGCAAATACCATGTCAGTGCCTCGTCTATTTTGATTAATTTATCTTACGCATTATGAAAAAAATAACTATTGCTATCGACGGCCACAGCTCATGCGGAAAGAGCACGATGGCCAAGGATCTGGCCCGCGAAGTGGGCTACATCTACGTAGATACGGGCGCTATGTACCGTTCTGTCACCCTCTATGCACTTCAGCACCATCTCTTCAATGCCGATGGCAGCGTGAAGACAGCGGAGTTGGAACAGGAGATGCCTAACATCCGGATCAGTTTCAAGTTCAATCCAGAGACAGGACGTCCCGACACCTATTTGAATAATGTACGCGTGGAGGACGACATCCGTTCCTTGGAAGTCAGCAACCATGTCAGTCCCATTGCGGCTGTCGGCTTCGTACGCACGGCGATGGTAGCCCAACAGCAGCAGATGGGCAAGGACAAGGGCGTTGTGATGGACGGTCGCGACATCGGCACCACCGTCTTCCCCGATGCAGAACTGAAGATCTTCGTCACTGCCAGCGCTGAGGTACGTGCCCAGCGCCGTTTCGACGAACTGAAAGCCAAGGGGATGCCTGCCGACTACGACGACATCCTGAAGAACGTGCAGGAGCGCGACTATATCGACTCCCATCGTGAGGTGAGTCCCCTGCGCAAGGCTGATGATGCCATTGAACTCGACAACTCCCATATGACCATTGCCGAGCAGAAACAGTGGCTGCTTGATCGCTTCAACGAACGGACAGCGTAAACGACTTTGTTCCTTTTACGTAATTTTCTCATCATTTTTTCGGTTTATAATAGTTTTTTTATTACCTTTGCGGTCTGAAAACTATTAAAATCAATACAAATGATGAGAAAATTATTGTTTACGGCCCTTTGCGCCTTGTCTTTCATCACCGCTTCAGCTGGCGGCCTGATGACTAACACAAATTATCACATAGCCTTCGACCGTATGTTCGCACGTGGTGCTACGACCGAGATTGATGCCGCTTACAGTAACCCTGCAGGTCTCGCCTGGGGACATGAAGGTTTCCAACTGTCAATCAACTTCCAGAAGCCCTGGCAGAAACGAGACATCGAGTGCAACATTCCCAAATATCTTGGCACAGACTTCAACAAAAAATACGAAGGAGTAGCTTCCGCTCCCATCGTGCCAGCCCTCTTCGCTTCTTACAAAAAAGAGAATTGGGCCTTCTCGGCCATGATTGGTATTGTGGGCAGCGGTGGTTTCGTGAAATACGACGAAGGCATCCCCATGTTCGAAGTACCCATCCGCGCCATGTTGGCACAAGCCGGTATGATGCCCGACAAATACAACTACAGTTCCAACATGAAGGGTAAGCAGTATATCTATGGCGCTCAGTTTAACATCACGCGTAAGATCAACGACAACTTCTCTGCTGCCATTGGTATCAGGGCCAACTACTACGATGGCTACAATCGCGGATTCGTGAATGCAAATATGACGGCCGTTCCCAATAACATCGACCTCATCGACCTGCAGCTCGACTGCATCCAGCGCGGTTGGGGCTTTGCTCCCATTGTGAGTTTCGACTACCACAATGAGAACCTGACCGTCAGTGCCCGCTATGAGTTCCGTACCAAGATTGCCACAGAGAACGACACCCGTACCCTCTCAGCCCGCATCAAGAACACGGATCCGCAAACGGCCGCACAGGTGCCCTACATCGAAGGTGCGACCGCCCTTCAGATGTTTGGCGACAAGGTGGCCGCTTACCAGGACGGTGCCGAGACCCGCTACGACATGCCCTCACTGCTGGCTGTGGCCGTTGGCTATGACTTCACCCCACAACTTCGTGCTGCACTGGAATACCATTTCTATGACGACAAGCATGCCAAGATGGCCGGTGACCGTCAGAAGACCTTGGAACATGGCACAAACGAATTCCTTGCAGGTATAGAATACGACATCAATAAGAAGTTCACCATCAGTTGCGGTGGTCAGCGTACTGACTACGGTCTCTCCGACGAGTACCAGCAGAACACCTCGTTCGCCTGCGACAGTTGGTCGCTTGGCTTAGGCGGTGCCTGGAACATCAATGAGAAAGCACGTCTGAACGTGAGTTATTTCTGCTCACTCTACAGCGACTATACCAAGACGCAGGCCAACTATCAGGGTACACCCTATACCGGCACAGAGATCTACAGCCGCACCAACCATGTGATCGGCGTAGGTATCGACTATAAGTTCTAAAGTGATTGGGGGGCTCTGATCTCGTTCAGGGGCCTCATCACGAACTCACGCTGATGCATCAGCGGATGAGGAATCTTCAGATCAGGTTCATCAACTATCAGGTCGTCATAAAGTAAGATATCAATATCGATAGGACGGTCCTGATAGTTGATTGTTTTCTGGCGCTTCGTGGCATGGCACTTGCGCTTGCCTAAATCCCGTTCTATCTGCTGCGTCGCCTGCAGCACCTGGCGCGGCGTGAGTGCAGTCTCACAGCAGACGGCCGCATTGAGGAATCGGTGTTCAGACTCAAAGCCCCAGGGCTCTGTCTCGATAAACGAAGAGCGGCGGAGCACCTGCCCCACCCGCTCATCGATCAGTTTGATGGCCTGCAGGAGCACCGCTTCGCGATCGCCGAGGTTGCTCCCCAGTCCCAGATATACATGATGTTTAGTCATCCAGTATCAGCATGGCGTCGCCGTAGCAGCCAAACATATAGCCGTTCTTCAACGCCTTCTTATAACCCTCATACACCAGGTCATAGCCACCGAAAGCGCACTGGATCATCATCATCGTTGACTCAGGATGATAGAAGTTTGCAATCAGGGCGTTGGCCAGACCGAACTCATAGGGCGGGAAGATAAACTTGTTAGTCCAGCCTTCGAACTCCTTCAGGTAACCATCAGTACCGACAGCCGTCTCCGTGGCACGGGCGGTGCTCACACCGACAGCACACACACGGTGACCGTTCATCTTCGTCTTATTCACGATCTCACAGGCCTCTTTGCTCACAAACATCTGTTCTGACGACATCTTATGCTTCGTCAGATCCTCCACCTCGATGGGATCGAAACAACCTAATCCGCAGTGCAGGGTGATATAGGAGAAATTGATGCCACGGATCTCCATGCGCTTCAACAACTCACGGCTGAAGTGCAGACCGCTGGCAGGCGCCGTTACAGCACCCTCGTTTTTGGCATAGATGGTCTGGAAATTCTCCATATCCTCAGGCACAGCCTCACGCTTATCCACGATATAACGGGGCAGCGGAGCCTCACCCAAGGCGAAGAGTTCACGTTTGAACTCGTCGTGCGGACAGTCATAGAGGAAACGCAGCGTACGTCCACGACTGGTCGTATTGTCGATAACCTCAGCCACCATCGGACCGTCATCCTCAAAGAAGAGTTTATTGCCGATACGGATCTTACGGGCAGGCTCAACCAGCACATCCCACAGACGCAGGTCAGGATTCAGTTCACGCAGCAGGAACACCTCGATCTTGGCGTCGGTCTTCTCCTTCGTGCCGTAAAGACGGGCCGGGAACACCTTCGTATCATTGAAGATAAACGTGTCATCCTCATCGAAATAGTCCAGGATATTCCTGAAGTCAAGATAGACGGGGTTACCTTTCTCATCGGTCAGGTCGTTACCCTCATCGTCTTTCTTGGTCATTTCGATTCTTCCACTCTTACGGTGTACCACCATCAGCCGGCACTCGTCACGATGAAAAGTCGGATGGAGTGCCACCTGCTCCTCTGGGAGCTTAAACTTAAACTGTGATAATTTCATATATTATTATTAACTTTTTTACCCTTTTACTTTTCAAGGTTCTCTTCCAGCCATGCTGGGAACTCATCAAACGTCAGACAGTCCTCAATCCTCACATCGCCCACACGGGTCCGGCAGAGAGCCGTCAGATGGGCGCCACTGTCCAAGGCCTCACCAATGTCACGGGCCAGCGAACGGATATAGGTGCCCTTGCCACAGACCACCCGGATCTTCATCTGCATCTGCTCCGGGTCGAAGTCGAGCAGTTCAATCTCGTCAATGCGCACGGGCTTGGCAGCCAACTGATGATCGCTCCCCTGACGAGCCAGTTCATACGCCCGGTCGCCTCCCACCTTACAGGCAGAGAACAGCGGCGGACGCTGCATGATGTCACCCACAAACTGCGGCAGCGTCTGCTCAATCAGTTCCCGGGTGATATGGGCCGTCGGATAGGTCTGATCCACCGCGTGCTCCAGATCGAAACTGGAGGTGGTAGCCCCTAACTGCAACGTCGCCGTATATTCCTTCGTGTGCTGCTGCAACCGTTCGATCTGTTTGGTGGCCTTACCCGTACAAAGTATCAGCACACCCGTCGCCAGCGGATCCAGCGTACCGGCATGCCCCATCTTCACGCGCTTCACCTTCAGTCGCTTCGACAACACGTAGCGGATATGCGCCAATGCACCGAAACTCGACATCCGGTAGGGTTTGTTGATATATATATAGGCTCCTTCCTGGAAATCCATTAGTCAACCATGGCGAGTGAATGACCCGTCAACAACAATATGATAATAATACTACCTACGATGATGCGATAGATACCAAAAGTCTTGAAGCCGTATTTGGTAAGATAGTCGACGAACCACTTCATAGCGAAGAGCGCCACGACAAAGGCGATGGCACAACCTAACAGCAACATCGTGATATTATGGCTCGTAGCCCACGCCGTATCTTCCTTCATCAGATCAAGCAGATCGAGCAACGTAGCGCCAGCCATCGTCGGCACAGCCAGGAAGAACGAGAACTTGGCAGCACGCCTACGGGTCAGTCCCTGTGTCATTCCGCCCACGATGGTGGCCATCGAGCGCGACACACCGGGGATCACGGAGATACACTGGTAGAGACCGATCTTGAAAGCACGACGTTCATCCACCTGATTCTCCTCGCTGCCTTTATTGAACAGCTTGTCACAGAAGAGCATAAACACACCTCCTACTACCAACATGATGGCCACAACCTCAACACTGTCAAGCAACCAGTCGAGCAAGCCCGACTTCTTGGCAAGCAGTCCGATGACCACTGCAGGCAGTACACCCACAATGAGCAGCCAATAGAAATAGAACTTATGCTTGAGCCGCTGCCAAAGAGAACTGCCCTCAGGAACAGGCGTATGATCATACTGGAAGAAGCGCTTCCAGTAGAGGCATACCACCGAGAGGATGGCACCAAACTGAATGATAAAGGTGAATGCATGCACAAAGGGATCGCCCTGAGGTACACCTAACAGGTTCTGCGCGATAATCATGTGTCCTGTAGAAGAAACAGGCAAGAATTCCGTCAGTCCCTCTATGATAGCAATGATAACGGTTTCAATCCAATCCATATCTCTTTGTTACCTTTTTACTTTTTTACCTTTTTACTTTTCCTTCGGCTTCCTGACGACCGCATAGATCATCGACACAAAGCCGAACAGACATACCACCGGTGCCACTTTGACGCGGCGGGCGCTGAAGATATCCGGCTCAAAGGCCGTCTCCGTCGATGCAGGACCGGTCATCAGCAGGAAACCGATGACGACGATGATCATCCCCACTGCCAGCAGCAGGTAGTTCATCTTATCAAATGCAAAATCTCTTTTATCCATCATTAGATCTTATAAAGTTCTCCCGGAGTCATCCTCAGGAACTTGTTCACTGAAATATACGCACTCACACTCGTGATGATGACACCAAACAGCAGTACGGCCACCGCTGTAATCACCAGTTCGCGCCAGGTAATGACCACCATCATGTTCGGCTCATAGTAGTAGAGGCCATACACACAGGCACCCAACACCACAATGGCGAGCACGGCTGCGATGATGCCTACCACCAGTCCCTGCTTCATAAAGGGCCTGCGGATGAATCCCCAGGAGGCACCCACCAGTTTCATCGTGTGGATCAGGAAGCGGCGGGAATACACACTCAGTCTCACAAAGTTACTGATCAGGGCGAACGACACGAAGGTCAACAATCCCGCTATCACCAGCAGCAACAGGTTCATCTTCGTCAGGTTCCGGTTCACGCTGTCCATCAGATCCACCTGATAGGCCACGTCGGCCACCTTCGGGTTCTTCTTCAGTTCTGCCGCAATCCACTTCAGCGAGTCGCGATTGGCATAATCCGACTTCATCTGCAGTTCCAGCGTGGCGGAGAAGGGGTTCATCCCTAAGAACTCCGAGGGGTCGGAGCCCATGGCCTCCGACTGTTCCTTCAGCGCCTGTTCACGGCTGATGTAGTCGATGTTCCTGGAATACGGACGGTGGTACAGATCCCTACACAGCAGTTTAGCCTCGTTCACCGTCACCTCGTCCTTCAGCATCACCGTCACCGTCAGGTTCTCTTTCACCCACTGCGACAGGTTGTGCGAGGTCAGTACGGAAAATACGACCATCCCTAAGAGCACCAGCACCATCGTCGTACTGATACACAAGGTCACCATCTGCACACCACGACGGTTGCCAGCATTGTTTCTACGTCTTTTCATGAATCTTACGTACGTAATTTTTT
>AUXO012686752.1_pt1 | contig 10163 bp, 10 predicted proteins | sample 768731 | NCBI WGS metagenome assembly AUXO01 (sample SAMN02715735, study PRJNA202380) | gut metagenome | biome: sheep rumen | host: Ovis aries | place: New Zealand: Palmerston North | reverse complement strand
GTTACACTTTTTGAAAACATCTGGTCACAGAATCTGTATGAATAGTTATATGTAACAAATTCTCCATCAACAATGTTGTCAACACACACCACTTCTGGCTCTGTCTCTCCATATTTGCATTTGTTAACATAGCCCATCACACAAATCAAGCTGTCAGAAGCATCGAAATTTTCGTCCTTCAATTCATTCTTGGCATTATATACCCAGTTAATGTTAGGATACAATTCGGAAATGTAATTCCACAAGATAAGTTTCTTGGCACAATCAAAAGGATATGCGCCGAACAATACAAGTTCATTGCTATTAATAGCTTTTTTAACTTTTGATTCAGGATATTCTTCACCATTCTTTTTAAACTTTCTTACCGCCATCAAACTTGGAACACCAAACTTCCTGGCATCATATGATGAAATAAATTCGGGAATAAGACCAGTCAGTTTATACACTTCAAGTGCAACCATACCATTATATCTTAATAGAGTTCCAACGGTATATTCATTATTGGATGACAACAAAGGTTCCTCAATTACAATATTAGTAATAAGGGTCTTTTTGGTTTCCTTGTCATATAAGTTATTGGAAATTAATAGATTTTCAAGTGCCTCCATGAACAAGTTACACTTCAAGAATAGGGCCTCAATACCTGTAATCTTAGTAGGGATTTTCGGGCGCATGTGGGTTACGATGATTGGGGTAACTTTATTATCTTCATCAACATAACAACAACTTACGCCGATACATTTTGTTGAAATATCAAGTCCTAAAATAATTTTTTTCTCCATAAAATTAGTTTTTTAGTTGTATATTAATATAAAGTAATATTAAATAAAAACAAAAATTTTTTTAAAAAAGAGGCAAAAAAGTTGTATATTTGGTTATAGGAATGTATTAAATATTAAAATATGGTAACTAAAATTATTCAAGTGGCTGATATTCATATACCTAACTCAAATGAAAAACGGCCATATGACAAAATGCTTGAGTCTTTTATCAAGCAATTATACAAAAATGAAATAGAAGGAAAAGACCCAAATGAAATAAGAATTGTTCTTTGTGGTGATACTTTCAGGGGAAAAATTAAGGCAACGAATGAGGCGAAAGCAATGTTTCATATGTTGTTGAACTATCTTAATGAGTTCTGTAGGACATATATCATTGCTGGAAACCATGATATGCTTGAAAATAACCATGATAGGATGGATTCAATTAATCCTACCTTTGAGATTGAGAATGTGTATGAGAATGTGGTGTATCTAGACAAGTATCTAGACTTTAAGTCTGGATATGTAGAGGATGACAATATAATCTGGACACTTTTTTCAATGCATGATAATTTCGCCCCAGCCAATGTTGAACATAGCATGTATCCTGATAAAAAGATTGTTGGTTTGTATCATGGTGATGTGAAAGGGGCTGTGACGGATGTTGGTAGAATGTCATCTGACGGCATTGATACCAATTTGTTCTCCGAATGTGATTGTGTAATGGCTGGGCATATCCATAAATTCCAGGAACTTAAGAAAGACGGTGTTCCTATTGTATATGCTGGTTCATTGTTCCAACAGGATGAAACTGAGAATACCACTGGTCATGGATATGTTGTATGGGATATGGAAAACATGACCTATAAACATGTTGAAGTTGATAATGATTATCGTATATTCAAATTTAAGATTGATAATTACGATGCATTTAAAGACGATATTGAAGATTTAATTAATTTATAATGAAATTAGGTAAATTTATTGAAAACATGATGACTGAAAATAAAAGTCATGTGGAAGAAAAAGTGATAAAGAATATTTTGGATGATAAACAACATTAAACAAACAGATAAAATCGTTGTGGATTTGGAAATGCTCCAGATTGATTTCAACGAACAGAAAAAGGCTTCTCTTAGAAAGGAGATTGCTAAAAAATACGATTTACCTTTATCGAGTGTAGAAGTCCACTTTAACCCCATTACAATTAATGAATTGGGTGAAAGAATTTCATTGGCTGGTGATATTAAGGATAATGTTCAGGACGCTGGTCATCAGAAGGATATGATGAAACATTACCTTAAAATTAAGGAATATAATGACATTAAGTGGGATGCTATTGATATTATTGATAATCAAGTAAATGCTTTCGTTGATTTTGACCAGTATTCCAAATATAAGAATTACAAATTAAAATATGTAAAGTGGTCCAACTATCTAAGTTATGGTGAGGATAACTATTTTGATTTCACTAAGTTGCATGGCTTGGTGTTGTTGAATAGTGAACCTGCTAACCAGGGTGGTAAAACCACATTTGCTATTGATTTGCTTAGATTTGCTTTGTTTGGAAAGGCTGATAAGTCACCAAATTTGGAATCGGTATTTAATAGATTCACACCTGAAGCTACTGATGTAATGGTTGAGGCTGGTATTGAAATTGATGGTGAGGATTATGTTATCAGACGTACCATTACCAGACCCGCTTTGAAGAAAAGAACTGCCAAGAGTAAGTGTACCCAGAAACTTGAATATTTCAAAAAAATTGGTGATGAACTTGAAAGTATTGAGAATTGTGTGGGGGAATCTGTACAACAGACGAACAACATTATCAAGGATGCTGTGGGTAGTCCTGAGGATTATGACCTTGTTATTTCGGCAACGTCGTATACCCTTGGTGATTTGCTGAGAATGGGACAGACTGACAGGGGTAGGTTGTTCTCACGTTGGCTTGGTTTGATGTCCATTGAAAAGAAAGAGGAAATTGCCAAGAAATTGTGGAAGGATAATTATGCCACTAAGTTGTTGGGAAATACCTATAACAAAAAGACCCTTGAAGATGAAATTACTGACTTCAAAACTGTAAACGAAGAAAATAAGAAAAGCCTTGAAACTTTCCAGAAGCAGTTGAATGAAGCCAATGACAATATCATTAAATATAATAAGGAAAAGACTGATGTTTTGTCAAGTATTAAACCAATTAAGGATGAACTTGATAAGATTGATGTTACCACGTTGAAGAATGAAATTGAAAGGCTTAAAAATGAATTGACCACTAAACGTGCTATTTTCCAAAAGCACAAGGAAGAGTATAAGCCATACAAGGATGTAACTTTCAATCAAGATGACCTTGATAAGGAAAAAGAAAAGAAGGAAAAACTTGAGAAGGAAGTTAATAAATATGAATTGCAGAATTCAGAAATCAAGGGTCAGATAAATGCAATTAAAGAGGATTCCAAGAAAATTAATGATTTGTTGGAGAAAGGTATTTGTCCTACCTGTGGCCAAAACATTGATATTATCGAACAGCAAAAAGCAATTAATGAAAATAATAATAAAATTCAGAAATTAATTGAAAAGGGTGTTTACAGAAAGACGCAGATTGATAGTCTTAAAACCCAGATTAAAACTTGTGATGATAATATTAAGAAACTTGAAACCAATAAGGAAAACAGTACCAAGAAAGCCAATCTTGAATTAAAGATGGTTGCTGTAAAATCCAATATCGATGCAATTAAGTTGAATATTGAGAAGGATGAAAAGACCTTGGATGAAATCAAGACCAATGAGGAAAATATCAAAATCAACAATGAGATTAGGTTGAAAGCCAACACAATTGATGTATCCATTGATAATGAGACCAAGATTAAGGAAGCCAGGATTAAGGATATTGAAAACGCCAACAATTGCATTGATGGAAACGAAAAACAAATTAAATTAAGAGAGGAAATCATCGGAAAATTGGCTGATGAGGAAATCTTAATTAAAAACTGGAATACCTATCTTGAATTGGTTGGAAAGAACGGTATTGTCAAACTTGTGCTTAGGGACGCTTTACCTATCATCAACAACGAGGTTTCACGTATCCTTAGTGGATTGTGTGATTTTGAAGTGAGACTTGATATTGACGACAAGAACAATGTTGTTATGAACCTTGTCAAGGATGGTGTTAATATGGACCTTGGTACTGCAGCATCTGGCTTTGAAGGTACAATGGCTGCTTTGGCTTTGCGTTCCGCTTTGGCTGGTATTAGTTCATTCAGTAAACCAAATCTCTTATGTCTCGACGAAGTGCTGTCTGGTGTTGCTGCTGTAAACTACGACAATGTGCATGAATTATATAATAGAATTTTGGGCAATTATGATTTTATTCTTAATATTACACATAATGAATTAATTTATGATTGGCACAATAAGGTTATAACCGTTGTTAAAGAAAATAATATATCAAAATTAAAAGAAAATTAAAATGGAATATAAACAAGGACAAAAAATTTATTTTGAGGGAGAAAAGAGACCCTATAAGATAAGGGCATGTGATGACAGGTTTTTAATTTGTACAAAACCATACAATTTCCGTAAAAACACTGTGTTATATACGATTGTGGACCTTAAAGAGAATATTAGAGGTACTGATGGTTATTCACTTGGCCCATATGACTATTATGAACAAGCTGATTGTGAAGCATTCCTCAAAGAACTTCAAGAAGGGGAAAGAATTAGAGAAAGAAATAAAATTGCTTTTAATCAGCCAGATGGAATTATTGAAGATATTGGAGCAGGGCATATCTCATATAGAAACAGGATTGAATTGAAAATATCGAAGGTTAAGTAGTTATTATTATTTCGCAGTTAGTGGAAGCTCGTCAGTTAATGACGGGCTTTTTTTATAGGAATTATTTCTAAAATAATTCCCTTTTTTATTTATTTTTTAAATTTTTTTGTTAAATTAACAAAAATTTTGTATATTATAAGTAAATATGAAATAATATATTGTTTAACATTAAAATGAATTACAATGAAGGAAATTTTAACGATTTGACAAAGTATTGTGGTACACTTAACAAAGGAAAAGGATTGTCAAGAGAAAAAGAACGCGAATTGGCGTTGAAGATACAGGCAGGTGACAATAAGGCTTTAAACGAATTGGTTGAGGCTAATTTGAAGTATGTTGTTACGATTGCCAAGAAATTTGCATGGACTGGATTACCATTATATGACTTAATATCAGAAGGTAATCTTGGCTTAATTAAAGCAGCTAAGAAATTTGACCCAGACAGGGGAACTAAATTCATTACATGTGCACGACCTTGGATTACACAATCAATCCAATTATATGTACAGAACAATAACATTGACAAGGAGTTCACCAATGTTGATGACTATATTTTTGATGAGGAAACTAGTCCTATGTTTATCAATGAGGATTTCGAGGATGAGGTTCACAACATTCAAAGCAGGTCAAACGCAATTGATGAACTTTTATCGTGTTTAACCAAACGTGAATACAGAGTGTTACAGGCGTATTTTGGATTAAATAATACTCAGGAAAAGACGCTTGATGAAATTGGTGAGGAAATGGGATTGACACAGGAGCGTGTAAGACAAATTAAAGATGAATCTATCGAAAAACTCCAATTCAAAGCAATGAGTAATAACAGTTATGCTGAATTTAAGGAATTGTATTAATGGAAACACCATCTTATATTGAGTCAGTATTTGCGCCATATTTGGGTAAAACTGATGGCCGAACAATTATTGACGGCTGTTTTGGTAACAATGGGCATTATCCGCCACGTCCTGAAGATAATGAATGGGATGAAATTCTAATGAAAAAAATTATAGAAGCTAGCATTGAAATAGAAAAAGCTACAAGAAAAAAATAATAGATAAATATTTATAATATATTATGGCAACGACAAAGAAAACAGTTAAGACTGATGCAACTGATAAAAAAAGTAATGCAACAAAGAAAACAGCCACAACCCAAAAGAAAACCGTAAAGAAAGAGGTTGAAAGTACTGGTGTTGTGGATGAATTTTTGAATGAAAACATGGGCAAGGTGGTTACAGAAACACCAAAACCAGAGAAGAAGAAAGCAACAGCCAAAAAGAAAACTGAGGTTGAAGTTAAAGAATCTGAACCAGTTAAAGATGAATTTAAAAAGAAAGCTGCAACTAAGAAAAAGAACCCCACATCAAAGGCTAAAAAGGTTGAGGAAGAAAAAATAAAAGACGCTGAGGCTCAGATTAATGAAGTTATGAAAGAGATGGTAACTCCAGCTGAGGAATCAGAAGGTATTGTTACCAATTATGCAGACACAGAAGTAAGTGATGATTACTATGGAAATGTTGAACCGATTAAACCAGAGGAAAGTGAGAAAACACCAGAAGAAAAGTGGAATGACCTTGGTTTAACAAATGAAATGCAAGAGGAAATCAAAGAAGTGGTAAAAGAAATTGACAATAAAGAGGTAGATAAATTAAAAAATCCAATTGCAGTTAAAACAATAACAGAGCCTCTTCAAGACAGATATGCTAGCCACAGACCTAAGCGTACATATTATGAGGTAATTAATGTGGAATATCCACCGAAACCAGATGAAGAAGAAATAAAAGAAGAAGTAAAAAATAGCGAAAAAAACAATAAAACCATTGAAGATACAAATAAGGAAATTAATAATTTAAGAGTTAACCTTGAAGAAAAGAAACCAGCAAACAAGTTTACCTTGGTAAATTGGTCAATGGGTGTAAGTTATGATTAATAAAGAAAATTAAATAATATTTAAAGATAGTATGGAAAAAGAAACAAAACCAAAAGTATACGAACCATTTAGAGCCAATAGATTTATAGTCAGGTTTCCATATAACTTTGAGGTTCCAGATTGGATGGTAAGAACATGTACAATGCCTGTTGATAAATACAATGGAAATATAACAGTCACGGTTATGTGCCCTATTTTGTTGGATACTGATAAGGAAGGACCGTACAATTGTATAGAAGATTTTGATATAGAGATTGAACTTCTTAGTCCAATTGGTTCTGTATTGGATTGTTATAAATTGGCTGATTGTAAGATTAATGAAGTTAAGAACACTGTACTAAATTATAATGACGATAGTATTATAGGAAGTACTATGAACATTTCATATAAGGTATGTACTACCAAAGCGGTTTATGAGCCATTTAAAATTTTATTTATAACAGATAAAAATTAATATATTAAAAATGAGCAACTATAACGACGTATATGAGTCATTTAGACTTTTAAGGGAAGCAGAAAATAAAAATAAAGAGGATAACAATGATGCTATCCCATATTCAGCACAGGATACATTGATGACCAATGTGTTGGCTGCAGCAAAACAGGAATTTGGTGCTGATTTCAATCAGATTAAAGACCCAATGTTATATTACCCAAGCGATGGTGATATTACATTAAGTGGTGTCATTCCAGAAATGAACGATGCAAAATTCCAGTTTAGATACAAGGTTGGTGATGGTGCTGGTTGTTATGTATGGTCAAATCCTTATATGCCAATTTCAGATAAAACCATCCAGACATTAAGTAAAGTGAACGGTGTTTGCAAAAACTGGCGTGACGAAATTTCAAAATCAGAGGACTGCAGACCATCAAATTACAGGGACCCAGAGGATGTACAGAACAATACCCAGGGTCAGGCAAGTGAAAGTGAATATAATGGTGGCGGTGAACAAATCCAACAGGGTGCGGAAGCCATGTCCCCACAACAACCAATGCAGGAAAGTTATCGTCCAGGTGATGATATCCCTTGTTACTGTGATGGTTTGAGACCTGGTGATGATATTTTATAAAATTCTTTTCTTTTGTAATTTTCATTTTGAAGCGCCATAGATAAAATGGTGCTTTTTTGTTGTTTATTACTATTTATTATTATATAATATTTAATATTATGGAGAAGAAAATTAACATAACAGAAAACGATATTAACCAGATGGTAATGGAGTGTGTCAAAAGGGTTATGTCACTTAATGAAGATATGACAAGAAGTCAGGTTGAAAATCAGATTGAGGATTATACAAAAAGTAAGGAATTTGAGAAACGTGTATATAACATTGCAGTTGATGTAGTTTCTGGTTTCATTGAAAACATGTGGTTGAAGAAATCATTCTGGAAAACAATGATTAAGAAAAAGTAAGTTTAAAATGTCAAAGATTATAATCATAAATGAGGAAATGGCTCATGAATTAAAGGATATGTTAGCCATGACCCAATTCAAATTCAAAGCGAATATCAAGAAATTCTTGGCTGCATTGTTGGAAGACCCAACAGGTGCCGAGCCTGATATGATATTCACCCAGAATGGTTTGGATAAAAATAAGTTAATCAAAGCTTTGGTTGACAATAAGGTTATCACCAAGAAAATGACAATTGACGACCATGATGAGAACGGTAATCCACATACCGCTAGAATGATAGTTAAGTATTCAGTACCAAAGGAACGTTTCAACGAGAGACTTGACGCTTTGTATGATTCCTTATTTCCAAATGTTGAAGCCAGGATTAATGAAGATGGTGGTGGTGCGTGTGCTGCTGCTTGTGCTGGTGATGCTCCTGGTAATGGGGGAGCACTTAGTAGTAATAACAGCGGTCAATATGGCCCAGTACCATTATTTGGTGGTATTACTGTTAGAAAAAAGAAAAAAGATAAAAAATCAGTTGGTGGTAATCCATACACACTTAACGAGAGTCAGGAAAGCAAATCCATCGACGCAGCAAAGAGATTTTTTATGCAGCGCACTGGAAAGTCAGCCGAAGAGGCTGATAGATTCGTCCGCGTGGATTTGCGAAACGATTTGCCTGTTCTCAGGGACAAGAACGGTGCAAAGTTCATCCTTGGTGTGACCAGGATGTTCCTTGACAGACAGTTGACCGATGCCTCCACAATACAGAATTTAAACAAGACACTTAAACTCCTGACACAGGGTCATTTCAATGAATATGACCGTAACCTTAACAACATGTCGGCACAGGATGTTATACAGCGTTTTTCAACCACGATGAAGCAGATGGATGACCGTGAGAAGGATGAACTCAGCTCGATGTTGTTCAACGGAAATCAGAATTATAATATCGTCAGGATTGACAATTTCGAACAGTCCAGCCAGTACGGAAAGTATACGTCATGGTGCGTGACGCGTGATGAAAACATGTTTGACAGTTATACATCAAATGGTATCGGTCAGTTTTATTTCTGTTTGAGGAACGGATTCAAGAACGAGCCAGCAGAGCCAGGCGAAGGTTGTCCGTTGGACAGTTACGGTTTAAGTATGATAGCTGTCAGTGTTGATGAAAACGGCAGGTTGAACACTTGCACATGCAGGTGGAATCATGACAATGGTGGTAACGACAATATAATGGATACCAAACAGATAAGTCAGGTTATCGGAAGGAATTTCTTTGAAGTCTTCAAGCCAAACGGCAAATGGGATGAAATACTGGAGAACGCCAAAGCCAGACTGGCTGCTGGAGAAAATTTATATGATGTGTTTGATTATGGTGGTATTTTCAATGACGGGCTTGCTGTTGTTGAATTAAATAGTAAATATAACTGGATACGTCAAGACAATGGCGAGTTGCTAAGTGACAAGTGGTTTGATTTTTGTGATGATTTTCATGAAGGGCTTGCTGTTGTTGAATTAAACTACAAATGTAATTGGGTACGTCAAGACAATGGCGAGTATTTTAGTGAGCAATGGTTTGATACTTGCTGTAGTTTCCTTGAAGGGGTTGCTTGGGTCGAATTAAACAATAAATGGAATTGGATTCGGCGAGATAATGGTCAGTTGTTAAGTGACAAGTGGTTTGATGATTGTGGTAATTTCTATGAAGGATTTGCTAAGGTTAGATTAAAAGGTGAACATTATTTAATGCGTCTGGATGGTGTGTTATGTGATTACAATACCAAAGAACCGATAATGCAAACAGAAATTTTAAATGAACTTGTTAATCGAGTTATTGAAAAGATATTATACGAAACAATTACTGGTGATGATGGTAGAAAGTCATCTGCAGTGTATGCTTACACTAAAAACAATAAAGACGAATGGTGTATCCTTGCAGCCAAAAGAAATAAAAATTGGGATGATGAAGGTGGCAAGATGAATCCTCCCATGGGTCACAGACATAAATATGAATCGCCAGAAGACGGTGCTGTAAGGGAATGTGAGGAAGAATCTGGAATTAAATTTGACAAGAAGGATTTGGTATTGGCAAGCAAGGAAGACTGGGGTACCAATTTCAAGATATATTTACCAGGTAAGACCAGTGATTATAAACCAGGTGAAGGTGATGAGGAAAACACAAAATTCAAGTGGATTCCAGTATCTGAGATAGACAATTATGACTGGGCTTGGTCATGCGGG
>AUXO011726189.1_pt1 | contig 10163 bp, 3 predicted proteins | sample 768731 | NCBI WGS metagenome assembly AUXO01 (sample SAMN02715735, study PRJNA202380) | gut metagenome | biome: sheep rumen | host: Ovis aries | place: New Zealand: Palmerston North | reverse complement strand
ATATGTTAAAAGAGGGTACCGTCTTAGACGAAAAATATGAGATCCTTAGACAGATAGGTGAAGGTGGTATGTCAATTGTTTATTTGGCTCGTAATAACCGAATGAACATGCAGCTGGCTGTCAAGGAAATCAAAAATGATGGTTCAAAAAGTACAGAGATTCTCCTTAAGGGACTTGAGAGAGAAGCGAATATCCTGAAGGATGTGGACCATCCGGTTATTCCCAGAATTATTGATATAGTCAAGCATGCAGGAACTATCTGCGTTGTTATGGATTTCATAGAAGGTGAGAACCTGGCGGATAAGCTGAAGGAGGTTGAGAGATTCTCACAGGAGCAGGTTATCGAATGGGGACTTGAGCTTGCATCAGCTCTGGAGTATCTGCATTCTATGGATCCTCCGATTATATACCGTGATATGAAGCCATCAAATGTTATGCTTAAACCGGACGGTGGTGTTAAGCTGATAGACTTTGGTACTGCGAAGACTTATGATATCGAGAATAACGCTGATACTACAGCGCTTGGAACCAGAGGATATGCTGCACCGGAGCAGTTTGGTGATGCACAGGGACGTGGTATCTATAAAACAGATGCTCGTACTGATATCTATAACCTGGGTGCAACGCTCTATCATATGGTGACGGGTAAGAACCCTCAGGAGCCTCCTTATGAGATGGTTCCGATCAGAGAAGTGGATCCTATGCTTTCTACAGGACTTGAGCAGATCATACTCAAGTGTACAAAGCCGAATCCAAACGAGAGATACCAGTCCTGCTCTGAGCTTATATATGCGCTGGAGCATTATACAGAGCTTGATGACAGTTATATAAAAGCTAATAAGAAGAAAGTTACCATATTTGCGGTAACTGTAGCACTTACTCTTATATCTGCAGTTATTGCACTGTTTGGAAAATTTGGAATAGACAAGGTTGCATCAGACAACTATATAGCTTACATAGAAAAAGGAAATGGCTTCAAGACGGATGGTCTGTATTCAGCAGCGGCGACGGAGTATAAGAAAGCTTTTGAACTTGATGGTACGGATGCCGATGCGTATGTAAAATATATAGACACATTTATAGATTCATCCAAGGCAACGAATGAGAAGGGTGAATCAGAGCTGAAGCTTGAGGATGGACTGAATACAGTTGCAAACCGTGTAAAGAATAAATATGGAGATGTTGATAAGAATAATGAGGTTCTTTACAAGCTTGGTCTCACATATTTCACTGAAATCAATGATTACGGTGCAGCTGCAAAGTACTTTAAGATGGTTGATAAAGAAGATGAGTACTATGGAGAACTTGCAGATTACTATGGAAGTATCGCACTTATCCTTTCAAGTACTAACGTTAACGTCAACGAACTTATTGATAAAGTAAACGGTTTTGCTTCATATAATATCAGCAGCTTTACAAATGACAATGAACAGAAGTTCCAGAACTATAAGACAGTGGGCAAGATATATGTTTCATATCTGAACACAAATGGAGTTCCGGAGCAGGCTGAGTCAGTAATGAGTCAGGCAGTAAAGGATCTGGCTGATTATACAGGTGAGAATCTGGCGGATTACTACTATGAATATAACAGTGATCTGGCTGAGATATACTATACACTTGCTGAGAAGGCCGGAGATGAGTCGAATTACAGACTTGCACTTAATTACTACGAAGAAGTGTTGAGTCAGATAGAAGGTAAAATATCTGTAAACGAAGATACAGATAATGAATCAATAAAGGGTCTGATACAGGCATATGTTAATAATGAATGCAGAGTAGCAGACATATATGCAAAACTCGGAGACAGTGATGCTGCGCTCAAAGTATATGAAGATACTGAGGCGGCAATGGGCGAGGGAAATACTTATGCTGTAAAGGTTTATTCAGAGCATTTGAATTACCTCTATACAATCTATGAGCAGAAGCAGAAGGATCCCGGAAAATGGACTCCAAAGCAGGTTGAGACAATACTTGCAGTATACCAGAAGGGTAATAAGATAGAAGGTATAAGTGCAAATCCTAACTGGATCAAGAGATCTTCTGTTATGGATGGACTCGACGATGGTTCACTCACTGAGAAGGAGGAGACCACGGAGAAGCCATCTGATGAATCCTCTGAAGGAACTACTGAAGAGAATAAAACTGATGGAGAGGAGGACTAAGCTATGGGAATTTATAACATAATGTTCTGGGGCGGACTCATATTAGCCGGTATCTTCCTCATAGTGTCAGTCATCATCTTCATAAAGATGAGAATTCCGGAAGCATTCGGTGTAGTTACCGGAAGAACTCAGAAGAAGGCTATTGAAGAGATACGTTCCGGCGGAAGAGCCGTAACAACTTCTAAAAGAAAGAAGATCGGAAGCAACATACTTGCAAGAGATATCAAGGTTTCCGATTCTAAAAGAAAGGCTACGGTTACAGAGCACAATATGGCTCCTACCAGACCGGAAACCGGGGAAAGTGCTGAAAGCATTGCCAGAAGAGCTGCAGAAGATGCTAAGAAGCAGGTTCAGAGCAGCCAGGAGAAAGCGAGAAGAAATCTCGAAGAAGAATCTACAGAGGTTCTTACCTATAATGAGATGAAGACGAAGGGTGACTCGAGTGAAGAGCCTACAACCGTTCTTGAGATGGAACAGGCAACGGACATATTGTCACAGGGCGATGGAGTATACGGAGACTCAGAGGCGGATTCATATGCTGATGATGCCACTGATGTTCTTGTCGGAAATGGCAGAGTTGATGACAGAGAGCTTGAAGATAAGGATCTGTATAAAGACGATGAACTGGGTGATGAGAAGACAGATGTCCTGAGATCGACTTCGACAAGTGTGAATGATAGAGATGATGATGTTGATAAAACTGACGTTCTTACAGCAGAGATGGATGATCTCTCAGATAAGGATGTTTACGGAACATATAATCCGGAGACTACATCTGTACTTAGGTCAGATATGGCACCGGGCAGCGACTCTGTTAAGAAGAGTGACGGCTTAAGTCGAGATGGAATCAAGGTACTTTACAGTGAAACTGTTGTTCACACTGATGAAAGCTTATAGGAGGGAGAGAATATATGATAAATAAAGTGAAAGGAAAAGGGCATATACATAGATCGCTCAAGGTAAGGCTCATTGCATTTGTCACAGCGCTTGCTATGGTGCTTTCGGTTATTTATCTGAATGATCGAAGGGGAAGAGTTGAAGCTGACACGCCGACTGTCACAGTATATGATGATTCATTTGTTTCATCTTTGATCAATTCATCTTCTGCTGACAGCGTAAATGTAATAGTTCCTGCTCAGGGAATAACATTTTCTGTCGGAGCTGATGGAAATGCTCAGATCTCTGAAAGTATTAAGCTATACACAGAGGATGAAGTAGATTATTATATCGATGGGTCAAGCCTGACAAATCCGACAGAAGTAGATGCAAACGCATATTACAAAATGATTGTGCGTTCAAGTGCAGATGGTTCGGGTACTAACCCTGGAACTATGACCTCAGGTGATACTGTATATATACTTAAAGAATATGTAAATTATACGGATCCTGAAGGAGTTCATGATGATTATGTACCGGTTGATGCGGATACATATAAGCATGCACTTTATAAAACAATATCTGTTGCCACGCGCGATGCGGCAGGTCTGACATTTAATTCCAGTTCAAATCCTGCAACTGTAACAGATACAGATTTTACTGATACGGACGATACAAAGTACTATGGTAGTGTGACATATGCTGTTACTAAGGATGGTGGAGATGAAACATATTATACTTCACTTGACGGTTTAAATTCAGCCTTCACTAAAGGTGTGGATTCAGATGGATCTTATGAGATAAATAAGGTTATAAATGCACCGGCTTCAGGTTCAGGAACGGAACTGTTTACTGAAGATGTGAGTGGAGTTGTAAATAATTATATACTTAAGTCATATTCTGCAGGCTATACAGAGACTGGCGCTTCAGCTGAAACAATAATAGAAGGATCAGGCGGGGTGATTTCAGTACCTGAATCGGCCTCTGCAACAATAAGTGCAACTAAAGATATAAATGTATATTTTGAGACAGATAAGGAAATAACACCGTCCAGTGATGTGACTATCACAGCTACAGGAGCAGGAACTATAGCTCCGACTGTTTCAGGAAGCGGAACGAGTTACAGCTTTACTATACCGGGAAGTGCTGCTAGAAGCGGAAATTCTCAGTCATATGCTGTAAAAGTTAATGACGGAACACTTAGTGAGAGCTTTACAGTAAATATTAATAATGCAGATGGAACTGCAACAATCTCAGCAGAGAAAATAAATGGTGAACCTGTAGATAGTTCATTTGTATATGTAACAGATGAGGAAGCTGAGCTGAGTGCGGTTGTAACAGTAGAAGATGAAGCTGCAGTTGTTAATAAATCAGGTTTCTGCAAGCTGACAAGCAGCACAATACCTGCAACTCGTACTATAACGGATTCGGCAGCACCGGATTCTGATGGCAAAATAACTGCTAGTGTTACCCTTGCACCTGGAGAAAACTACTACTGTGTAGGTGGTAACACATCATACGATGGTGGAACAACTACTATAGATTTCCCTAAGGGATCAGTATATCAGCTGTTTTATGATAATGTTGATCCATATGTAGTAGAGAATTCGGTTGCAGTGGAATCAGATGGAACAGCAGTAACGGTTAATCATGAAGCCGGTACAAAAAACTATGATGCTACCGTATCTGCAATGGCTACCACAGACATTACACTTAATGTAAGTGATATGCAGAAGGATGGAAGCGGAACAGATATAGACGGTAGTGGAATCAATACAGTTACTATAAATGGTACTGCCAAAACACCGGATTCATCCGGACAGGTAGCCTATAGTATAGATCCGGATTCCGGAAAAGCTTCAGGATCTTCAGACGAACTTACAGTATATCTGAGGGATAATGCCGGAAGAGAAGATGAATATAAAGTAACAATAAACTATATAGATGAAAGAGCCAGCATAACAGAAGGCTTCAGTCACGGAACTGTAGATGGAAGTTACTTCTTCAAGTGGGATAGCTCTTCAAGACAGGCAACTGTTACTTATACAGTTGATACAAATGTAGAACTGAAGAGTCAGGCTGACGATGGAGTTGTAATAACAGTCGATGGTGCTAAGGCACCGGCAAGTCAGTTTGATATAGAACCGGTTACACCAACAGGCTCATATGCTTATGAATATAAGGTAACATTTAGATATGATCCTACTGTATCAAAGGCTGATTACAACATAGTTTTGACGGTAACAAACAAGAATGATTATCCGACTACTCATAATACAGCAGTTAGAAGTGTGGATATTGATAATCCGACTATTGATGTAGAGGGTGATAATACCAAGTGGTATCAGAACCTTGTTTTAAATGTTAAGGTCAGTGATGGAACTGTTTCATCCGGTTTTGATCATGTTGATGCAACGGGCGTTAACCCAACTAAGTTTACATCTACTCCTTATGTTGTAACTGTAAATGAGTCAACCTCCACAGCAGGAACAGCGGTATCCTTTAAGGCATTTGATAAGGCCGGAAATGAGAGTACAACTTATTACAATACATATTATGTAGATAAGAAAAAGCCTGTTCTTACACTTAAGGTAAATAAAAAGAATTACAAGGAGGTTGATGGAAAGGTACTTCCTGTAGCAGATCCTGTAATAGACTATACACTTACAGATTCACTTAGTGGTATCGATGGTTCAGATGCAAGTGCATCATACTTTAAGATCAATGGCACAAGCTATCCTGGTTCAACGGGAAAGAAGCTTTCTGAGATAATCGGTAAGGTTGATCCTAAGATCAGTTACCATATCGAGCTTTATGCAAGAGATAGAGCAGGAAATGAAGAGAAGTATGAGACTACATTTAAGGCCGATGGTGAAAAGCCTGATATCACAGGTAAGATAGAGAATACACCTAAGAAGGATAAGTATCCTACATACTTCAATGAAAGTGTAACATTAACGGTTACTGTAACAGATGCAAATATCAGCAAGAGCGGTCTCAAGGTTACTGAAACCGGCGGACGTACAATCAAGTATGACTGGAAGCAGGATGGAAGCGGTAAGTGGATAGCAACCATCAAGGCTAATAATGAGGGTAATTATAACGTCAAGGTTACTGCAACTGATGACGGTGGCCTCTCAAATTCATGGTCTCAGACATTTACCATTGATAAGACAGCTCCGGATGTTACAACTCTTCTGAATGGAAGTGAGTATACATCAAGTAATAGTTATAACAACACTATAACTCACGGGGTTAATGTGGTTGATGATAACGAAGATGAGGCTGATGTAGCAGTTCAGATTGAAAGAGAAGTTCCGGGTGGCGGAACAGAAAGTCTGAAAAAGAAGGGTAAGGGTCCTTTCACTATCAGTGAGGATGGATTCTACACAGTAACATATACTGTTATTGATAAGGCAGGAAACTCAACAACCAAGGAAATTGGATTTACAGTAGATAATACTGCACCTGCAAACAACCTGTATGTAACAACAGCAAATCCTGCAAAGGTTGATGCATATCCAAACAACTATGTAAATGTTTTGTATGTATTTACAGAGCATGAAAGTCAGGAGAACTATCGTTATGGACAGTATTACAATTCAGATGTAACAATAGAGCTTAACTACTTTGATTACAACCTGAATTCAGTTTATGTAACAGATGGTGAAACAGAACTCAGTCCTACATGGACAGAAAATAATGGCTACGGAAAAGCAACCGTGACTATCTCTTCTGAGGGATATCATGATATCAAGATCTGGACAGACGATCTGGCAGGAAATACAACCGATGATACAGACATTGGAAAGAGAATCAGATTTACTATAGACAAGACAGCTCCTGTTATATCAACAACACTTAATGGTGCGGGATATGCAGAAGGGTCAGGTGTCAGATATCTGACAACCAACGGAACTGTTGGTGTTACAGTATCTGATAAGAATATAGATACCAGTGATCTGAAGAGAATCTACAAGATAACTCCTCCGGGAGGAGCAACAAAAACTTCTGAATCTTATGTAAGTGAAGGAAGTGAAACATATGCTGAAGAAGCTGATTACGAGGTTCAGTATGTGGCAGTTGATAAGGCTGGAAACACAAGTACTATGAGAACAGTACAGTTCAGAGTAGATAAGACTGCACCACAGTTGAGTATATCCAATGTAGGCGCTTCTACAACAGCAGGTGCAGTAAATGTTTCCTTCAACGTTAAGGAAGCATTCTACTGGGATATGAACGCCGTAACTATCAAGATCTATAAGAAGAAGGATGGAAGCGGAGAAGTTCTTGAAAAAACAATTGATATGAAGCCGAAGTCAGCAAATGATGTTACAAGTTATACATTTACTGATGATGCTGAATACAGGATTGAGTTTACAGCAGAGGATAAGTGCGGTAACAAGGCAAATACAGATTATACATTCATCAAGGACGGAACTGCTCCTAGGATCGTACTTTCAGGTGTTGGAAATTATGATATGACAGATAAGAATGTCGAGCTCATGATTACTGTAGATGAAGACTTCTACACATCCAACAAGGTTTCACTTAAGGGTACAAGAACAGATATAGAAGGCAAGAAGAACCCTATAACATTTAACGACTTCAATCCAAACAGAACCAAGATATCTGAGATGAAGCAGCTCTTCGATAAGGATGGAATCTACGATATAGAGGTTACCTCTACAGATAAAGCTGGTAACTCTTCAAGCAAGAAGGTTCACTTCACTATCGATACTGAAGCTCCGAAGATCGGTGATCTGTCAAAGTATGACGGAGTTAAGCTGAGAGAGTTCAAGTGGGATGTGGATCTCGATAAGCTGGTAACAGATCTTACAGTTTGCGATATAGGACTGTATCTCGACGGAGTTGAGTATGATGGAGTTTCACCAATAGAGGATGGATCGCACGTGCTCAAGGTTGTTGCTGTTGATGAGATGGGACATAAGTCTGAAAAGGAAGTTACATTTATCCTTGACTCAAAGGGACCTAACATCATAGTTTCAAATGTAGAGGATCAGGATCTGTTCTACGAGGCAAGAGAAATAGGTGTTTCTGTACAGCTTGATGAGGATGTGCTTGATAGTGTAACACTTAACGGCAAAACTATAGCAGTTAATGATAATCAGGCTACAATGAATATAGACAAGAAGGGTGACTACACACTTGAAGCTATGGCTCATGATGAGGCAGGAAATGAGGCATCTGTTAAGCTTACATTTACTTATGGAAGCGAGACAAGTATTTGGTGGATTCTTGCAATAGCCGGTGGAGCTATACTGCTTCTCCTTATACTTCTTCTCATAATCAAGAAGAAGAAAAGCTGGTAAGACTGGATAGAACTAGAAATAATCATTAGTGGGGCACAGGGGATTTCCCCCGTGCCTCATGTTTTTATAGGAGAGATATATGTTTGAAGCGGTAGTGTTTGATATGGACGGAGTCATCCTTGACTCTGAAAAGATATATAGGAAATACGAATATGTGGCGGCTGAACATTTCGGTCTTCCAATGGATCATATAGAAGAATTCTGTAACAAAATCGCGGGCGGAACCAAGCACACAAATAAGATTGTTTTCGACGATTTTTTTGATACAGATGTAGATTATTTTGATTATAGAGATATAGTAAGCGCCGGAGTAGAGAGGCATGCAGCTGAAAACGGATATGAGGTCAAAAAGGGCGTAAAAGAGTTATTCGATTTTCTGAAGGATAAGGGCGTGAGAATAGCACTTGCAACATCGACAGAAAAGGACAGGGCAACCAGATTTCTCGAGCCACATGGACTGCTTCCGTATTTTGATGCAATGATTTTCGGAGATGCTATTCCGGCAGGAAGAGGTAAGCCGAATCCAGATATTTATTTGAAAGCCTGTGAGGCTCTGGGGACAGCTCCTGAGGAAACGATAGGTGTCGAGGATTCTATAAATGGAATAAAGTCTTCATCAGCCGCCGGTTTATATACGGTAATGGTTATAGACCTGATCACTCCAGATGAGGAAAATGCAAGGTTTGCAGACAAAATATATGATGAAATCATAAAAATAAAAGAATTATTTCTTTACGAAGCTTGACATGATGAGGTATAATGTAAGGTGCGTTTTTTAGAGACAATATAGTTGGAGGTTTAAGACAGGGACAAAGGGGTTTGTTTGTAAAACGAGGTATATATAAAGAGAGGTGCAAATGAAAAGTTTAAAAAGAATAATCAGCACGCTTCTTGGGATATTACTTGTATTAGGTCTAATTCCGATAACTTCATTTAATAATGGTAAAGGAGTATATGCCGCGACCGGAGAGGAAATCGTAACTGATGCTCTGTCCTTTGCGGTGGAGAATGATTATCAGAATCCGAAAACTCCGAAACTTAATTATGTCTGGGGAGGACTTGACCTTACAGTTGGTTGCGACTGCTCCGGTTTTGTATGTGCTATTTTTAAGAGACATGGACTTGATCTGGTTGCAATGAACATAAGAAGCAGCTATGACATGCAGGCAAAGGCGACTGATTTCGGAACTATAGTTAACGGTACTGATCCGTCGCTCATTCAGAGTGGAGATATACTTATTACAAATAGCGGTGGACACGCAGCCATTGGTTGGAACTATAACGGTGTTCCATATATGATACATTGTCAGAATCATAAGATGGGTTGTGTTTATCAGCCGATTTCAACATATAACAGTGGTATCGTTATGATAATCAGACCTTATGTTATAACAGGTCAGGGTGGAAATGTTAATCCTCCTAGTGATGGCGGTGGATCCTCATCGCAGGTGCCTGACACAGAAAATCCGGGTTATCCTTATGCAATCCCTACTGCAACAGTGACATCCGGAAATGCAGCTAAGTGGCTTCAGACAGCACTCAATAAGCTGATGAACAGTGGCCTTGTAGTAGATGGATCTATCGGTAGTCTGACCAAAGCTGCTACTTCAGATTTCCAGACCGCATATGGACTTCCTGCAACTGGTGTTGCAGATATGACAACTGTCAACAAGATGGTTGAAGCATATAAGGGTGTATGTAACGTTAAGTCAGTAACACTTAAGGGATTTAAGAAGACAACTATTGACGAGGATTCATCTATACAGCTCTTTACGACTATAGATCCTGCAAC
>AUXO014715123.1_pt1 | contig 10164 bp, 10 predicted proteins | sample 768731 | NCBI WGS metagenome assembly AUXO01 (sample SAMN02715735, study PRJNA202380) | gut metagenome | biome: sheep rumen | host: Ovis aries | place: New Zealand: Palmerston North | reverse complement strand
CCGGCCGCTCGACGACGCCGCTCCGATTGCATTATTTATGGTTTCGACAGCAATTTAGAAACAAGGTGGGAAGTTTTAGATACTTATTATATTTCCTTTTATATTTCCTTGAGGAGGGAAAAGAGATGGCAGATGGCAGAAAAACTTACACAATCAGAGATGATGGAGGAGTAAGCACTGTGAAGATATCAGAAGATGTAGTTGCAATTATTGCCGGTATGGCGGCGACGGAAGCTAAGGGCGTTACTTCACTGGCCGGAAATATCACAAATGACAGCATCCCGAAAAAAGGAGCCAAGTCCCTGGCCAGAGGAGTCAGAATCGAAGTTGACGAGGAGAATAAAGTCAAAGTAGACCTGTCACTCACGATCGAGTACGGATACAGCATTCCGGAGGTCGCTCGTGATGTGCAGGAACGAGTCAAGAGCGGTATCGAATCCATGACAGGTATGGAAGTCACGGAAGTCAATATTTCTGTCGGAGATGTTGAAATGGAAGACGCGGACTGAGAGGGAAAATACTTGAAAAGAAGAGAATTAAGAGAACATCTTTTTAAAATGGTATTTATCTTCTCATTCAATCTCGAGAGGGAAATGGATGAGCAGATCGATCTTTACCTGGACGGTATAGACGGTATCCGTGAAGAAGAAAAAGAATATCTCAAAAACCGCTATTACGCAGTACATGAGCATATTGCGGAGATCGATGAGCTTCTGGACCGCACAGCGAAAGGATGGTCAACTGACCGCTTTGCCAGCGCGGATCTTGCAATTCTCCGGGTGGCTTGCTACGAGATGCTTTTTGATGAAAATATACCGGAAGGCGTTGCAATAAACGAGGCCGTCGAGATTGCCAAAATATACGGCGGGGATGATTCTCCTTCGTTCATAAACGGCATCCTCGGTAATATTTCAGCGGCCGCCAAATCAAGTGAAGCATGAAAAATATTTATACAGTTGGTCAGGTAAACAGATATATCAGGGGAATGTTCAGACAGGATATTCTCCTGCAGGGAATTCTTGTCCGGGGTGAGGTATCCAATGTAAAATACCACACCTCCGGACACATCTACTTTTCTTTAAAGGATCAGGCCGGAACGCTGTCCTGTATACTGTTCGCCGGGAACAGGAAAGGTCTCACTTTCCCGATGAAGAACGGTGATAATGTTGTGTGCAGCGGTTCGGTCGATGTATATGAGAAAGGCGGGAGCTACCAGCTCTACGTCAGAGAGATCCGTCTTGAAGGCGCAGGCCTTCTCTATCAGAAGTTCATGGAACTCAAAAAAGACCTCGAGGAGATGGGTATGTTCGACAGGCGTTACAAACAGCCTGTTCCGAAATATGCCATGAAGATCGGGGTCGTCACAGCGCCGACCGGCGCGGCAATCCGTGATATTCAGAATATTTCCTATAGAAGAAATCCATATGTGCAGATTTATCTGTATCCTGCGCTTGTCCAGGGCGAGGGTGCAGCGGCGTCGATCGTCCGGGGCATCCGAACACTGGATGAATTCGGCGTAGATGTCATGATCGTCGGAAGAGGCGGCGGTTCCATAGAGGATCTCTGGGCTTTCAACGAGGAGGCTGTAGCCCGTGCGGTATTTGAATGCAGAACCCCGGTGATCTCCGCTGTGGGCCACGAGACCGATACGACGATCACGGACTATGTCGCGGATCTGAGAGCTCCGACACCGTCGGCGGCTGCGGAGATAGCGGTATTTGACTATCGCAAATTTGTCTCCGATCTGAATATGATAGAGAATGCCATGAAACGAAGTCTGACCCGTAAGACGATCTCCGCCCGCGGTCGTATTGAGAGATACAGGATACTCCTGGAGAACGGAACAAAAAAGAGGCTCGTTGCGGCAAAAAATGATCTCAGGTACTACAGAGCGCATCTTGCCGCGAAGAGTCCGTCCAGCCTGATAAATGAAAAGAGACGGTTCCTTGCGGATGCTCAGATCGCGATGAGCGACACTCTGAAAAAGCGGATCGAGGACCGCAGAAGACTTGCGGACGAATATGCGGCTTTGCTGGAGCGCAGGGAGCATGACATTCTAAACGATCGGAAGATGCGATTCGGGATTCTTATAGAGAGATTTCGCGGTCTGAATCCGCTCGACCGTCTGAGGCAGGGGTATTCTTACGTCTGTGATGAGAACGGGAAGAATATCAGGAAAGTCGGAGATGTGGATATTGGCGATGCTCTCCGTGTGATCGTAACGGACGGAAGTATCATGGCGGAAGTGAAAAGCACCGAAAAAAACAGTTAGGCTGATAAAAGCCCGGGAGGATATATGGCTGAGGAAAACAAGGAGTTGACGATAGAGGAGAGCTTTGCCAGACTTGAAGGGATGGTGAAGGCGCTTGACAGCGACGAAATAACACTTGAGGAATCTTTTAAACTGTACGAGGAAGGAATGAAGCTCATCAAAGATGTGAGCGGAAGGATCGATCTTGTCGAGAAAAAAATCAGGATCCTTGAATCACAGGGCGGGACGGAGGACTTCGAATGAAAAAAAGGCTGGATGTCCTTCTTGTCGAAAAAGGTCTGGCTTCGTCGCGTGAGAAGGCAAAAGCAGTTATTATGTCCGGAATCGTTTATGTGGACGGAAGCCGGGAAGATAAGGCGGGAAGTACATTTGACGAAGAACTTCCGATCGAGGTGCGCGGAACAACGCTGAGGTACGTGAGCCGGGGCGGTCTGAAGCTTGAGAAGGCGGTGGAGGCATTTTCACTGGACCTTCAGGGAAAGAAGTGCCTGGATGTCGGAAGCTCGACAGGCGGATTTACCGACTGCATGCTGCAGAACGGTGCGGAGCATGTTGTAGCAATCGATGTCGGGCGGGGACAGTTGGACTGGAAACTGAGGAACGACCCACGCGTAACATGTATGGAGAAGACAAATATCCGTTATGTTCTCCCGGAAGACATTCCCTATGCAGCTGATTTCTCCAGCATAGATGTAAGTTTCATTTCATTGGTCAAGGTTCTTCTTCCGGTAAGGGACCTGCTCCGCCAAAGCGGCAGAGTCGTCTGTCTGATCAAGCCGCAGTTTGAAGCGGGGCGCGAAAAAGTCGGAAAACATGGGGTCGTTCGCGATAAAAAAGTACATGCTGAAGTAATTCGCAAAGTTATAGATTATGCATCGAATATCGGATATACGGTCCTGGGACTTGATTATTCGCCCATCAAGGGTCCCGAAGGAAATATTGAATATCTGGCTTATCTCGAAAAAGGAGACGGGGAGTCGGGCGGCAAAAGTCCTGATGAATCCATGATCCTGCGCGTTGTCGATGAGGCGCACAGCAGGCTGGATAAGACTGAGGCCATGCCGAACATTATCGGAAAATGAATCCGCCAGAGGCGTTCTTGATAACAAGTCTCGTGTGCCCGGCTCGGCACGGAACGGCACAAACGGTGGGTGACTGAAAATGCAGTGACAGGGAAACCTGTGAAAGAAAGACTATGGTATCGTTATGAAAAGATTTATGATTCTGCGCAATACGGATAAGGATAAGAGAGGAAGCTTCACAAAGAAGATCGTCGATTATCTCACGGAGAGAGGCGGCGAGTGTTTTGTCAGTGACGACGGGATGGAAGTCACCGAGGACGTGGACTGCGTGGTCGTGCTCGGCGGAGACGGAACGCTTCTTCGCGCAGCAAAAAAGGTAGTGGACAGACAGATTCCTCTTCTAGGCATCAATCTCGGGACGCTCGGTTATCTCGCAGAGGTGAACCGTCGTGGGGCGGAGAAAGCTATGGACTGTCTTCTGGAGGACAGGTTTTCCATTGAAAAGAGAATGATGCTGCAGGGTACGATTTATCACAACAATGAGATCATAGCGAGAGATATCGCTCTCAATGATGTTGTGATCGTCCGCCAGGGACATCTGCGTGTGGTGAAATTTTTGAACCACGTTAATGATGCTTACCTGAATTCCTATAAGGCTGACGGCATAATCCTTGCCACAGCCACCGGCTCTACAGGTTACAGTCTTTCCGCGGGTGGTCCGATCGTTTCACCTGAGGCGGAGGTGATCCTGATGACGCCTGTATCACCGCACACCCTGAATACAAGGAGCATCGTCTTCCAGAGTAACGATACGATTACCGTAGAAATCGGTCAGGGAAACATGCCCGGCATTGCCGAGGCCTATGTTTCTTTTGACGGAGACGCCTATATTTCGGTGGGAGCAGGCGACAGGGTCATCGTGGAGAGGGCGAAGAAGCAGACTAATATTATTAAGATCAGTGATATCAGCTTCCTGGAAGTGCTCAGGCAGAAGATGACAGACCACTGAACGGGAAGACTTCCCACATGTCATACCGGAGCAGTCTTTGCATGAAAGAGAGAAACGGGAAATGAAAAATGCCAGACACGAGCAGATCCTCCTGCTCATAGAAAAATATGAGATCGAGACGCAGGAAGAACTGGCGGAGCGCCTCAATCAGGCGGGATTTACCGTGACACAGGCAACGGTATCCAGAGATATCCGGCAGCTGCAGCTCAGAAAAATTCCTTCCGCTGACGGAAGACTTAGGTATGCGGTAGGATCCGCGGGCAATGCGGATCTGAGCCAGAAGTATAAGAGAGTGCTTGAGGATGCTTTTGTGTCCGCCGAGCACGCCGGAAATATCGTTGTGATCCGAACAGTGTCAGGCATGGCCATGGCAGCAGCGGCAGCAATCGACAGCCTTGACTGGCGTGAAGTCCTGGGATGTATCGCGGGTGACGACACGATCATGGTGGTCGTACGGACTCCCGATTCCGCACCTGAAATTATCGGAAGGATACGATCCATTTCCAGAACAGCCCACTAAAGTGAACATATTGACGGGGAGGTGCAGGATGCTCAGAAATCTGCATATCAAAAATCTTGCCCTGATACGTGAAATAGATGTCGATTTCGCGGAGGGGCTCAATATTCTCACCGGTGAGACCGGTGCGGGAAAGTCTATTATCATTGATTCCATCACGATGGCACTCGGGGGAAAGGCATCCAGAAGCCTTGTGCGGGAAGACGCACCGTTCGGTCTGGTGGAGCTATTGTTCGAAGTCAGCGACCCGGAGACGCTGGCTGCACTCGAACAGTACGGTGTCATTCCGGAGGAGGAAGGCGTTATTTATATCTCCCGCAGGATCCAGGGAAACCGAAGTATATGCAGGATCAACGGTGAGACAAGGCCGGCTGCCGAGATCAGAGAATGTGCATCCCTTCTGCTTGATATACACGGGCAGAGCGAGCATCAGAAACTTCTCCGCAGTGAACATCAGCTGGATCTCCTTGACGCGTACGGACGCGATGCGCTGCTCTCCCTGAAGAAGGAAGTAGCCGAGAAGTACAAAAAGTATGCAGCCCTCAGGAAGAAGATGGGCAGTGAGGAGCTGAGTGAGGAGGAGAGGCTTCGCAGGATGTCTTTCCTTGAATTCGAAATAAATGAAATAGAGGAAGCTGATCTTCAGCCGGGTGAAGACGAGGAACTTGAAAAGAGGTACAGAAAGCTTGCAAATGCCTGCAAGATCGTCGTTGCCGCCGGCAACGCACATGAACTGACCGGATATGACAACCCGGACAGCGCCGGGGAGACCATCGGAAGAGCATCCGGTCTTCTTGATGACGTGAGCGAATATGATGAGCAGATCGGGGAACTGCGCGATAGACTTTCGGAAATCGAGGACCTCCTGAATGATTTTAACCGTGACCTTGCGGAATATCTGGGTGATCTCAGTTTCGCGGATGAGGAATTTGCGGAATGCGAGGAAAGGCTTAATACGGTCAATCATCTTAAGGCAAAATACGGCAGGACGATAGACATCGTTCTGAGTCTTCTTGCGTCTAAGAAAGAGGAACTTGCAGGTCTTGAGGATTACGAGGAGGGAAGAAAGAAGCTCCGGATGGAATATGAGAAGGCGGAAGAGAGTCTTTCCGAGGCCTGTGACAGGCTGACCTGCGCAAGGAAAAATACAGCGGATGCCTTTTCGGAGGAAGTTCACAGACAGCTTCTTGACCTTAATTTTGCCAGGGCCGATTTCGACATGGCTTTTCACGAGGTCCCTTACTCGGAGAAAGGCAGAGACATGGTCGAGTATATGATAGCGACCAACCCGGGTGAAAGCCTGAGACCCCTGGGAAAAGTGGTTTCCGGCGGTGAACTTTCCCGAATTATGCTCGGCATAAAGACCATGTTCGCTGAGGGAGATAAGACGGATACCCTCATCTTCGACGAGGTCGATACCGGGATCTCAGGCAGAACGGCTCAGCGTGTAGCTGAGAAAATGGCCGTAATCGCTCATGGCAGGCAGGTCATCTGCATTACGCATCTGCCGCAGATAGCCGCGATGGCGGATACCCATTACGGCATTACCAAAGATGTGACCGATTCCGCGGCCATCACACGGATCGAGGCTCTCGATGAACAGGAATCCATCGAAGAACTGGCGAGACTTATCGGCGGCGCGGAAATAACAAGTAACACACAGAACTCGGCAAGAGAGATGCGGGATATGTGCAAAAAGTATAAAACAGAACATATCGGTTGATGCTCACAAAGAAATTGTCAGGTAATTAAAAAGTAGCAAAATGACGAAAAAAGAGCCAAATCCGTGTAAGTTATGGTAGATTTTGTCAAGGGAGTGTTTTATAATTTAAGCAGGACAATGTAAAACACACAACCAGGGAGGTTGGGAAAAGATGAAAAACATACTTTTTGTAGCATCAGAGGTAATGCCGTTCATTAAGACCGGTGGTCTTGCAGACGTTGTCGGATCTCTTCCGAAGTGCATTGACAAGAGATATTTCGACTGCAGAGTCATCCTGCCGATGTATTCTTTCATGAATCAGAAGTGGAAAGACATGCTGGAGTACAAGACACATTTCTACATGGATTTTAACTGGAACAGCTACTATGTAGGCGTCATGGAGTGTGAACTGGACGGCGTTCACTTCTACTTTATCGATAATCAGGATTTCTTCACCTGTGACAAGCCGTATGCAGGTATGCCGTATGATATCGGACGTTTTGCATTCTTCAGCAAAGCTGCTCTTTCTATTCTTCCTTCGATTGAATTCCGCCCGGACATCATCCACTGCCATGACTGGCAGACAGGTCTCATCCCGGTTTATCTGAATGACGCATTCCAGGCCAATGAGTTCTATCGCGGAATCAAGACTATCATGACGATCCATAACCTGAAATTCCAGGGTGTATGGGATGTCAAGACCATGAAGGATATCATTGGTCTTCCGGACTACTACTTCACACCGGATAAGCTTGAGTTCAACCGCGATGCGAATATGCTCAAGGGCGGTCTCGTATATGCTAACGCCATCACGACAGTTTCCAAGACATATGCCGAGGAAATTAAGATGCCGTATTATGGCGAAGGACTCGACGGTCTCATGCGCGCACGCCAGAATGACCTGCGCGGTATCGTGAACGGTATTGACTATGAAGCCTGGGATCCGAAGAAAGATCCGCTCATTGCCGTTAACTATGATTCTGATGATTTCAAGGCAAAGAAAGTCAAGAATAAGACAGCACTTCAGGAAGAACTCGGCCTCAATGTCGATCCGGATGCTATGCTCATCGGTATCGTTTCCCGCCTGACTGACCAGAAGGGATTCGATCTGATCGCATATGTAATGGATGAGCTTTGCCAGGATGCTGTACAGTTCGTTATTCTCGGAACAGGCGAGGAGAGATATGAGAATATGTTCCGTCACTTCGAGTGGAAGTACGGCGGAAGAGTATCCGCACAGATCTTCTACAACGAGGCTCTTGCCCATAAGATTTATGCAGCAAGCGATGCTTTCCTTATGCCGTCTCAGTTCGAGCCGTGCGGACTTTCCCAGCTGATTTCTCTGCGCTATGGTTCTCTTCCGATCGTTCGCGAGACAGGCGGTCTGAAAGATACGGTCGAGCCGTACAACGAATACGAGGGAACAGGAACAGGCTTCTCCTTCACGAACTACAATGCCCATGAGATGATGGGAACCGTTCGTTACGCAGAGAAGATCTTCTATGATGACAGAGAAGAGTGGGATAAGATGGTCAAGCGTGCTATGGATGCTGACTTCTCGTGGGAAGCTTCCGCACTTCAGTATCAGGAGTTGTATGATTGGCTGATCGGCTGATCATTCACCGATACGAATGAGAATAGACGCTGAGATAGCTTTCTCTCAGATGAACGACCGATTTATCGTCATTTACGGAGCTGCCGAAATGCGGCAGCTCCGTGCTGTTTTTACGGTGGAATGTCCGACAGCGTTCTGTCCGTACTTTTTCTCCGGATCCTCCGGGTCGATCGGCGGAAGTTCTTTTCGCCTCTTTCAGCAGAAAAAAGCAGAACATATTTTCGCATAAATGCAAAAAATGCATTGACAAGAGACAGGACCTGTAGTATTGTACCTATAGGCGCGAACGAATGTTCGCACATACAAAGGAGAGTGAAATTTTGAAGAATAAGAATACAGCAAGTATGGAAAAAGATCGTACAGATAAGGAACGTGCGCTTGAAGCGGCCATCGGCCATCTTGAGAAAGAATTCGGTAAGGGCGCGGTCATGAAATTGGGAGAGTCACAGGCCAATATGAATGTGGAGACAGTCCCCACGGGTTCTCTGTCCCTCGATATAGCACTCGGTCTTGGAGGAATTCCCAAGGGAAGAATTATCGAGATTTACGGACCTGAATCCAGCGGTAAGACGACTGTCGCGTTGCATATGGTCTCAGAAGTTCAGAAGAGAGGCGGAATTGCGGGGTTTGTCGATGCAGAGCATGCCCTTGATCCGGTCTATGCAAAGAATATCGGTGTAGATATCGACAATCTGTATATTTCACAGCCGGACTCAGGTGAACAGGCACTTGAGATTACAGAGACCATGGTGCGTTCTGGTGCTATTGATATAATCGTCGTTGACTCTGTTGCCGCTTTGACGCCGCAGGCTGAGATCGACGGTGAGATGGGTGATTCCCATATGGGTCTGCAGGCCAGACTTATGAGTCAGGCCCTCAGAAAACTCACCGCTACGGTCAGCAAGACAAAGTGTATCGTTATCTTCATCAATCAGCTTCGCGAAAAAATCGGTGTTATGTTCGGCAATCCCGAAACTACTACAGGCGGACGCGCTCTTAAGTTCTATGCTTCTGTTCGCATGGATGTCAGACGCACAGAAACATTGAAAGCTTCCGGTGAAGTAATAGGAAACCGCACAAGAATCAAGATCGTGAAGAATAAGGTTGCTCCGCCTTTCAAGGAAGCACAGTTCGATATTATGTTCGGAAAAGGTATCTCCAAGTCAGGAGATATACTTGATCTTGCTGTCAACAATGACATTATTGAAAAGAGCGGGGCCTGGTTCTCCTACAACAATGAGAAGATCGGACAGGGCCGTGAGAATGCGAAAGCATATCTTGAAAAGAATCCGGAAATCATGTATGAAGTCGAACAGAAAGTTCGTATGGCATACGGACTTCCGTCGGATGCTTCCGCGGAAATCGATTCGGCGGATAATGAGATGCCGGAAGGAGCCGAAGAATAAAGCGAGTGCCTGACTTAAGCAGCATCAAGCTGATTTACGGGACAGAGGTTTGAAAGTAAACTTTCAAACTTTGATCGGCGGGTCAGATGACCATGCAAGCATGGACGCCTGACCCCGGAGGAGCAAATTATGGAAGAACTGACAAGAGCGAAGAAAAGAGCGCTATACCTTCTCACCGATCAGGACCGGACGGAAAAACAGCTTCGGGAAAAGCTTGAAAAGACCGGATACAGCGGGCAGGTGATTGAGGAGACAATCGAGTATGTCAGAAGTTTCGGCTATATTGATGACTTGAGATACTCGGTCCGCTATATAGAATACTATCGGTCAAAGAAGAGTGCAAAGCGCCTGAGATACGATCTTCTGAAGAAAGGTGTCCCCGCAGATGTGATTGATTCAGCATTTGAGGAAGCCGGCGAGTGGGATGAACGGGACCAGATCCGGACTCTCGCCGAAAAAAAGCTTTCCGGAAAGGATATGAGCGATCCGAAGACATACGGAAAGGTAGCCAATTTTCTCGCCGGCCGCGGATACCGCGGAGACGATATCGCATCCGTGATGCGGGAGATTTTTTCGTGAACAGCATTACGGCGTCAGGAACGGCGTATGGTATAAAGAAGA
>AUXO011953675.1_pt1 | contig 10165 bp, 7 predicted proteins | sample 768731 | NCBI WGS metagenome assembly AUXO01 (sample SAMN02715735, study PRJNA202380) | gut metagenome | biome: sheep rumen | host: Ovis aries | place: New Zealand: Palmerston North | reverse complement strand
GTCACATAGCCTGATGTAGTCTGCTCCTGGAGGGCGTGAAGGTTGGGCAGAGGATCTGAGGACAGCTCCAATCCTTTCATTTCCGTTGCGTCAAAATAGGATTCCAACTGCAGGAAGATGATATTGGGTCTTTTGCTTCCCTCTTTCTCTCCATGCTCCTCTTTCCATCGTTTATCCGTGACCTTCATGATCTTCTTGACCCTGGTCCTGGAGTAGTCGATGGGGCGGTCGATTCCTGTATCTATGGCAGTGATCACAAACCCATAGGCGCTGCCATAATCCTGATAGCCGGCAATGAGATTGTCGAATTTGGAGATCAGAAGTTTCCTCCCCACACCAAAATAAGTAGCCATGGCAAACAAAATGATAAAAAAGCCCACAAGAACGGCATTCATCCTGAGGTCAAACGCCTTTCTGGCACTGGGACTGTAAAGAAACAGAGTCACAAGTCCTGCGATTCCCAGAGTGATCAGTATGATCCCCGCTATGATCTCCGCCACGGAAAAATAGCTTGTAAGGATCGGTATGGTGGACTTAAAGATGGTGAGATCCACCGCAGTAAAAGGAGTTTTCCGATTGATCAGGATAATGCCGTTGATCAATCCAATCATGCCCCACCAGACAAAGATGATGCCAAAGAAGAAATATTTTTTGCTCACCAGAAACACGATGGAAAAAGAGATAAAAATGATGAGCATGTTATATAAGAAGATAAAGGTCCTCTCTTGCATGAACATAAGGAGGGCGGTAAAAGACCGTCTCTCCATCAGTTCCATGAAAACTGTCAATCCGAAAGAGGCAAAAAGATTGAGGCAGAATACTTTACGGTTCGACGGACATAATATTTTCTTCAACAATCTTCTCACCTCCTGACTTCGCAGACAATGCTTATCTGTATTTCTTATGTATCTCGTATGCCTGAACCACAAACCTCCAACTTTCTCCCGAGGAAGAACAGGTGGAAAGCGTCAGAATCGAAGATCCCGGGCAAGATGTTTCCTCCCCTTTCATAAGAGATTGGTTCCGGGCTTCTTCTATGTAGTCCTCCCTCTCCCTGTCATTGGAAAAGGTCAGAGCATAGACACCTTGCTGTGTATTCAGGTTTATCCTGCGGACGGAGAAAATGCGGTAGGTAATCTCCACCCCGGGGATATCAATGACAATATCCGGATGTAACAGAAGGGAAGCCTTCTCATTATATGTGGGATCATAGAGGTCTTTCAGCCCTCCGAACATCTTTTTTGTTCTCATATTATGCCCATATATAATATAATTGTTTCCCGTAAAAGCGGTATCACACCCTGCATCCAGAAAGATCGCACCGGAGGAATTCTCCCTCCCGGCGGCGGTATGATTCAGGTAATATGTATTATCGCTTCCCTGTACTACCGGATAGTCGATGGTCGTATCCGGTATGTGGATCCATGCCACAATATCCGGATTTCTCTTTTGCAGACGTTCAAAATCGATGGCAGATTCCACGGAATCTCCACCCCTCTCCTCTTTGGTATGGTCGGCCCAGTCTTCATACTCCTTCTCTGCCTGATGATGCTCTCTGAAATCTTTTCCGATCTTCAGGCACTGCATGAGAAAAATCATCAGGCATAAAGCAAGAAACAGAAGCCGGGACAGTCTTCGGACATTTCCGATCATAGCCTGCACATCTGCCTTTCTTTATATATTTTAAAAAATGGAATCCTTTTCCCTATTTCAGGCGCAGCGGAACTCCGCTGATGGAGATATAGACTTCCTCACTGAGAGATGCCAGCAACTGGTTTGCTTTCCCGGCCATGTCCGTAAAGATTCTCCCCAGACGATAGGAGGAAACCATGGACATGCCCAGTTCATTTGTCACCAGGATCAAAGTCTTGTTTCCATCCCGGGCGCCTTTGACGATATTGCCCAGCTCCTTCATTACATCCGCTTCGATATCCGCAATCTCCTCTTTGGAGATGGTATCGAAGTCCCTCTCCTCCTCAAAGAGGATGTTGGTGATCAGAACTGTAATACAATCCAGCAGGATGGTATTCTTCTCCGTTTCACGGATCACATCACCCAGGTCCCGGTATCCCTCATAGGTCCCCCACTGGGAATCCCTTCTCTCCTGATGGATCCGGATCCTTTCCTTCATATCTTCATCGGTGGGAATGGCAGTGGCGATATACAGTACGCTGCGTTTTCCATGTTCCTTGGCCTTCTGCTCGGCCAGAACACTCTTTCCACTCCGGCTTCCACCGGTAACCATAATCACTTTTGACATAAAAATCCCTCCATTCTGCTTTCATGAAAAATATATCGTTAATCAATACTGATCCTGTCTGCGATTATCAATCCCCAGCTCAGCCTTCTCCGCGACAAAGATATAATGCATGGTCATAAAGACTCCCAGGAAAATGACCCAGATGGGGCCGATCGGATTGCCCAGGCATGCATTGATCCCTGACAGGAGAACAAAAGGTGCTCTCGCATAGATTGCGAAGATAAAGGCTGTCCGGAAAGGCACCGGCTTTCCTTCCTTATCCCTGGCCATGGTCCTGGAGATGAGGGCAAAGAAAAGCACCGAGATCAGGTATGCCGCAACCTTGGTCAGGTAAGTGAGTACAAAAGTGATAACCAGCATAACCTTGGCCACCGGCATGACATTCAGAAGACTCTGATTATTTACGGTTTGCTCCACATCGGAAAACTTTATCTCATAGACCATACCGGAATTTTTTAACATCATGTTTGTCCTGGAGATGAGAATCACTTCCGGATAATCGATGTTCACTTCCTCCTGTTTGTTGGCTTCCACGGAGGAATCCGCCTTAATATAGATGAAGCCGGGCATCTTAATCTCCATGGGGCTCTCTATCTCAAATACTCCGTTTTCCAAAGTAAATGAGGGTATCCCGTTGGTCACCATATTATTCAATCCACCCACACTTACATCCCATGCCAGGAAAGGTATCAATGTCTCCAGGGCAAAAGAAAGAAAGGTGATGAAGATTACGAATCCTACCAGACGGCTTTTTTTCAGATGCAATAGCTCTTTGTACCTGCTTGGTTTAAAAAAAGATATCGGTATTTGATCAAATAACCCGTAGTTTTTATTTTCTTCCATTCATATTTCCTCTTAATTATCCGAATATTTATCTCCGATAGATGATGGACTCGGCTATCTGATCCGCTGCTTCTGTGCCTTTCAATATCTCAACCAACCTCAAGGCAAAGGGGATTGCTGTACCGACACCACGGCTGGTGACGATATGGGCATCTGACACAACCTCTTCCTCCAGGTAAGCTTCACAATCCTGACCCGTGACGGCTCCCGGGTAGCTGGTAGCCTTTTTGTCCTTCAGGAATCCAAGATTGGCAAATACAGACGGAGCTGCGCAAATAGCTGCCAGCCAGCCCTTTTTCTCATTCTGTTCCTCAAGCATCCTGCATAGGCCTTGGTGGGCCTCCAGATTCCTGGTTCCCGGCATACCCCCGGGAAGAATCAGCATATCTGCCGGCATCTCTGTCTCTTCAAATAGGAGGTCAGTCTCTATCGTTATCCCATGAGAGCCTGTCACTTGCTTTTTATCCATGACAGATACAGTCCTTAACTCTGCTCCACTTCTCCGGATCAGGTCCACTGTGGTCAATGCCTCAACTTCCTCAAATCCTTCCGCGAAAAACACATATACCATCTATCGTCCCTCCATTTGTTTCCCGTATTCCAACACTCTATCTTTAATCTTAACTATTTTATCCCAAATAGGTCGGTTAATCAAGTAAGGGCCTTTATTTATTTTTGAAATTATGCTTCCATAAAATCTGAGATAGGTGTATTTTGTAATTGACAAATGGATAAGAGACAGCAAGGAGGAGGAAATATGGAAATAGAAAGAAAATTTCTGGTAAAAAAGCTACCCGATCATCTGGATCAGTATCCTCATGATGAATTATGTCAGGCATACGTCTGCACCTCACCGGTAATCCGGGTCAGAAAGAAAAATGAAGAATACATTCTGACACTGAAATCAGGCGGCTTGCTGGCCAGGGAGGAGATTGAGATGCCAATCAATGAGTCCTCCTTTACACATCTGAAAAACAAGAAGGATGGCATGCTGATTTCCAAAACCAGATATAAGATACCGGAGAAGGAGGGGCTCCTTATCGAACTGGACCTCTTTCATGAGGAATACGAAGGATTCTGTATGGCAGAGGTAGAATTTACATCGGTGGAGCAGGCAAATGCTTATATCCCTCCCGCCTGGTTTGGCAAGGACGTTACACAGGATCCACGCTTCCATAATTCTCAATTATGCAGTAACAGTCCGGAACAGGTGGAGGCTTTTTTTAGAAATCTTAATGAGATGGATTAAAAAACGGATTTCATTCTGAAAAGTTACCAATTTTGTAAAAAAAATTCACAAATAATTAAGAAAAATTGACCTTTCTTTTTTCTGTCACATATACTATAATATTGCCTATCGTGTTGATATGAAAATGAGAGGAAGGGTTATATGAGTAATGATCTTTTGAATACTCCGGAGGGAAAAGAGCCGGATATAGAAGATAAAGAGAAAGACACCGTCATGCCGGAAACTCCTTCCGTGGATGAAGTCGTAGAGACGGCAATGGTGGAGAATACAGAATCTGCTGATAATACAGTAGCAGTTGAAAATACAGAAACTGCAGACAATACAGTAGCAGCCGATACCACTGAAACAGTGGACAATGCAGCAGCAGCTGATAACAGCGAAACAGCGGACAACACCCCAACAGTTGATCACGCAGAAACAACGGACAATACAGCAGAGGTCGATCACGCAGAAGCAGCGAAGGTTGTCGAGGAAGCACCCGTTAGAAAGAAGCGTCGCTGGCCTTTTGTCCTGGCAGCCCTTGTGGTTCTTCTCGGCGCTGTCTATGGAGGAGGCTACTACTATTATTCCAGTCATTTTCCCCATGCCATAAAGGCAAATGGAAAGAGTCTCGGGGAGCTGACCGTGGAGGAAGCAGAGAAGGTATTTACCGATGATATCGATGCCCACTCCATCGTCCTCAAGGAAAAAGAACGGGAAGAAACGATCTCCGCTTCCGCCGTCCACACCGTTATTGACGTGGGAAGCCAGGTGCAGGACCTCTTTGATTCCCTGGATCCCAGATTATGGTTCACCAATATGTTCGGAGATAAGAATAACACTCTGACTCTGAATGTGAGCTATGACAAAGATGCCATGAACGCTCTGGTGGATTCCCTGGAATGCTTTAAAAAAGAAAACATAGTCGCGCCGGTCAGCACCTATATACAGGCCGGTGAGACAGAGTTCGAGATCGTGCCGGAGGTTCTTGGCAATACCGTCATTAAGAAGAGGCTGACTGCAGCCATCGACGAATCCCTGGCAAGCTGTAAGACATCCATTGATCTGGTGGAGGAAGACATCTATAAACTTCCGAAATATTACGCCAAGGACGAGGTTGTTATCAAGGCACGGGATAAAGCCAACAAATTCACCCATGGTACCATCGTCCATGATTTCACTTATGCCACGGAAACCATTGATTACAATACCACCAAAAACTGGATCTCCATCTCCAAAGATTTCAAGGTGGAACTGCTGAGCAGTCTTGTGGGAGATTATGTGGAATCCCTGGGAAATAAATATAATACCATGGGCAGCGCCCGACCCTTTACAACTGCAAACGGAAATAAGATCAATGTTCATGACGGCGATTACGGATGGAGGATCGATTTCCAGAAAGAGAAAAAGAAGCTTATCAAAGAGTTGAAAAGCGGCGAGGATGTGAATCGGAAGCCGATTTATTCCTACAAGGCCGCCATCCAGACCAAGGAGACGGACATCGGAGATTCTTATGTGGAAGTCAACCTGGCTGCCCAGGAATTATGGCTTTTCGTGGACGGAGACTGTATCATGAATACCTCCGTGGTCACCGGCAAACCGCCTCACGTTACCTATTCCGGCGTCTATGGAATCACCTATAAGAAACGAGATGATTACCTGGAAGGTTATAATGCAGACGGAACCCCTTATCGTTCCCACGTGGAATATTGGATGCCTTTTAATGGTAACCAGGGCTTACATGACGCCAGCTGGAGGGACAGCTTCGGCGGCAATATCTATAAGACCAACGGTTCTCATGGCTGTGTAAACTGTCCTACCTGGGCTGCAGCCACCCTGTTCGAATATGTGGATGAGAACTTCCCCGTTATCATTTATTAAATCAATTAACCCCAGGCACTTTTTTGTGCCTGGGGTTTTCATTTTATATCATCTGATATGTCGGGATTCTATCTTCTCACCTTGGTTCCTCTTCCATCCCTGGAAGTCAGTTTCAGTTTGCCAAGATATAATTCCTTCTCTTTGTACATAATGTGGGCGGAGGTGTCCCCGGCATCACAGAGATACACGGATCTCACTTGGTCTTCTCCCTTTAAGCTCATTCCCCGAAGACCAATCGTGGCTTTCTTCTTCTTTCCGATCTCATCGATGGAAAAACGAAGGAAATATCCGTTGGCGCTTTGAAGAACGATGCTCTTCTTCTGCTTCTCTTCCTCGGATAATAAACTGATGTAGACAACCTCATCCCCTTCTCCCAGCTTGGTGGAAGCTACTGTTTTCTTGGAGACGATAAATTCGGAAGCCTCCACGAACTTAACCATGGATTTCCTGGTGACAAAGAGGAGTTCTTTCCCTTCCAGTTCTTCCATGGGGAAGATGGCCAGAATCTGCTGGCTTGCATGGTCATAGTTGCAGACATTATCCAGGGGAACACCCTTGTCCCTCAGCCGTCCGGCAGGCAGATCCATGGCTTTCAGCTGATGCATCATTCCGTCCTGAGTAAAGAGGACCAATCTGTCTGTATTCCTGCAGGGCACGATGAAGGTGTACTCTGCCTTGACGGTCTCCTCATTCCTGTCGTAGGTTGCCTTATCCATAGTCTTGCCATAGCCAAAACGGTCCATAACGAAGACAACTTCCTTCTCTTCCACCGGAAGTTCCTCCACCACGGCTGCCTTGGCGTTGGTAAGAACGGTCTTGCGTTCAAATCCATATTCTTTCTTGATCTTCAGGAGGTCTTTCTTGATGACCTTCTTCATCTCTTTTGGATCATTGAGAATCTTCTCATACTGGCTGATCTCGGAAAGAAGTTTTGCATACTCCTCCTGCAGGGCAAGGATTTCCAACCCGATCAACCGGTAGAGCCTCATCTCCAGGATGGCGGTGGCTTGTTTCTCCGTGAAGCGAAGCTTTGCCGCCTGTTTTTTTGATTTCTGGCTTCGGAAATTGATTCCTTCCGTGACCCCCTCCATAAGGCAGGCCTTTGCCTGTTTAAGGTTGCTGCTGCCTCTTAAGATCTCAATAATCAGGTCGATCACATCACAGGCCTGGATAAGTCCTTCTTTGATCTCCTTTTGCTCCAGGGCCCTCTCCAGAAGAGTGGTATATTTTCTGCGCACCAGTTCATAGTGGAAATTGGTGTGGTGGCGGATGATGTCCTTCAGACTTAACTGTTCCGGTCTTCCATCCACGATGGCCAGCATGTTTACACCGAAAGTATCCTCCAGCCTGGTCTTCTTGTATAAGAGATTCTTAAGTCTCTCCACATCCGCATTCTTCTTCAGTTCCAGGACGATGCGGATTCCTTCTTTGGAAGATTCATTGGAGATATCAGTGATATCTGCAGTCTTCTTCCCTTCGATGAGTCCCACCACATCCGAGATGAACTTACCGATATTTGCGCCAATCATGGTGTAGGGAATCTCCGAGATCACCAGCTTATCCTTCCCGCTTTTCTTTCTGGACCGTTCCAGTTCCACCTTACCGCGAATCTTGATCTTGCCGGCACCTGTCTCATAGATGTCCAATAAATCGTTCTCATTGACCACCAGGCCGCCTGTGGGGAAATCCGGCCCCTTGATATACTGCATCAGCTCTTTGACCGTGATGTCCTCATGATCCATGTAGGCGATGATGCCATCCACCACTTCCCCCAGATTATGGGGCGGAATATTCGTGGTCATACCCACGGCGATTCCCTCTGCCCCGTTGATCAGGAGATTGGGGATCCGGACGGGGAGAACCACCGGTTCTTTCTCCGTCTCATCAAAATTGGGTTGAAAGTCCACGATATTTTTATCCATATCCGCCAGGTAGACATCCTGTGTGAATTTCTGTAATTTGGCCTCGGTATAACGCATGGCCGCTGCTCCATCCCCTTCGATCGAGCCGAAATTCCCGTGTCCGTCCACCAGGGGCATACCCTTTTTAAAGTCCTGTTCCATCACCACCAGAGCGTCATAGATAGACGTATCCCCGTGGGGGTGATATTTACCCATGGTATCTCCCACGATACGGGCAGATTTCCGGTGGGGACGGTCAGACCGGAGCCCCAGCTCCTGCATGGCATACAAAACCCTTCTCTGCACCGGTTTCAGGCCATCCCGCACGTCGGGAAGAGCCCTCTGGCAGATGACACTCATGGCGTAATCGATATATGATTTTTGCATGATATCAGAAAACTCTGATCGGATAATTCGCTCTGACATACTATACATCTACCTCCGCATCTTGTGCATGTTCATGAATGAATTCCCTTCTGGGTGCCACCTCGCTGCCCATGAGCATGGAGGTGATCTGGGAAGCCATCCTGCCGTCCTCGATCTCCACCTGTTTTAAGATCCGTGTCTCCGGGCATAAAGTGGTCTCCCAGAGCTGGTCGGCATCCATCTCCCCAAGTCCCTTGTACCTCTGGAGAGTAAAGGCCCCGCTGTGGGTCTTACGATACCTTTCCAGGGCTTTATCGTCGTAGAGGTATTCTTCCTTGCCTTTCTTGGGAATCGCCTTATATAAGGGCGGTGTGGCCAGAAAAACGTGACCGTGATGGATCAGGTCAGGCATAAACCGGTAGAAGAAGGTCAGGAGGAGAGTTGCAATATGAGCACCATCCACATCCGCATCCGTCATAATGATGATCTTATGGTAGCGGAGCTTACTGATATCGAAATCATTTCCGTATCCTTCCGAGAAACCACAGCCGAAGGTATGGATCATCGTTTTGATCTCTGCATTGGCCAGGACCTTGTCCATGGAGGCTTTCTCCACGTTCAGGATCTTGCCACGGATAGGCAGAATGGCCTGGGTCTTGCGGTTTCTGGCAGTTTTGGCAGAACCTCCGGCAGAATCTCCCTCCACGATAAAGACTTCACACTCCTCCGGTTTCCGGCTCTCACAGTTGGCCAGCTTACCGTTGGAATCAATGGAAAACTTGGATTTGGAGATCAGGTTGGTCTTGGCTTTCTCCTCTACTTTACGGATCTTGGCAGATTTCTCCGCGCAGGCCAGGATACTTTTAAGTTCCTCCAGATGGCGGTCAAAGTACATGGTCAGTTCTTCACCCACTACATCGGATACTGCCTTTCCTGCATCCGGATTATCCAGTTTGGTTTTGGTCTGCCCCTCAAAACGGGGATCTTTATGTTTGATGGAGATGACGGCTGTCATGCCGTTTCGGACATCGGCCCCGGTAAAATTGGAGTCCTTCTCTTTTAGAACCCCGATGTCGCGGGCGTACTGATTCATCACCATGGTAAACTTCGTCTTAAATCCGGTGATATGGGTGCCACCTTCCATGGTTCCGATATTGTTGCAGAATCCCAGGATCTCTTCCTGGAACTCATCCACGTACTGAAAGGCGATCTCCACATCGATCTCATCCACCATCCGGTGGAAATATACCACCTCCGTGACACTGTGTTTTCCCTTATTCAGGTCCTCCACATAGGCTTTCAGGCCTTCGGGCTCATGGTAGACGATGACTTCTTCTTCCCCGGCTCTCCGGTTCTCAAAGGTGATGGTAAGACCGGGATTTAAGTAGGCCGTCTCATGAAGGCGGCTTTTGATGGAGCTGGCTTTAAAGTAAGTTCTGTCAAAGATCTCATCGTCCGGCAGGAAAGTGACGGTGGTTCCACTGTCCTCTTTTCTGCACTTGCCGATCATCTCCAGGGGAGCCACAGCTTTGCCCCGTTCAAACATCTGCTGGTAGACCTTTCCATCGGACTGAATCCTGACTTCCAGCCAGACGGACAGGGCATTCACCACGGATGCCCCCACTCCATGGAGACCGCCGGAAATCTTATAACCGCCATTTCCGAATTTACCGCCGGCATGGAGCA
>AUXO016834516.1_pt1 | contig 10166 bp, 8 predicted proteins | sample 768731 | NCBI WGS metagenome assembly AUXO01 (sample SAMN02715735, study PRJNA202380) | gut metagenome | biome: sheep rumen | host: Ovis aries | place: New Zealand: Palmerston North | reverse complement strand
CTATTTCTGGGCTTTGCCCCCAGATTTAAACAAGATTTTATATGATTTCTTGCGCAGCAATAAAAATACACCACAGAGCCATCCGAGGCTCAAAAATCTGTGGAATCTGTGGAATCTGTGTGAGACTAAAATAACACCGCGCGAGCTAACTGTCAACTGTCAACTATCAATTGTCAACTATCAAATAACCAATGAGTGATGAGTGTTGAACTGTTCATAGCAAGGCGCATATATGCGGAGAAGACGGGAGAAGGGGAGCGCTTCTCTCGTCCTGCCATTCGTATAGCGATGGTGGGTGTGGCGATAGGCGTGGCGGTGATGCTGGTGAGTCTGGCTGTGGTGCTGGGGTTCAAGCACGAGGTGAGCGAGAAGGTGATTGGTTTTGGCAGCCATATTCAGGTGGTGAGCCTTACACAAAACCAAAATTATGAGATGTTGCCCGTCCTGACCAACGACACGTTGATTCGTGACGTGAAAAGAGTGGGGGGCATCAAGCACATTCAGCGTTTTGCCACCAGAATTGGCATCTTGAAGACGGAAGATGATTTCCGTGGAATGACTTTCAAGGGTGTGGGAGAAGACTATGACCTTGCATTCCTGAAAAGTTGCCTGAAGGAAGGACGCATGCCCAAGTTCTCTGCTCAAGAGGCTACCAACGAGATACTGCTCTCGCAGAAGGTGGCTAGGGACCTTGGCGTGAAAGTCAATGATAAGATTTTTGCGTATTTCATGGGGGAGGAGTCGATGCGTGCCCGCCGTTTCAAGATTGCAGGCATCTTTGCTACCAACATGAATGACTATGATAAGAATTATGTCATCACGGACCTCTACACGGTGCGGAAATTGAATGGATGGGATGATGAGATGTCTTCGGGACTCGAAGTGACGGTGAATGACTTTGAACGGGTGGATGAATTGACGAAGAAGTTGCAGTTCGTTCATCAGAAAAAGGACCGCTATGGGGTGACTTATGGTGTGTTCAGTATCAAGGATATAGCAGCACACACGTTCTCGTGGCTAGCTGTATTAGATATGAATGTGGTGATGATTCTGGTGCTGATGATTCTGGTGAGCGCCTTCACGGTGGTGAGTGGACTGCTGATCATCATGTTGGAGCGCATCAACATGATTGGCACACTGAAAGTGCTGGGTGCCACGAATGTGGCGGTGCGACGCATCTTTATCCACTTCAGCATCATGCTGGTGGGCAAAGGACTCTTGTGGGGCAATGTGATAGGACTGCTGCTGTGCTGGATTCAACAGCAGTTCCATGTGATGTCGCTTGATGCTTCGGTCTATTATATCGATGCGGTGCCGATTCAGTTCAACTGGTGGCTCATCGCTGGCATCAATGTGGCTACGTGGCTGATTGCGTCGCTTGTCATTTGGGGCAGTTCCCACTTGATTAGCATTGGCAAGCCAGGACAGACCGTGAGGTGGGAGTAGGAGTTGACAGTTGAGAGTTGACAGTTGACAGTTGAGAGGTCTAATGTCTAATGTCTAATGTCTAATGTCTGAGGTCTGAAGGCTGAGGTGATAGTTGACAATTGATAATTGATAATTGACAATTGAGAGGTCTGAGGTCTAATGTCAAAAGTCTAATGTCTAATGTCTGAGGGCTGAAGGCTGAGGGATGAAGACGAAGACGAAAACGAAGACGAAAACGAAGGCTGATGTAGGAGGGATGAAGGCTGAGGTGATAGTTGCCAGGTGATAATTGATAATTGACAATTGATAATTGATAATTGAAGCCGCTCCCGACCTCCCCTAAAGGGAAGGGGCAGGATTGTGTGAACAGATGACACTTTAGTTTTGAAGATAATCATTATTAAAATATGGAATTAGCTAAGAATTACAACCCTTCGGAAGTGGAGGGAAAGTGGTATCAGTATTGGATTGACCACAAACTCTTTGCCAGTAAGCCCGATGGACGTGAATCCTACACGATTGTGATTCCACCTCCAAATGTGACGGGTGTGCTGCACATGGGACATATGCTGAACAACACCATTCAGGACATCCTGATTCGTAAGGCGCGTCTGGATGGCAAGAATGCTTGTTGGGTGCCTGGTACAGACCACGCTTCTATTGCGACAGAGGCGAAGGTGGTGAACCGCCTTGCAGAACAGGGCATCAAGAAGCGTGACCTCACTCGTGAGGAGTTCTTGAAGCATGCTTGGGACTGGACTGACGAGCACGGCGGCATCATCTTGAAGCAGCTGCGCCGTCTGGGTGCATCGTGCGACTGGGACAGAACGGCCTTCACAATGGATGAGAAGCGCAGCGAGAGCGTGCTCAAAGTCTTTGTGGACCTCTACCGGAAAGGACTCATCTATCGTGGCCTCCGCATGGTGAACTGGGACCCCAAGGCACAGACAGTGCTTTCCACCGAGGAGGTGATTTATCGTGATGAGAAGAGTCATCTGTATCATCTGAAATACTACGTAGCAGACCCCGAGAACCTCACTTCTGTGGGTGGCAAGGTGTCTATCGAAGAACTGGAGAAGGAAGGCAACGTGATTCATAAGGATGCCAAAGGCTATTACGCTGTGGTGGCTACGACACGTCCTGAGACCATCATGGGCGACACTGCCATGTGTGTCAACCCCAAAGACCCGAAAAACCAGTGGCTGCGTGGCCACAAGGTGATCGTGCCGTTGGTGAACCGTGTCATTCCTGTCATTGAGGACCGCTATGTGGATATCGAGTTCGGTACGGGCTGTCTGAAAGTCACTCCTGCCCACGACGTGAACGACTACGCGCTGGGCAAGACGCACAATCTGGAGACCATCGACATCTTCAATCCTGATGGCACAATTGCTGAGGCTGCAGGACTCTATGTAGGCCAAGACCGCATGGAGGTGCGCAAGCAGATTGCTATTGACCTTCAGGCTGCAGGCTTGCTGGAGAAGATTGAGGACTATGAGAACAAGGTGGGCTATTCAGAACGCAATCAGGATACCGCTGTGGAGCCTCGTTTGTGCAAGCAGTGGTTCCTCTCGATGAAGCACTTTGCTGACATCGCATTGCCACCCGTGCTGGAGGGGAAGATTAAGTTCTATCCTACAAAATATGTGACCACTTACCGCAACTGGCTGGAGAACATTCAGGACTGGTGCATCAGCCGTCAGCTGTGGTGGGGGCACCGCATCCCTGCTTATTTCCTGCCTACGCCCGAAGGCGAGGAGGAGAAGTATGTGGTGGCGCTCACTGCTGAGGAGGCGCTGGAAGAAGCCAAGAAGATTCCAGGCTATGAAAACATCACCATCGACCAGCTGGTGCATGATGAGGACGCGCTTGACACTTGGTTCTCGTCATGGCTGTGGCCTATCTCTCTCTTTGACGGCATCAACAATCCGGGCAACGAGGAAATCAAGTATTATTATCCCACCAGTGACCTGGTGACAGGACCCGATATCATCTTCTTCTGGGTGGCCCGCATGATTATGGCAGGCGAGGAATACCTGAAGGATGTACCTTTCCGCAACGTCTATTTCACAGGCATTGTGCGTGACAAGCTGGGCCGCAAGATGTCGAAGTCGCTCGGCAACTCGCCCGACCCGCTGGGCCTTATCGACAAGTATGGTGCTGATGGTGTGCGCATGGGCATGCTGCTCTCTGCTCCTGCCGGAAACGATATCCTTTTCGATGAGCAGTTGTGCCAGCAGGGTGCTGCTTTCTGCAATAAGATTTGGAATGCCTTCCGATTGGTGCAGGGCTGGGAAGTGTCTGACTCGCTTGCGCAGCCAGAGGAGAACAAGAAGACGATTGCCTGGATGGCAGCTACCATCAAGACGGCACTTGTCGAAATCAATGACCTCTATTCGAAGTATCGCTTGAACGAGGCGCTGATGGCCGTGTTCAAACTCTTCACCGACGAGTTCTCTGGCTGGTATCTGGAGATGATTAAGCCTGCTTACCAGGCTCCTATCGATGCGGAGACCTTCAAGGCTACGCTCAATTTCTTTGAGCAGCTGATGAAGATTATTCACCCCTTCATGCCGTTCATCACCGAGGAGCTGTATCAGCACATCGCAGAGCGCAAGGACGGCGAGAGCATCATGGTGGATCCGCTCATCCTTGATGCACCCAGCGCAGAAGATGCCCGTCTCATCGCCCAGTATGAGGAAGCCAAGCAGGTCATCTCGGGTGTGCGCGCCGTGCGTCAGAGCAAGAACATCTCTCCTCGCGAGCCACTGACGCTCGAAGTGGTTGAGGCTGCTGATGCAGACCAGAACGTGACGAAGTGCCCAGCTCTTGGTGCTATCATCAAGAAGATGGCATCGCTGGCAGACATCCTCTATGTGCAGAGCAAGAGTGACGGCACATCTGCCTTCATGCTTGGCACCACAGAGTATGCTGTGCAGCTCGGCAATCTGATTGACACCGAGGCTGAAATCCAGAAGATGGAGGCAGAGCTGAAACACTTGCAAGGCTTCTTGGTGGGTGTGCAGAAGAAGCTCAGCAACGAGCGCTTTGTGGCCAATGCCCCAGCACAGGTGGTGGAGCTGGAACGCAAGAAGCAGAGCGACGCAGAGACGAAGATTGCGGCTCTGACAGAGAGCTTGGCTAAGCTGAAAAAATAAGAGAAGGAAAATTCTGCTCTCTTTCTCAAATAGTTATGAAAAAGACCTCTCCGATGATGGGGAGGTCTTTTTTTTCTGAAAGTGTACGGGAAAGATGTGAAAAATGAAAATAGTGCGTACCATTCCGTAGTCCGAACTTGTTTTATCGTGTCAACTCTAGCTTCAGTTTGGGGTCGTCGGGATGCTGGGTCATCGTCTGCTGTGCATGTCCCGTGAGGTGTATGGTGCCAGTTCCTACGTTGAAGATGGAGAGCCGCTTGACGTTAAGGTCAGCATCGATGCTGGCAGGGCTGTGCGAGTAGATGGAAGCATCCTCCGCCTGCAGGTGCTTGATGCGGATGGCTCCCGTTTCGCCCGATTCCAGTTTGAAAGTGCTGCATTGCACGTTCTCCAGTTTCAGGGCACCAGAACCGAACACGCCAATCTGTGCATTCTCCGTCTCCCATGTGCCCTTGCTGGTGAAGCCTCCGTTGCCACAGATGCTCACACACTGCAGGTCGGGGCATGAGATGTACATCTTTATGTTGCTCTTGCTGCCGTAGAGATTGATGTCGGGGTTGTTGTCTGTGTAGATGTTGGTGGTGAGCAGGTTGCTCTCGAATGTGGTGTTGAGGTAGCCAAGCATGGCGCTGTCTCCCTCCACGTCGATGTTGAAATCGCCTTGCGTATAGATGATGTCAATGCTGCCCAGATTGGTGATGTGGGTGAAAGTGCTGGGGATAGCAATGTGTTGGCGGACAATGTTCCGCTTGGGCTGCTTCGCCTCGGCAGGCGCAGACTCCTTGCCTGAAGGACTCTTCTCTGGTGTTGCAGGGCGGCAGGAGCCTAGCAGGACACAGGCGCCGCAGACGATGTAAGTGATGTATTTCCTGTTCATGATGAATGCTTCTGTTTATAGTTTTTCTATTGTGAGGCAAAGTTAGCAAAAAAGCGGGAAATCCCGAAACAATTATCAACAATTAACCTATTCTTTTCGCCATCCCGTTGCAGGGCTTTGGCAGATGTTGTGCACCAATGCGCCACGCACCATTTTGTGGTTTTCAATGATCAGAAACTCTCAACTTTCATCTGTTTCCATTCCCACCGTCCTTCTCCTCTCCCCTTATGGGGAGGCGGGGAGGAGGCCTCCCTGAAAAAAATCCCTTCAATAATTAGTATATGAGAGACTATTTTCGTATCTTTGCAACACATATTAATCAATCAATCAAATCGAATGGAAGTAGACAATAAATACATCACCGTGGCTTATCAGCTTTACACGGTGGAAGACGGTGAAGAAGACCCCGAGGCTGCTGAGGTGGCCAGCGAACAGCACCCTTTCCAGTTCATCAGCAAGTTGGGCGTGGTGTTGCCAGCCTTTGAAGCAGCTGTTGTAGGCCTTGCGAAGGGAGAGGAGTTCAACTTCACGATTCCTTGCAAAGACGCTTATGGAGAGTTCAACGACGAACTGATGTTCGATGTGCCTATTTCTGTCTTCATGCAAGACGGCAAGCTGGACACGAACTACATCTACGAGGGCGCTATCGTGCCTATGCAGGGCGAGGATGGCAACCGCTTCAATGCTGCCATCATCGAGATTAAGAAAGAGGCTGTGACCATTGACCTGAATCATCCGCGTGCCGGCATGGACCTCCATTTCGTGGGTCGCGTGATAGAGAATCGTCCTGCCAGCAATCAGGAGATTTCCGAACTGCTCAATGCCATGAGCGGTTGCGGCGGTTGCGGTGGTGATTGCGGAGGCGGCTGCGGTGGCTGTGGTGGTTGCCATTAATCAAGGATTAGAGATACAACAGACGTTTCCGATGAGAAATACTTTTGGCCATATTTTCACGCTGACCACGTTTGGTGAGAGTCATGGCGCTGCCATTGGCGGCGTGGTGGATGGCATGCCTGCTGGCATCGACATTGATTTGGCGTTTATCCAGTCGGAACTGGACCGTCGCCGTCCGGGACAGAGCCGCATCACCACAGGACGCCAAGAAGGCGACGTGGTGGAACTGCTTTCGGGGGTGTTTGAAGGAAAGAGCACGGGCTGCCCGATTGGCTTTGTGGTGCGCAACACTAACCAGCATTCGAGCGACTATGAAAATGTGCGCAACGTGTACCGTCCCTCGCATGCTGATTACACCTATTCGCAAAAATACGGATTGCGTGACCATCGCGGCGGCGGGCGTTCCTCAGCCCGTGAGACCATCTCCCGTTGTGTGGGTGGCGCCTTGGCAAAACTGGCCCTCCGCCAGTTGGGCATCGAGGTGGTGGCCTATACTTCCCAAGTGGGTTCTATCGGTCTCCAGCGCGACTACCGGCAGTATGACTTGACGCAGATAGAAACCAACCCGGTGCGTTGCCCTGATGCAGCTGTGGCCCAGCAGATGGAGCAGCTGATTCTGGAGGTGAAAGAGGAAGGCGACACGATTGGCGGCATCATCACGGGGGTGGTGAAGGGTTGTCCAGTGGGACTGGGAGAGCCTGCGTTCTCCAAGCTTCATGCTGACCTCGGGGCAGCTATGCTGGGCATCAATGCTGTGAAGGGATTTGAATATGGCGAGGGCTTTGACGGGGTAGGGCAGAGAGGTTCTGAGCAGAATGACATCTTCTATAACGATGGTGGGCGCATCAATACGCGCACCAATCATTCGGGGGGTATTCAAGGAGGCATCTCCAACGGGCAGGACATCGTGTTCCGTGTGCTGTTCAAGCCTGTGGCCACGCAGTTGCGCCCTCAACCCACGGTGAACAAAGATGGCGAAGAGACCATCCTGGAAGTGAAAGGACGCCACGACCCCTGTGTGCTGCCCCGTGCCGTTCCAGTGGTGGAGGCAATGGCTGCTATGACCATCTTAGACCATTATTTATTGAATCAAACGGTAAGACTATGAATAAAGTAATGTTGATTGGCTATGTGGGTGCAGACCCGCAGGTGAAGTATCTGGACCAGGGCGTGTGTGTGGCACAGGTTCGCTTGGCTACTACCGAGCGTGGATACACGTTGCAGAATGGCACGCAGGTGCCGGAGCGCACAGAGTGGCACAACTGCATCTTCTGGCGTAAGCAGGCAGAAGTGGTGGAGAGGTATGTGCACAAGGGGGACCACCTGTATGTGGAGGGCAAAATTCAGTCTCGCGACTGGACAGACCGGCAGGGCATTTCGCGTAAAGCCATCGACATCGTGGTGGAGAATATGGAGATGCTGAGTGCCAAGTCTGCAGAGCCTGCCGCTCAACCAGCCGCACAGCCCGTGCAGCCCACTGCTCCAGCGGCCATGAAGCCCGAGGAAAACAATGGGGAGTATCCTTTTTGAGGTCTGAAGGCTGAGGGCTGAGGGCTGAGGTCAAAAGTCTAATGTCTAATGTCAAATGTCAAAAGTCTAATGTCTAATGTCAAATGTCAAAAGTCTAATGTCTGAGGTTTGAGGGCTGAAGTATGAAGTCTGAGGTTTGAAGACCTTCAATTTTCAACTATCAATTATCAACTGTTAACAATCAAAGTATGATTCCAACGATTATTGCAGGACCTTGTGTGATTGAGTCTATGGAATGTCTCGAAACGGTGGCACAGGAATTGGTGCGGCTGAATGAGAAGTATGGTCTTGATATCATTTTCAAATCTTCTTTCGACAAAGCAAACCGCACAAGCATCCACTCCTATCGCGGCCCTGGACTGGAAAAGGGAATGCAAATGCTTGCAGACATCAAAGAGAAGTATGGTCTGCGCATTCTGACGGATATTCATGAGAGCTATCAGGCTCTGCCGGCAGGCGAAGTGGCAGATGTGCTGCAGATTCCTGCTTTCTTGTGCCGGCAGACCGACTTGTTGGTGGCAGCGGCGCGCACTGGGCGCATCGTCAACATCAAGAAGGCCCAGTTCCTTTCGGGATTGGATATGGAATTCCCTGTGCAGAAGGTGCGTGAAAGCGGCAATGACAATGTGTGGCTGACGGAGCGCGGCAATATATACGGCTACAATAATCTGGCGGTGGATTTCCGCAACATTGCTGATATGCATCATTTTACGGATACCGTCATCATGGATTGTACCCACTCGGTGCAGCGTCCCGGTGCTGCAGGTGGCAAGACTGGAGGTAACCGTGAGTTTGTGCCAGCGATGGCGTTGGCAGCGAAGGCGTTTGGTGCCAACGGCTACTTCTTTGAGGTGCATCCCGACCCAGACAATGCGCTTTCAGATGGTCCCAATATGCTGTACCTCACAGATTTGGATCGTGTGGTGGCAAGCTTGATAGACGAATGAAACGAACACTTACGTCCTATTTGATTAACAAACGACTAATTAGCTAATAACCTGTATTTATGGAATCTAAGATATACGCAGAGCGTTGTTTGCGAGACGAGGCAGAAGCCTTGCTTGACCTTATTCCACAATTGGACAACCAGTTTGAGAAGGTGGTGGATCTGATTCATGGATGCACGGGGCACGTAGTGGTGACGGGTGTGGGCAAATCGGGTCATGTGGGCGCAAAGATTGCTGCCACATTGGCTTCGACAGGTACCCCTTCCCTCTATCTGAATGCGTTAGATGCCTTGCATGGTGACCTCGGCATGATTATGAATAATGATGTGCTTTTCATGATTAGCAACTCAGGAACAACTGATGAATTGCTGCGCATCATTGCTTCGCTTGAAGACCGCCACATTCCGATTGTTTCGATGACGGGTGACGCAGATTCGTTATTGGCACAACATTCAGACTATCATATCCTGTGCAGCGTAGAGCGCGAGGCTTGTCCTCTCAATCTGGCTCCTACTTCCAGTACTACTGCAGCGATGGCGATGGGAGATGCGCTGGCATGTGCCTTGATGGAAGTGCGCAAGTTCCGTGCAAAGGATTTCGCGCTGTTCCATCCCGGTGGTTCGCTTGGCCGGAAGTTGCTGGTGAAGGTGAAGGATGTGATGTACACAGACAATTTCCCTATTGTCCCACCTGCAATGCTGCTGTCTGATGCGTTGATGATTATCAGTGGAGGAAAACTCGGACTGGGTATCGTGATGGAAGAGGACAATATCCTTGGCATCATCACCGATGGCGATATCCGCCGTGCTGTGGAAGGAGCGCGAGAGAACTTCATCAATCTTACTGTCAGCGAGGTGATGACCACGACACCAAAGACCATTTCTCCAGAAGCGAAACTGACAACGATTCAGCAGATGTTCCGCAATCACAAGATTCACTCTCTGCTTGTTACGGAGCATGGTAAATTGGTGGGCATCGTGGACTACTTCGCGATTATGAATTAGGAAGACCCAAGACCCTGGACCCAAGACCCCCTCGGTCCCCCTGTTTAGGGGGGAGGAAGGGGGGAAGGAGGGATTAGTGATGAGTGAGGAGTGAAGTCAAATGTCAAATGTCGAATGTCAAATGTCTGAGGTCTAATGTCTGAAGTCAAATGTCGGAGGGAGGAAGGCTGAGGTGATAGTTGATAATTGACAATTGATAATTGACAGTTGACAGTTATTGCCATGCGGGGTGTATGTTGAGGGGACAGTTGAGAGTTTATAGTTGAGAGGTGAGATGTCTGAAGTCTTTCTTGTCATACTCGGTCAGCAGCTCAATAGTGAAAGGTTC
>AUXO016827986.1_pt1 | contig 10167 bp, 10 predicted proteins | sample 768731 | NCBI WGS metagenome assembly AUXO01 (sample SAMN02715735, study PRJNA202380) | gut metagenome | biome: sheep rumen | host: Ovis aries | place: New Zealand: Palmerston North | reverse complement strand
CGATAAAAGAAATATAATCTTGATAATAGGCGGCTAAAAGAGCCCTTCTTTTTAATTTGTTTGCTCAACAATTCATCAAATGAGATAAAATTATTCGAAAGGCGAGCCAAGAAGGACTCTAATGCGTTAAAAGCGGCCTCATTCATTGTATTAGGATGTAAACAAAACGTCCACTCTCCTGGAAGGTAACGTTTGGAACACTTTCCGCCCAACACGGGCAAAAAAACAAAACCGCTTTCTTTATATGGATGACAAGCCTATTGTATCACTTATAATTCTGATATTCGACTCGCTTTCTAATGCGTTAAGGGTATTACTATCATATGTATGGCTAGGAGCAAAGAAATAACCAGGTTCAACACCATTCTCCTTCATGATAGAGAGCCCTTTCTTGATTTTCTCTTTTTGTTCTTCAAGTTTCAATCCTGCAAATTCACTTCGGGTCCACAGAGGATTCAAACCATTCAATCCTTCATTGCTGGTATAGCAGTGATTATAACCATGAAGTGCTATCGACCACCCCTACTTTTCCCACTTCCTAACTATTGACCAAAAACCTTCATCGTAAGAATCAATTACCTGCTCAGGGTCTTCATTATAGGGTATCACCCAAACCATGGGTTTAATACTATATCTATCCAATATTTCTTCTACCCTCATCCATTTATCATGATTCATAGTAGGACAGGCATCATCTAAACGGATTAAATACTTTATGCAATTTGGCATATCGCGAATCTATTTAAGTTCATCCTTTATGGCATTCAAAAAGCCATGACCGTATTTCTCATCGGGCTCCACGTAATTGCCTTCACCCCACTCATTCCATGACATAAGGAATAAAATTCGATGCTCCGGGCTTTTATCTTTTACCAGCTCAAGAGCATCATGAATATGTTCTTTAAATAATTCAGGAGTTGAATTATGATAAATGATGGATTCTTTTCCACTACGTGGCGACCTGTCCCAGTTTGGCAAGATTGTTGGGAAAACATTCTCCCATTTATCTTCATCTACAAATAAATGCTTAATAATATTCTTATACTCATGAACTTGCAAGAAATGAATATTAAAGAGACGCCGCATTGCAGTATAAAAATATTTCTTCAAATGTCCAGATTCTATTAACTCTGCACGATACTGCCCTCTTGAGTTTACAGCATCAAAACCTACATCAAGTATCTGCTGGTATCTCGGACCAGCAGGTTCGTCTGTCTTTACATAATATAATTTATTTTTCCCTCCAAATTCTTGCTTAACACTCTGAAGATTACTAACAATTCCAACAAAATAAATACCAGGCAGACCATTTTCTTTAGCCAACTGCTGCCATCTTTTGATGAAATACTCAGGGTCAGGTATATGTAATGGTGCGTACACTAAGAACAACGGTTTTCCATCTACCGTAATATAGCGATGATCTTTAAAAGCTGGCAAAACATCATAAAAATGATCATCGTACTCTTCTTTGACATATGTTTGTTCGTAGGTATTTGTAATCTTCTGAAAAGCATGAGACTTTGTCCACTGGTCATTCCTCCAACTGTGATTCGCCCAGCCTAAGCAAAATGGATAATCAGGGCTACCCGACTCTAATACTTCTCTAAAAGGGCGATCCAATAATGTTTTTCCTTTCCCTAACCAATAATGCCAATAACAGAAACCTTCAATTCCTGCATCTTTAGCTAGTTCTGCTTGTGCAACTCTAGTTTCAGGAAGTCTTAAATCATAAAAACCCAAATCTGCGGGGATTCGTGGCTGATAATGACCTCTAAATAAAGGGCGTGCTTTAGCCACATTGTTCCATTCTGTATACCCCTTCCCCCACCATTCATCGTTAAGTTCCATAGGATGGAACTGAGGAAGATATAGTGCAATTACTCTTGCTTTTTTATTCATTTTGTAACAATATTTTTTCGTAATGATTTATAATATTAACGAGATTATTCTCTATTGTGTAATGATGAGCACATTTTTGAGCCTTTTCAAGTTGTTCTCGAATAGAAATAGGCTCGACTTTAGAAATAGAAAACAATAAAGAAGTTAATTCTTCCGTTGACGAAAACCTGTACCCTATCTCTCTACCATATTTCCTCAGACCATTATCAAATTGTTCCTTTGTTCCAGTTGTATTCCTTCCAATTACAGGGCATCCGTTTATCATTGCTTCTGCTGTTATAAAACCAAAACCTTCATAATAACTAGGAACAATAAGTGCCGTCGCATTTCGCATCAGTTCATATACATTGTCCCTAAATCCTAGGTATTTGATTTGATCTTTTGATTCATAGTTTCTTATGCAATCATTAATACTAATGTTGTCACGCCCAGCTAGCCATAGTTCAAAATCAGAATGAGAAGAATGGAAAGACTCGAAGGCTTTTAACAAATCAAAGATTCCTTTTCCTTCTTCTAAAGCCCCAATGTACAAGAAATAACTACTTTTGTTGTAATTAATCTGAGGTAAGTATGATTCCGAAAAGACACCATCATAAATAACACAATCCTTATCATTAGTCAATTTATAATAATCAAACAGTCCTTGCGTAATTGTGACACAATGGTTATTTTTTTTATGCAGAAGTAGCTTCAATGCTTTTTCACCTCCGATGGGCACATAGTCACTCGTATCTGTTTGATATTCTCTGATATGCCAAACATGCGGTATATGGAGTAGTCTTGATACAAGATATCCAATACGTATCACACCAGAATTAGAATGTATAATATCAGGAGTTTCTTTTTTTACAAGAAAATATAGTTGCAGTAAGCCCCAAAAATTAATTACGAAAATGCGTAGAAGGCGAGGAAAGAAAAGGATTACACCCTTAACATCCCTTCTATGTGGTATATTATAGTCTTTTATTGGTACTATTTTACATCTTATCCCTTTATTCTTTAACTCATTAAATAAAGCACCTTTACTAGGGAATGCGACAACAATGTCAATATTTTCTTTTACAAGACCATTGACAATGTTTCTCAATGCAATCCCCGCCCCTTGGATACCACTACTATGTGCTATAAGTAACACTTTCATTTTTTTGCTATTGATACCTTATCCATGTCCTCCATATATGACACTCCACATGTCAAAACTATAAGCATGCACCACCAGAACGGGTAAGCATTCTGATACAATATAACAAATAAAAATAGAAGAAACTTATAAGCCTCCCAATTCTTCCTTTTAGATATTGATTTATAATATATATATATAATGCTTAACACACCTATTATCCCGTGAACATACAAATAGGGGGCAAAACCTGAGCTGCCTTCATTCTCTGTTTTATAAGATATTGACATACCCCATATAACATCTGTAGTTTTTAAGAACTGTTGATAAACAAGTGCGAAAGATTCACCAGTTCTATTGGACAAGTTATTTAAATCTCCATTGGTAAATAAACGATCAAATATTAAAGACTGCAGAATGTCATCTTCATAAAAATATCCAAAACTGCGTATTATGATAAAAATAAATAAAGCAGATAATACAATAGTAGAAGATACCTTGAATACATTTCTTTTACTGAAGCTTGTCAAAATATAACCAACTATAAGGAGGATATAACCTGCTAATGAGAATGAAAAAAGTTGGGATAATAAAAGTATTATTACATATTTGTTTTTAATATTATATTTATTCAAATATAGCAATGTACAAAGCCCCATTGAGAAATGGCCTGGTTCAACAAACACACTTTGAAAACGAAGTCCTTCACTACGTAACAGTACTATAAATGAATAATAATTATCAATATAGCCATAACCTTCAAGTCCCTGAGTATCTTGAAAATGAATGTTTGTATGAGGTAGCGGAACGCCAATACGGTATAAAAGGAAGAAGCCCAATGAGATACCGCATAAAATAGAGAAATATTTTGTTATAAATCTTACGATTTCTTTTTTGACCGTTTTTTTAAAGCGCGTCAACAATAAAATATTTATCCATAATAATAGGCCCAAAACTAATGAAGAGATGGAATAATTATTAATCCATAAGCATCCTAAAAGAATAACAAGATCTTTCGCCTCTAATTGAATATGCGATTCAAAAATTCTAATTTTGCTTCCTATAAGTGCAAAGAAAAGAATGTTGGCAAAAGCAATATATATTACGGGAATACTCCAGCCAAACCATGGGTACATAGATAAAATAAAAATAAAAAGTACCCATATTTTAAATAAATTATAAATTTTGGACATATCTCAACATCTAATAATCGTAAGGGAACGGAAGTTCGTACCGCATCTTATTATTGTCTATTCTTTTTTGAATCACGGCCTTTCTTACAAAAGGAATGTTGTTGAAAATAAAATCGTGCAAATATCTCTTAGTGATTAAGTAATAATATTGAATATATACTTTAACAACACCAAAGAATGTCTTAGTTCTTTCTTGAATATCTGCATTCTCAAAATATGCTCTTTTCCAGTTCGATGAGAAGCCATCTTCTGTAAATGTGGCAACAGGAATAGGTAAGTATAGGCTTTTATAGCCATTAGAAAACAGAGTATAAAACAAGCAATAATCTGCTGAAGATTTGTATTTCAAATTAAACATGTATTTTTTCTGCACATCTGTTCTTACAAATGTACATGGATGAAATACTGGCATTTCTGAAATATAAGCATTACTATGAGAAGGTGGTGAATATGTAATATAGCCTATTTTATTAATATATACACAATCACCATGTACAATCGCAATATCACCTTTTATTTCACTAGTAAATATACGCTCTATTGTATGCTTTGACACAAAATAGTCTCCACTATTACGAAAATGGATCCAATCACCAGATGCCATTCGTATGCCTTTATTCATTGCATCATAAATCCCATTATCAGGTTCAGAGATCCATCTAACTTTATCATTTGCTAATTCTTTTATCACATCCAAGGTACCATCTGTACTTCCACCATCGACAATGATATATTCTATGTTTGGATAGGTTTGGGTCAAAACCGACAATATGGTGTTTTTGATAGTATTGAATGCGTTAAAACAAACTGTAATTATTGTTATTTTAGGCCTCTTCATTATTAATCCTCTTTATAATTTTACATGGGTTTCCACCTGCAATACAGTCTTCGGGAATATCTTTTATTACCACTGAACCTGCAGCGATAATACTTCTCGCCCCGATTTTCACCCCTTTACATATAATGCATCTTGCTCCTATAAATACATTATCTTCTATCAAAATAGGAGAAGTTTTAACATTCTTACAATCTTCCATTCTATTTTGTCTTATCTTCCAATCCAAACAATGAAAATTCGAATCCATAATTCTTGTCCCTCCCCCAATATTAACATTGTTACCAATATGTATTTCTTCAAAACAACCTATAACTGTTGAACTTATACCTGTATTATTTCCTATATACAATTTTGCATTGGGTGCAACTGTTATTTTCGATTCATATGTTTCTATACCGAAATTCAACCCAGAATTGCATACAAAATCATTCCCTATTATCGTATTAGATTTTCGACTAATGTCAATATAGCAATGTCCTTTGAACTGTACGCTTTTCTTTTTTGAAAAAAACACGCCCTGATCTATGCATTTCAAAATACAATACCATGACCAGAATTTATTAATTAGTACTCGTCTACGAGCTGCAATTCTTATTAAAATATATCCTATCATATTATCGTTATCTATTCTATTAAACACATCCAATTTGATGAAAAAATATAGGTAATCAATTCAATATATCATTGAGGGTAATACATTCTATTTTGCCCACAATCCTGTAGCATTATTTGAAAGTATCTTACTTATCTGTATTTTCCCCAAAATAGCTTGTACAAAATAAACTATTGCTGGAAGAATTATAACGCCCTGTATGCCAATAAAACGGCAAGCATATGTTAAAACCGGAAGTGAAATGACAGCAAACACAACATAAGTGATAAACTGTATCTTAATAGTACCAATACCATTAATTAGATGCATGTATATAGCGCCAAGTATTTGGGCTTCAATATAAAACATCATTCCAAGACAAAGGACAAAAGGAACCACGACACTATCTCCAATCCATATTTTAAAAAACAATCCAGATATTGCTAACATAACTAGTCCTGCAATAATTGAGTAAACCCATACAGTTTCCAATTTCTTCACAACACGTTTCATCCAATCATAATCTTTCTTCACATAAGCATCTGTAAAGGCACTCCAAAAAGGTGTTATAACAATTATCATAACCTTGTGGAGAATATCAAAATACTTAAATGCCAAATTATATTGAGTTACAGACTCGGGGCCAAGCTCGCGTGAAACGACAATATTAATTACTTGAAATATTACAAGCATACAAATATAAATGAGAAAGAAACGTATGCCCAGTGATAAAATGTTTTTGATTAATTTAATATCAATAGTTTTAAAACCTGGTCGATAGTCTTTATATCGAGTCATGTGATACGCTATAATGGAAGATATGAGCATGACTATGCAAGGCACGCTCGAATAAAAAACAGATAATCTTAGAAGACTTCCACTTGACAGTTTTGTTAATAAGAAAATTGCACCTAACGAAACTACAGAAGCTAATCCATTTATAATTGATGCAACACCAGGTTTCTGATCCGCTGTCAATAACGTTGAAAAAATATTAGCAACCATGTTTATACAGAAGAAAAACGACAGTACCCAGAATACCAACTTTAACTCATCCTTATATGTTGCGTCGAGTTTTAAAATACTCGTCCAATCGAGGAAATTATTAGCTATCGCCAATACTACAAAAACAGCTGTCACTATCAGCGATATAATAAAATAAGTAGTACTTACATATGAGTGAGCCAGATTCAGATTACCAGAAGCTTTTGCTTCAGCAAACTTGTTCCTAAAACCATTTCCGAGCCCTAAATCAAAGAAAGATATCCATGCTATTATTGAAGATAACGTTAACCAAATACCATATTTTGTTGGATTTAGATAATTTATAGTTAACGGGACTACTAATAACGAACAAATAATTGATATACCTCTCGATATAAGAGATAATAGTATATTTCTTATCGCCTCCGCAGATCTACCTTCTTTATGTAAAACCTGTTGTAAAATGCCAGAAATGGACATAATTCTTTTATATGAAATAAATATTAATCCTAATTCGCCGCGTAACCTTTAAGTACAAAGGCTCCTGACAACTCATCAAATATTTTTGATTCAACTTTATTAATGTCGTGATATTTATTATTCTCAAAAATAATTGCACAATCTCTATTTATAGTTGACATCTTGTTAACAGGACTTCCTATACTTCCCATAAACACATTATTACGAAATACCAATAATGGCATCCCTCCTTCTCCTCTAACCTGAGTCAATGAAACGGCAGTTTCTGTAGGATTAGTTATTTCAATCGTATTATTCTCCCACGTAGCAGTCAATCCATTACGAAGAGCAATCCAAATATATGATGGCATTTTAATTCTGCAATTATAAAAAGAAGCGTTATAATGAGGAAATACGACTGGATTATCTAACGTACAGTTTTTAATACATATGCTGGCATCGCGATCTGTGTCTGTAAAGCATGATTTTATTCCTGTATTTTCTGTAAGAAAATTGCAATTATCTATATCTATATTTACTACTGAGGCACAATATAACATGCACGTTATTTCTTTGGGTGTTTCTGTGTCATGAATCCCTTGATCTATAAACTTCTTGTTTGCGATATCAATAGTACAATCCTTTAAAATGAAAGAACGTAAAAATGATTCAGAAACAGACCTTGTGTAAATTATTGACAGTGAGGAATTGTTGATATTCACAACATTAGGCAATTGTTGATTATGGGTAGTCATATTAGAAATGGCACCTAGTTGACAATTGTTAAATGTAATCGATTCATAATCTCCTGAAATAACAGCATTACGAAATGGATAAAGCTCATATTGTTGTGTTTCCTCATAAAAAAAAGGGGATGAATCTATTATTATGTTATCAAAAACAAAGCTACCATTGCCCTTTTTATTTAACAAGCAGAGTCCCTTACGATTACCTTTAATAACACAATTCTTAAAAAAGATATCCGTCATTCGTTGGGTATCGTAATTGACTTCAAAATCAACACCAGCTCCTGGCATACTCAGTTTCCTTGCCCCAGTATAAGAAAATTCACTGTCATATACATAGAGATGATCTGTAGCACCCGTAACGCTCATCCCTTGGCGACGGTTATATAAAGAACGGACCTGTTTGATTGTTATATTATTACAACCCTTTTTATTCTCGCCTAATTTTTCTTCCTTGCCACCACCAATATAGAAGCCATCTCCAGTGAACAGCATTGACGTTGTACCATTGATTTCAATATTATTTGAACCCTCAATGTTCACTCCGAATCCCCATTGGTGTGATGTTGTTCCATCGTAAGTATGCTGTTCAACATCACCAACAAGAACCCCGCCAATGATTTCTATTTCGTTTTTATTATTGATATCAACCACGCGATAATAGGGACGGTTATTGGGGTTAGTATAAACAGTATCCCTGATATTAAGAACCGCTTTAGATTCTAATTTAAAGAGAGAGAAATTATCCCACCTTGGAGTCCAACGAATCGAAAAACTTGGGGTATATATTGTATTATTAATTAATGGATTTTGTAATTTCATAATCTCCTGAACTTGTTGCAAGCAATCCTCCTTAGAAAGATGCATCCAACTAACGTATATTGTAGGAACATCCCAGTGACCCTCCAATCTTATATTGTCAAAGATTATTCGTTCCTTAGCTGTTACACGAGTATTGTTTCCAATAATCCTTCCATTACATATTAATCCTTTTCTCTTAAATTGTAAAAGAGAGCCTTTAGGCAGTATTAAATCATTTCCCTCTAAATCAATAATTGTATTAATCTTGTATGTTACATTTTCTTTTGAAAACTGTCCCTGAATAGGCCTGATATTTTTTATAGTAATAGTCTTAGCCTCAGAACAAAAGCCAACCATTAGAGCTACTATGACAATAAATAACTTATTTCTCATGTGTACAAACAAACTCAGAGCTAATACTATAGTTATAGATTTGAGATACAATTCTTAACGGAATCTGTCCAATAATGCGCCCTTGTTCCAAAAGTCTCCTTCATTTTTGTTTTGTCTAAGACCGAATAAGCAGGTCGTTTTACTGGGCTGGGGAATTCGTCACTATGGCAAGGCTGTATGTCACATGCCTTATTACCAGCGTATTCAGCAATCATCTTTGTGAAGTCATACCAAGAGCATACTCCCTCATTCGAAAAATGGTAAACTCCACTCTTCGAGTAATTGAGAATTGAGAATTGAAAATTGAAAGTTTCTTTTTTGTAGTCCTCAAGTATGGTGCTGATGGCTTGAGCAAGGTCTTTTGCATAAGTTGGAGTTCCTACCTGATCAAATACCACTTTCAATTGAGGTTTCGTGGCCGTAAGGTTCAGCATTGTCTTGACGAAGTTCTTTCCGAATTCACTATAAAGCCAAGCAGTACGCAGAATTACGTAATTGCAACCAGTAGCTTGTATCTTCTGTTCTCCATGCAATTTAGTTTGCCCATAGACGCCTGTTGGAGTTCCCTTTTGGTCTTCCTTGCATGGCGTATTATATGGATCCCCACCAAAGACATAGTCAGTACTGATATGAACCAGAAGACCATTAACCTCCTTCATTGCTATTGCCAAGTTTTCTGGAGCTTTAGCATTCAGTAGTTCCACAAGCTCATATTTCTCAGGGTCTTCCGCACCATCAACATTAGTCCACGCTGCACAATTGACAATCACCTTTACATCTTTCTCCTTTACCATCTTGCGGATGACATCAAGATTGGTGATGTCAAGATGCTTTGTGTCTGTATTGATGTCATCGCCAGCCAACTTCTTTAACATCGCTATGGATTCCTCAGATGCATCCACAACGTCAGTGAAGATGTACTTATCATCACTACTCTTGGACACAATCCGCATCTCGTTTCCAAGCTGACCGTTAGCTCCTGTAACAAGTATATTCATTTCTCAAATTGAAAGTTGAAAATTGAAAATTGAGAATTAATCGAGCGAGACATTGATGTCGAAAGGTGAATCAAAGTCTTTCAGCAGAGAGTGCTTTGTGTCCTTGTCGCTAAGGTTGGCTTTATCAGTGGGGATTCTCCAATC
>AUXO014050778.1_pt1 | contig 10167 bp, 6 predicted proteins | sample 768731 | NCBI WGS metagenome assembly AUXO01 (sample SAMN02715735, study PRJNA202380) | gut metagenome | biome: sheep rumen | host: Ovis aries | place: New Zealand: Palmerston North | reverse complement strand
GCATATTCCTCCAGATATGGAGAAATGTCCTGAAGCTGCTTCTGCGCCGTGAATGTCGCGAAGCTGGTGGTGGGGATCGATGTGACAAGCACCAGGTCGATCGGATTGTTCGCATCTGTGATCATAAGAGGAACCTGTGTCATGTAGGACTGGATGTCCAGCGTGGTGAAGTTGATGTGAACACCGATTTCTCTCTCAGCGATCTCGTTGATCGCATCGATGACTTCTTCCTTACCGTTCTCACCGAAGAAGCCAAGGTTTACCATGTTGAGTTCGACGATCTCTTCAGAATCTCCCTCCGCCTCGAGCTCTTCCGCGAAAGCAGCGGTCGGGAGCATCGTGACTGCCATTAACGATGCAAGAAGAAGTGACGCTATTCTTTTTTTCATAAGTGCCTCCTTTGAATAATGAATAGTGTGTTTGGTTATGCCGGAATCATACCGGAACGGGTAAAAGTAAGATAGGGTATTATTGATTTCTTTAGGCATCTATATTTACATATGTGACGTCAGGGTGAAGGGGAAAGTCAAAAATGGGTGGTGGCGGATGACTCACCGGCGGCACGTTCACGGTTTGTTCACAACACGTTCACGAATCCTTTACGGTGCCTGACACCATAAAAAATTTTTATGGTGTCAGGTACCATGAACATTCTATGACGAGGACCATCTTAACGGTCTGATCGGTGCGATACATGCTCACACAAGTTCTGTGACTCACAGCAAGCGGGATTGCTGCAAAGCTTGACTTGTTCCGCACAATTTTATATAATAAAACAAATATAACTACATTGGTACGCTGTGTTTTTTGATAACCCAGAGGGAGATTTTTAACCGTAAGAATCGGTCAGAATCTTCCTCTTTTTACGACCCGCTGCGCGTTGAATCGCCAATTACCGTAGACTTTTTGATATGTATATGGGGTGCAAAATGACTTCGAGAAATATTACTAAAAATCATCACCATTACAACAGCAATCTTCTTTACAGGCTTCTTTTCCTGATACCGATGTTCCTCTTCTGCCTTACGGCAGCCCGCCCGGTTCATGCGGATGACCTGATCCCGCACCTGGACGTCTTCGATTTTACCACCTACGACATGAAGCCGAAGACGGAGTCGGTGGACAACGCAAACTGGAAGGTACAGCTGAAAAATACAACCTGCCAGACACCGATCCAGGTGGATGTTTCTTCGCTCCTCGGAAAAAGATCGACAGCGTCAATGACATCAAGCTCGAAGCGAGCGTGAACATGTCCACCACCACAGAGTTCGAAATCGAATTTAAAAAGGCCAACTGGCGGGTCAACACTGTCGACACGGATGTGAAAAAGAACGCCACAAAATATTCGATGGAAACCTTCGACACTACCGCGCTGAACAATATTTTTTCGTTCATCCCCTACGTCGGATCTCAGGTCAGCTCGGTGTTTAAAAAAGAAATCGTCGGAGCGGCGACGGCCCCCTGTACTGTCAAAAGAAAGATGACGGTTTCAGCCGTCTACACCGGTTCGCTGGCCAATGGAGCGCATGCAAAGTACGAGAGTACCATCCAGATCTATTCGATCGAACCGAAAGATCCGACCGACAAAAAAGTCACGGTTTTTGTCGGTGACTATGAGCATATGAACGCCGGATTTTTATCGATCCCGCTGTCGTTTTTCGGTATCAGTTTTGGTGAGGTCGGCCCGATCATCTCATGCAAGGCCGGTATTTTGCCGGCGATATCGCCACATGGGAGCATTCTCATGACGAATGGGAGAAGGATGAAGACGGCAATGTCTACCCGCTCCGCGAGTCTGTTCACACCTGCACCGAGAACGGAAAGCCCGGCTGCATTACCGGACAGGACCGTATAATTCGTCAGACATGGTATGACTGGGATATGCATATCCGCCTTGAAATTCTGACATTCGAGATCTTTGACAAGCACTGGGATCGCGGCGAGGGTGAAGATTACACTGATGTCACCGGCAAGCGAAGCTTCAGGCAGTCGCTGACCTTCAATGAACAATTAGCCTACAGCAACGATCCGTGTCCGCATCATGTCTATCGGATCCCGGTAGCGACATGGCTGAACGAGGCCAAAACCATCCCCATAGAGGGCATGACCGTGAAACCTGCCGAAGAGGTTCAGGTAGATGAAAATGTCCGGTCACTCACCGAGGGCGTCACGCGAAAGGGCAGAGAGGAAGGCAACGCGGCTCTTGCAAACCTCTACCTTCCGTATAAAGAAGGAAAGTACAAATTTGAGGCGGTCAAACAGACACTCAAGGGGGAGGGAGAACAGCCCTCCGATATGGTGAAAAGCACCGATGACGGTGATACAAAGAATGACAGAGTCGATATCATCGTCGGGGACGAAAATGCACGAACACTTTCGGTCAAAAAGGAATGGGACATCGACTACGAGAACAAAGACAAGCCCGAGAGCGTGGAGGTGGTGCTGGAAGCCCTGTTCTACAGCAGGGTCAATGACAACAGCCTCGGAACGACCGAGATCTGGCTCCCCGTTCAGCTCCTGACGCTGAGCGACGAGAACAACTGGCAGGCTGATTTTGACCCCATGCCGAAGTTCGAAGCCGGCGACTCCGATGATCCGAACGATCGCAAGGAGATCAGGTATCGAATTCGTGAGCTCAAAGCCGATTCGGAAGAAGGGCAGAACGAGGAGACGCGGCTGGGGAGTGCGATCCTGCGCGTGGTCCATGCCCGGAACGACCTGGATCGCAGCGAAGTGCTGGAGATGATCGGGGATAACTTCTCCCGCGTCGATGAGCATTTTGAAGCGCTGTCCGATCCTGAGGCCTACCTTGAGCGCCTGGGGAAGAAGGACAAGGCACCTCTTCCTTACGTTACATACGAGGTGCCCGCATACACCAGCTCCGTGGGTGAGCGTATCGACGAGCATGAGACAAAATACATCGTGGAATATTCCGAGGAGGAAGACACTACCACGATCAGGAACACCGCGGTGCTGGATATCTCGGCGTACAAGCGCTGGATCAATCTGACCGACGAGGAAACCAGATGCAGAGGGCGGCGTTACCTATACATTTACCGTCACAAACCGTGAACAGAAAAATGTGGTGATCCACGCCATAAAAGAGTGGAAGGGTGACGAAGGACAGGAGCGCCCCGAGAAGGTCAAAGTCACGCTGAAGCGAAGCGGAGTGGCAGCGGCCGAGGCCGAGCTTTCGAAGGACAATAGCTGGAAAGCTGTTTTTACTGAGGACAGCGCCGGGAATGCTCTTACGGCCTTTGATGAAAACGGAGCAGAAATCGTCTATACCCTGGAGGAAGAGACGCTCGAGAATTATAAGAGCACGGTCAGTTCCGAGAAAACCGGGAACGACGAGATGACCTTCACCGTGACCAACACATGGACCGGCGGCGAGGATAAGGTGACGGTGAAAGGCCAAAAAACCTGGGTGGACGACAACAACGCCCGCAATACAAGGCCCAAATCGATCGAGGTTATCATACTGGCGAACGGCTCTTCTGTGAAGACCCTCGATGTGCGCGAAGAGAGCTTCGAGGCCGCAAAATTGCCGCGCAGTGACGAAGCGGGCAACCCAATCCGCTATTCCGTGGTCGAGACTGCCGTCGATGGCTATATTACGAAGTACGATGAGCTCGTATTTGACGAGGCATCTAACACCTGGACCTGCAACATCACCAACACCATAAGCGACGGGACTGTCCGGGTCGAGGCGAGAAAAGTCTGGGAGGACAACAACGACGAACGCGGGCTCAGGCCTGACAGTGTCGGCGTGACACTCTATGGCAAGGCAGCAGGGGCCGAGACCGGACGAAAAGTCGCTTCGGGCATGCTGACCGCCGACGGAGACTGGACATATACCTTTACCGGTCTTAAGCGGTATGACAAGCCGGGAGTGGAGATCGAGTACAGCATTGTCGAGGACGATGTGCCGAATTATACCGGCAGCGTGGGCGATGCGGTGCCGGTCACCGATGAAGAAGGCGGGCTTACCGGATATTCTTTCACTATAACCAACACCGTCGACAGCAATATGCGGACCGCAAGGGTGATCAAAGAGTGGAATGATTCGAACAATTCCGAAAATACCAGGCCCGAAAGTGTCACCATTCGCCTGACGCGGGACGGTGAGGACTATCTGACCCATGACCTGACGGAGGAGGATGGCAAGAACAGGGAGAGCGACCCCGGGTGGACATACACCTTTAATGAACTGCCCTCGGGTTATTTTGAAGAGGGTACCGGATATTGGAAAGAGTACCAATATGATGTTCTGGAAGATCCGGTTCCCGGCTACGAGACAAGGCGGGCCTGGGAAGCCTCAAATCGCACCGGGGCGGACTACGAGTTCATTTTTACCAACAGGCTTACCGATTCTTCCGGCGATGATGTTCATGTCAAAAAGATCTGGGATGATGACAATAATGCAGCCGGGGCGAGGCCTCAGAGCGTTAAGGTATCGCTCATGCAAGATGGCCATGTGGTGCGCTCACTGACTCTGCAGGCAATCCGAACGACGTGGCACTCGCGTACACCGATGAACATGACGGAGTGTATGATACAGGGACAACACCTCCCGATAAGGTTACGGTTTTTACCTACACCATAGTAGCCAACAAGGTAGACGGGCAGGGGAAACCGCTGAAAGGCGCTGGGTTTACTCTCTTTAAAGAGGTTCCCGGGGATGCGGAAGAGAGTGAGGGCGAAACTGCCTGGGAGCAGATCGGCGAAGAGCTGAAGGGCGAAGATACAGCTACATTCACCTTCAAAGGCGTCGACGCCGGCAGGTACAAACTGGAGGAGACAACAGTCCCCGAAGGCTATAATAAAGCGAGCCCGATCGAGTTCCGTGTGGTCGCGTACTACGACACCGACGCCCCCGATCCGGCCATCAAGGTACTGGACGTGAACCCGCCCAAAGGCGAGTTTGACGACGGCGAGCTCAACATCTTCGTCTTCAACCAAAGCGGCACCGAGCTTCCCTCAACGGGTGGCCCCGGCACGTTGATCTTCTATATAATGGGCATACTGACGCTCGCAGCAACTGCGCTGCTGCGGCTGCGGCGCGAGGCCTGAGTTCACAAAAAGTTCACGGTACCTGACACCATAAAATTGATTTTATGGTGTCAGGTACCGTGAATTTTTTGTGAACAGAAGTTTTGGACCGGGGTTACAACGACAGTCGATAACGCAGCAGGCAAATTCAGGATCGCGTCTGTTCGGGGACATCATTTTTACATTGAAATAATCCTCGCTTATCATTAAAATGTAGAGAAAAGGGCGCTTGTGAAGGTGGGGTCCTTAAGATCGGCTTCGGCTTGTATAAGGAAAGACTTGCAAAACACCGGAAGAAGTTGAAAGAGCAGGGATATAATATGAATAACAGAAAGACTGTCAACAGAAAGGCACTTTTATGTGTCTTCCTGGCCTCGGTATGCTTTAGCACAGGAGGCTTGTTTATCAAGCTGGTTCCTTGGAATCCGCTTGCAATAAACGGAGCCAGGAACCTGGTCGGGGCGGCTGCCATAGGGATATATATTTTGATAACAAAGCACAGGATCATGGTAAGCAGGCAGGTGATCGTCGGAGCTGTATCTATGATCGGTGTAACCACGCTGTTTACTATAGCGAATAAGCTGACTACTGCGGCGAATGCGATCGTTCTGCAATTCACAGCCCCTGTGTTTGTCATCCTCCTCATGGCCCTCATCTACGGAGCTAAGCCGCGAAGAGCGGATGTTATCACCTGCTTTGCGGTTCTCACCGGTGTCTGCCTCTTCTTTGTGGATGGGATCCAGGCCGGAAACTGGCTGGGGAATCTGATCGCGCTGCTTTCGGGCGTTTTTTATGCAGGCGTATTTATGATGAACGCCGGAGAAAAGGCCGATGCGTTGTCCTCCTGCTTTCTGGGACAGCTGACCGCCGGCATCCTTTTCTCTCCGCTGTGCGCGGTAGAGAGCGACTTCTCGCTCCCGGTTATTGCGGCTGTGCTTGCGTTGGGGATAATTCAGGTGGGCGGCGCGTATATCCTTTTTTCTGAAGGAATCAAGTATACACCGCCGGTCACAGCGAGCCTGATCACCGGGATGGAGCCTATAATGAATCCCCTGTGGGTTGCTATCTTTTACGGAGAAAGGATATCGGCTCTTTCGCTGGTGGGGTCCGTGATAGTGATCGGGTCGATCGTGACGTATAATGTGTGGATGGCGAAAAATGGGGCTTAATATTTTGTTCACGGTGTCAGGTACTGTAAACTTTTTGTGAACAAATTCACGGTGTCAGGCACCGTGAACTTTTTATGAACAAGGAGCCTGTGAATCAAGGGGACAGGATCCTTGACCCGCTCCCCCCTCCGGTTTGTTGCGAGTCAAGAATCCTGTCCCCGTGACTGTTATGGCAGTGAGAATGGTCCCTGTTGTTACTCACTGTCAGACTTATTTATTCAATAATTTCATTCCCTGTATGCGTAAACTGCTCTCCGAGATCGACCTCGATCAGCGTCTTCAAATAGTCATTTCCGGGCATCGCAAACTCCGGAACCTGAGCAACCAGAGAGATGATGCCGGATGTCAGGTGCGCTTTGGAGACAGATTCCTCGTTGAATTCAAGGTAGATCTCATCCTGCTTACCGTTCAGAAGCTTGTAAGCGATCTGTGGGTCGATCAGTGTAGCTCTTCCCATCGTGATGATGTCTACATAGTTGAGCGCATCCTGCATTTTTTCGTACGCGGAGATTCCGCCGGCTACAAGCAGCAGAGTCTCTTTCGTAAGCACTTCTCTCAAAAGCTCGCAGTATGTCTTGTCGGAATCTTCCGGTTTGGCATCATACTGAAGCAGCGAAATGTGCATGTAATCGAAATCGAAGGTTTCGGTCAGCTTTTTGACGAGTTGCTGTGATTCGTGCCAGGTATAACCGATGTTTGATCCGTGGATCTCATCGGGGGAAATACGGTAGCCGACGATAAAATCTTCCGGTGCACACTCTTTTACGACACGGAAAACTTCCTTCGCGACTTCCATGGCAAAGTTCATTCTCTTTTCCAAAGAACCGCCCCAGTAGTCATTGCGCACATTGGAGAAGGAAGAGAAGAACTGCTGGATCAGATAATGGTTTGCACCATGGATCTCGATACCGTCAAATCCACATTCGACCGCTCTTTTCACCGCTGCGCCGAAATCTTTAACGATATCCCACACCTCGTCTTCTTCGAGCATATGAAGCGGATAATCGATCCAGGGCATTTCTACGATGGAGGGAACCGCCGCTACTCTTCCCAGAGCACCTGCGTAGTTTGCTTCTCGACCCGCGTGGCAGATCTGAAGAATGGCTTTGTTGCCGTCTTTCTTGAGAACCTCAGCAATTTTCTTCAGTCCCGGAATAAATTTATCATCGTAAATTGCCAGCTGTTCGTGCTCCGGCCAAGAACGGGACGGGCCGCCGTTAAGGCTGACATTTGTATATTCTACAATGACCATTCCCGCAGATTGGGAACGGGCTGCATAATAATCCAGCGTTTCATCGCTTACAGATTCGTTAACACCTGAGTTGGTAAGCATGGGCGACTGTGCCGTGCGCGGCCTGATAGAAGCACCGTGTCTGAAAGTAATCTGCTCTGTTAATTTGCTCATGGTTCGACCTCCTTGTTTAATCTTATTATCTCCGATTCTGTTTATGTAATGATCATACATCCATGTTTTATTGTTAACAATTTCGGGTTGCTGGTGCCTGACACCATAAAATACATTTTATGGTGTCAGGCACCGTGAACTTTTTGTGAACAAAATGGCGGGATTTGTCGAAACAAAGTTGACGGATTAATATTGTATAATACCCATAAAAGTGTCGGATAAGCCGGATTGTGAGGAGTAAAATATGAGAAAAGAATCAGTAATTATCTGTATTTTTGTAGTTGCGTTATTTTTTGCAAGTATACAGGGCGTATATGCAGAAGATAATACAGGCAATAAGGATGAGAAGAGGTTGCTGATATGGGAGAAGATCATCGAGCTTGATGAGAATTCCGAGGAAGACAGGGAGTTTCGAGAATTGGACCGGCGAATCGAAAGCGAGATAGATGCGTTGGATATTGAGGATAAGGACAGTGTCACAAAACTGTATTATGATCTGGCCGAGATGAAATCGTTTATTAATTTTAAAGCGAATTTACTCTATAAGCATGATCATACTCCTGCTACGGATGAACGTGGGGTCGAACAGAAGGTATACAGGCTTCCGGAGAAACCGGGCCGGGCATATCTGGACGGCAAAGTCAGGTGCATGTATGTGTACCCGATCGAGTATAGCGGGATCGGGGCATATGTATATTTGTCCGAAAGCGGCCGCGCAGCTGTGATCGATTATGATACTACGGTATCTGTCAGAAGTCGTTATTATGTTGTTGATGATATTCTTCTGGGCTACGTAAGAGTTGTGGATGATGCAGGTGTAAGCTGGAGCCTCCCCGATTGGGAAGCAGATGAGGTGGATGAAAAAACCGCTGATCTATTGATTCCGGAGGGTTACGAAGGCACGTATGAATTTCAGTCGGTGATCGCTGCTTCCTGGATGAAAGAGATCAGAGCGCTGCAGGAGCAGTTCGACAGTGTCGCTGAGCAGTGATCCGGTGTGTTCACAGAAAGTTCACGGTGCCTGACACCATAAAATCAATTTTATGGTGTCAGGCACCGTGAATTTTTTGTGAACAAGCCCAATCACCGCATGCCGCAAAGCCGTTTCATGCAGATCCAGTAGTTCCTTTCGTGTTGAGTCTGCGCGGAAGTTATCTGTTGCGCGCAGTATTCGGGGCGCTGAAGATAATCCTGGCGGACGAGCCCTTCTTGCAGGCATTTGCGAAGTTCGTGCTGTTTGGCGTCGTCATCGGGGAACAGCTCTAAGGCCTCGCTCCAAAGATTCGCAGCAAGTTCTTCGTAGGAGTGGTTTAGAAAGTCGTCATCCTCTTTCAGATAATCCAGATAGAAGATTCGCGAAGGGTCGGTCAGATCGGGAAGATAGGCGCGGTCTTCGGAGGACTCTGACACGTAGAGGTAGTAGAGAACGGCTGTGTCTTTTTCGGGACTACGGCGGAGAATTCTCCCGAGCCTTTGTACACGCTGTCTTTGCTGAGACTCGCAGGACATCACGATGCCGACCTCGGCCGCGGGCACATCCATCCCCTCATCCAACGCGCGGCAGGAAATCAGGATCCTTGCCTCGCCGGACCGGAATTGTTCCAAAGATGTACGCCTGGTTTCGCGGCTGAGATCTGAGTGGTAGCGGACGACTTTTCCGTAAACGGAACCACGCATTTGGGTGTAGAGCGCTTCTGCCTGCGAGATCCGTTCGCAGAATATAAGTACCTTTTTGTTTTGCTTGAGTCGCCTGATTAGAGAAAGTGTGCAGCCGATGCGCGCTTCAGCATTTCGGCTGATGTCAGCTCTCTGAAAGCATAGTGCCAGATAAGCCGACGGCAATTCTTCTTCCTGAGAGGCCAGGCGGCTGACTGCTTTGATAAAAGCAGCTATACTTAATTTTTTCAGAGAAGGGTATTCCTCCTTTAACCGGGTGGCGATATAAGCGATTTTTGTCGATAATTCATCGTAGTCAGACAGCTCACGGGAAGTAAAGGACAGAGCTACCTGAGCGATCCGATATGAACTCACTGTTCTTTCCCGGACTGCCTTTTCGAATCCATATCGATATATTTCATCCCCAAACGAAGGTTTCAGTACACGGTCGTATTCTGCGCATTCGGGCGTGGCTGAAAGAGCCAGCGTATAAATATGCGATTCGCTGCCTTTCAGATACTTTTGATAATCCAATATTTTGCGATTTTCCGGAGATCCGTAGTGATGGCATTCGTCTGCGATCAGCAAGACATCGAAGCCTTCCTCCAGATCTTCTTTCATGTGACGGGTTATGGTGTAACGGGCAGAATTCACGACATAAATAGTACAGGAACGTCGGAAGGAGTCTTTTCGCGTCCCGGAAAAGATGCCGATGCCTTCTGTCTCGGCAAGCCCGGGAAAATGTTCTTCCAAAGCATCTTTCCACTGCCGGGAAAGCCATGTGGTCGGTACGACAATACGGGCACGAAGACGTCTTCCTTCGGACTTTAGTACCGAGGAAAGAAGGGATATGGCCGCAAGAGCCAGCACAGTTTTTCCTGCCCC
>AUXO012003187.1_pt1 | contig 10168 bp, 1 predicted proteins | sample 768731 | NCBI WGS metagenome assembly AUXO01 (sample SAMN02715735, study PRJNA202380) | gut metagenome | biome: sheep rumen | host: Ovis aries | place: New Zealand: Palmerston North | reverse complement strand
TCCCCAATCCCCAATCCCCAATCCCCAATCCCCAATCCCCATTTGTATTTTGTAAATCATTTATTTTATAAAAATAAATTAACTTAATAAAATAATAAAATTAATTAATTTATAATTTTGAATCATAATTGATAGTTAAAGATGGCAGACGAAATTGCTCTAAAATTAATATATAATCCTCTGAAAAATGAAGAAGAGAAGCCAAATAAAAAAAGAATAAGAATATTTGGAAGAAAATTTGTAGAAAAAAATAAAAATAATAAAAACGTTAAAATTTCGATTGGCATAAACGATATAGATGAAAAAACAAGTTTAATAGAATATCTCGAACATAATGAATTTTACAAAAATAATTCAATTCAAGTTAATTTATATGGAGTTGGTCATATTCTAGATTTCAATCATATGTGTAGTGAATGCTTTTCATTAGAATATATAACTATCATTAGAATTAAAAAAAAAGAAAGAGAAAAAAATTATAATAAAGATAATGATTATGATGATAGTCTTAATTTTTCATTTTCTTCAAAATTAGATTTTAATGAATCCTTTATTGATGAAATTAATAGTTTTCCTTTCTATTTTAAACTTAGTAGGATGTTTTATAAATGTCATTCATTAAAAAAAATAAATAATGATATATTTAATATACTTGAAATAATTGCAGTGGAAGAAATGAAAGAATTATTTTACGAATGTAAATTATTAGAATCTCCACCTGATATATCTAAATTTAATACTGAAAATGTACAAAATTTGACAAGATTATTTTTTAATTGTCAAGCTATAAAGAGTTTACCAGATATATCCAAATGGAATACAAAAAAAGTTAGCAATATAAGTCAAATGTTTTGCGGTTGTAAATCTTTAGAGTTTTTGCCGGATATTTCAAAATGGAATACCACAAATTTAAAAGATATAAGTCAATCATTTCGTAATTGTTCTTCTTTAATAAGTTTACCCGATATATCTAAATGGAACATCGAAAACTCAGAAAATATAAGTCTAATATTTGCTGAATGCACTAGTTTAATTTCAATCCCAGATTTATCAAAATGGAATACAAGAAATATAGTAAATATGAATGGAGTTTTTTATAAATGTAGTCGCTTACTTAAATTACCTGATATATCAAAATGGAAAACTTCTAAAGTTATTGATATAAGTAATTTATTTTGTTGCTGTTATTCTATAGAATCAATACCTGATATTTCAGGTTGGAATATTTCTAAAATTATAGACATGAATAGTCTATTTAAAGAATGCATTAAATTAAAATCAATTTGTGATTTATCAAAATGGATTACAAAAAATGCAAAAAATATAAGTAATATTTTTTATGAATGTAATTCTTTGATGTCTTTACCAGATATGCCTAAATTAGTTTCAAAAAGTACTACTGATATAAGTGGGATATTTTATAAATGCTTCTCATTAATTTCTTTACCTGATATTTCTAAATGGAATACCTATAGTATAATTAATATGAGTCAGATATTTTTTGGATGCAGAAATATAAAATTTATGCCTAATATAACAAAATGGAATACCGAAAATGTTGAAAATATGAGTCAATTATTTTATGATTGTAACAATTTAATATCATTAGATATTTCAGGATGGAATACTGAAAAAGTTACCAATATGTCCAAAATGTTTTATAATTGCAATTCATTAATATATTTATCTGATGTATCAAATTGGGATACAGGAGAAGTAAAAGATTTTAATAATATATTTTATAATTGCAACTCATTAATATCTTTACCTGATATATCAAAATGGGATATAAGAAAGGTAAAAGATATGAGTTATATGTTTTCGAATTGTAACTCATTAATATCTTTACCTGATATTTCAAAATGGAATACTATTAATGCTAATAAAATGAACTATATGTTCGATGGATGTATTTCATTAATGATATTACCAGAGATATCAAGATTTAATATTTCTAATGTTAATAATAAGAAAAAATATGAATAATATATTTTATTGATATTATTCGTTAATATAGTTTAATGCTTTCACAAAATGAAAAAAAAGAAAAAAATGATAATAATAAATTTGATTTAATTTAATATAATAAAGTTATCGATTTTTCAAAAACTAATGATGTTTTTTATAGTTAACATAATGATGATATAATAAGTTTATTTATTTAATATAATTATTAATTATTATAACTATATATTTTTATTTAATCCTAGAAATCATCAATATCATTACCATTATCATTATCATCATAAATACAATCATTACCTATCAAGATATTTTTCTTTTTTACTTCTTCGTATCTATATCTATTTTCCACGAGTATAATATCACCATCATCAATTTCTTTTTTTAAAGCTTCATAAAATGAAATTATATTACAAATGCTAATTTTAAAATTTTTCAATTCGTTTAAATTTTTGATAAATTCTTTTTCATTATTATAAATATCTTTTTCCCATAAATCTTTTTCATATAAATAATTTATAATATTATTACAATTATTTCTTATCTTATTTTCTTTATCTTCTTCTAAAAATAGAACTAATGTTATAAATAATCTAATAGCGTTTGCAAGAGCTTTTTGACTTATCAAGTGATTTACATTAAAGTAATCTCTTATTTGTTTTATTGATATATCGCTTAATTTTTCTTGATAACTTTGTAAATCTTTACTTACATTTTCGTAAATTAATTTCGAATAATAATCAAAAATTATCCATGTTTTATCAACAGTAAACTCATTTCTATTTTCAAATAATTTTTTGAAAGTATATGAAATATCATTTTTCAAATTAAATATTTCGAAAATTTTCATACTTTTTTCATCAACTTTATTTTTTTCTTTATATAAATTCAAAAATTTTATTAATTCGATAAAATCATTGATCATTTCCTTATGAGAATATGCACTATTTTCAATTCCCTTATAGAATTCATATATGATTAATTTATCATCTATATTTAGAGAATCAATTGGATTTCTATTTTTAAATGAAGTAATTGAATCTGTGATTTTATTAGTAAATGTTTCATTAGTATAAGAAAAATAAATAATATCTTTATTTAATAATTTTTTGTTTTTTAATAATATATGCGTCATTTCATTTTCAATTAAATCAAAATTAATATCATATCCATGACAAATTTTATTTTTTATTTTTTCATCCCAAATTATTTTTCTATAAGAATATTTAAATAAGATATAATTAAATGTTTGTTCTTTTACTAAATTTAAATTAAATATATCTTTTTCATTAATATTTTGAATATTTATTTTACTCTTACATGATAAATCAAATATTCCCTCATTAATTTTCAAATCCAATAAAGCTTTTAATTCTTCATTTTGCAATTCAATCAATTTCTCATATATAATATTATAAGCTTTTCCTAAATTATTATCGTCACTTATAAAAAAATCGCATAAGGGATTATCGAAACTTAATTTTTCTTTATTATTATTTATTATTGTAAATTTATTATAAATATCAATGTAATTATCAATTAATTCTTTATTATTTATATAAATAAAAGTGTCCTTCAATTTTGCTATTTCAGCATCTTTTCTTGTAATATTATTGAAATAATATTGATTTATTAAATTTAGTGCCTTATTAAATGTGATAATATTATTCAATAAAAAATTGCGCTGTTCATTTTTATTAGTATTTCTTTTGTGTTCTAGATATTTTTTTAATAATGGATATTTATTTGAATCCATATGCTTCATTTTTTCCACTAAGTAATTTTCATCAATATAATCTGAGCAATAAAAATATTCATATAAAGGATTTTTTTCTAGAAATTTATTAGTTAATTTATTTTTCAAAAAATCAAAATAAAAATGATTTTTATATATATTAATATTATTATATTTATTTTGTTCATTATTTTCTTCGTTTTTGAATTTTTCTATCATTTTTTTAATTTCAATTTCTAACTTTTCTTCAAATTCTAATAGCTTTTCATAATTATCTATATTTTTGTGTCCGTTTAATATAGGGAATAAATAGACAAATATCTTTTGCAAAAATTCATCTATTGAATTTATATTTAATTTTATTAATTCATTATTTAATAAAACCCAACATTCATTTAATGTTTCTACCCAATCCATTCCTTTAGGTAAATATATATCTAAATCTTCGTTGTCTGTTATTAATTTAGCAAAAAATAAATGGGTATATAAAATATAATTTAATAATCTATATGTAATTTGGCTTAAATTTCTTATGATTTTATTATCTTTTTTAAAGATATTTTTATCAACTGTAATGAAACCTTTCTCTTTTAATATTGAAGCATCAATATATTTTTTTTTGAATTCTTCCAAAATCATATAATTAATTTCTTTTAATTTATTCTTCATAATTTCATCATTCTCAATTTTTTTAATTTCTTCATCATTTTTGAATATTCTATAATAGTTATCTCTTTTAATATATTTAATTTCTCCTCCTTCTTTAAAAGAGCCGATATCTTTAAAACATTTAGGGCATTTCAAATTTAATTCACAATATCCAGGAAAGCCTGAAGGAATAGAATGATAATATTTACCATTGCATAAACAAACATAGCAACCTTCTTCAGGCTTTGATTTAAAATGATTATATATTTTGTTATATATAGAATATATAGAATATTTTGTATCATTTCCGGGAAAAAGCTTGCTTTTTATATAATTAGAATTATCTTTTTCATATAAAGGATAATATATCCCTTCTTTATTTTCTGAAAATATTTCATTTAAGCAATAACGATATCCTGTTAATAAAGGTTCGATATTATATGAATTAATTTTGTATATGTTTTTAATCTCGTTGTATTTTTCTTGCTCATAAAATAATTTAATAGCCTTTAATAACAATTTTTTTTCTTTAAAAGAAGCCTCATTTATATTTATATTTGAGCAAGACAAAATTAAATTATAAGATGAAATATAAAAATTATCTATTCCATATTTATTGATATTAAAATAATTTATATCTAATTTATTATTAGATTTATCTTTTCCATTTTCATTAAAATTTTGGTATGAATATTCATAGCTTTCACTTTGAATAGTTTTGACTGTATAATCTATATTTTTAATTGAATTTATTGAAGGAAAAAAATCTTTGTAATCTGAAAATTTATTTAATTGAAATTTATCAATATTTGTTTCATGTTTATTCAAAATTATTTTATAAATAAACAATCGAATTATTTTATAAATTGTGTCTTCTCTATTAAAAATTTCGAAAATTTTTTCTGTTTTTTGAAATTTAGTTGAATTACTATTATTTAAACTATTTATAAATCCGAAACAAAATGATATAATATAACCTATACAGAACAATTTTATTAATTCTTTAAATTTTTCTTTATTATTTTCCGGATTTTTATAATAAGTAACTAAATATTGAATAAAAGATTTTAACATCTCAATAAGTTTATTTTCTGATTTATCATTTTTATAATTCATCATTTTATCGAAATATTCTTTACATTTTTCTTCAAATAGATATAATAATGCATATTTTAATATAAAATTATTATTATTCAAATTTTGTTCAAAAGTTTCGAATATTTTTTTGTAATTATTTTCAAATAAAATTTGGAAAATATCACCAGATTTTGATATTATCTTATTTTCCTTTAATATTTTATTTAATATATGACATCTATAATTAATATCCGACACTTTTTGAATTTCTTTAAAACAAATATATCTTATTTTATCATAAAAATGATCATCATGTACTATATCTTTATCATTGAATATTAAATTATATAAATTATCAAAATTATTCATAAGTTCATCATTTAATTTATTTTTATCACGGCTATTTGAATATTTTTGAATAATGAAAGCATTTTCTATCAGATAATATTTAGCAATAGTGATAATTTTTATTTTATTCTTATATTTTTTGAACAATTCAATTATTTTAATGAATTCATCAATGATGTAAATTTCATTTAAACGTAATTTTAATTTTTCGATTAATATTTGTAATATCTCATATATATCTTTCAATAAGTTATGATAATAATTTATTTCTATTTGAATTTTTTTATTACAAATTTTATTATTATCAAAAATATTTTTGGTTATTTGAATTTTACTTGATGTAATACAATAGCATATACTGGCTAATAATAAATAAAAACATTCATTAACTTCTTTTGTGTGCTCTTGATTTTTTATTTCATCTTTTATAAAAATTACTTTTTTTTTGAAAATGAATTCTTGAAGCATTATATATAACATACCATCAAACTCTCCGAAAATCATTTTTGCCTTTTCTATTATTTTCAAAATATTTACAATATAATCAACATTTGCTTCGAGCCAAATTATTTTTATTAATAGAATATTTAATGATTTACCACTTTGAATTATTTTATTATCATTAGTAAATCTTTTTTTGATTAATATGTCAATAATGTTATGATAAATATCATCAATTTTATATTTAGTTTTAGGAGAATAATATTTTTGTAAATAAAGTGTAATATAATCATTAAAAATTAAGTTTATTGAAAGATAATCTATCATCTTTATAATATCTTGATGATTATAAAATACTTCGTCATATATATTATTTAATATATTTTCTTCTTTTCTATATATACCATTTTTTATATCATCAATACGTTCTGTATTTAATTTACAAAATTCATTTAATTCTCTTAATTTATTTTCATTAATTAAATATTGAGAAGCATTACTATTTTTTACATAATTAGAAATATGTTCGAAAAAATTATAAAATCCTGGAACTTTATAGTTAAATAAAAATTTACTTTTGTAGAGATTTTTTTTAATAATATTTTTTTCGTTCAAAATTTGATCCAAAATTAAATTTACTTGATTTTTTGTTATAAGCATATTATGCTCTTTTTCTAATTCAATTAAAGTCGTTAAAATATTATTATCTTCTAAATAAGAAAATATTTTCTTCAGATTTTTATTAAATATTTCTTCTTTGATATATTCTATTATAAAAGAATTGATATCAATTGTATATTTATTTATCATATTATCATTATATATTTTATCCAATATATCTCTATAATTTATAATACCTTCTTGCTCAATTAATTTATATACTAATATAAACAATTTTTCCTTTATTGATTTTTCTTCTTCCATTATTATATGAATTTTATTCAGATATTTGTTATATTTTTCAACATTAATATCACTTTTATTAAATTCAGTATATAAAAAATTATTTAAAGTTTTTTTAAATTCATCATCTAATTTAAGCTCTTTTCTATAATCTATTAAATAATTTTTAATATCTGTTGTGATTAGATTTCCAAATGTTATTTCATTACTATAGTTTAAATTATCTATAAATATATGGTTTATTTCTGAGTATATATCAGGAATTGAATATATTTTTTCATAATTTAATTCTTTTTTAAAATTTCTATGAATATGCATTATTATTATATAATTATTTTTATCGCTTTTAAAATTTTGTAAAAGATAATGGCAAATAAAACCGACTTTTCTTGAATCTGATTGTTGAAAATGTATATAAATATAATCTTCATTAATATTTTGTTTAATTTCATTTATTTTATTTACTAATTGATTTTCATTTCTTATTTCTGAAATTATAAAACTATTTTCTTGATTTATATTTTCAATTTTATCTAATATGTCTGTAAAAGTATATATTATAGATATTTTAAATTTTTCTCTTTTGGATTCTAATGTATGCAAATATTCTTTTAAATTAAAAATATCTTTTGATAAATAGACTTTTTTTATAATATTATTCTCAGGTAATGAAGCTATTATATCTTGCGGTAAAATTTTATAAATTTTATTTATAACATATTCCCTTATTTCTTCTTCATTAATTTCGATATTAGATTTTTGACTATTATCTATATTTGAATAATTATAAACTAATCCTTGAATTTCTTCTTCCGAAGAATTTATTAAAAGATTCTCCAGAGAATAATTTAATTTTAAATATGATTTAATGCTATAATTTAGATTAACATTATTTGTAATATTCTTTGCCAATTCTTTTTGTTCATTATTTAATAAATAATCTAAAGATATATTGTGCTTTTCAAATCTATTTAAAAAGGTTAAATCGCATTTATCTTTATACTCTTTATCCATTATAATAATAATTTTTGATTTATCATTAACTGAAACTTTTTGTTCATTGAAATTATCAAGGCATACTCTTATATAATTTGTATGATCTATTATTTTATAATTCATATTATATAAATCATATAAATATGCATGTATATTTTCTAAATTTTCTAAAATAATTAATTTATCATCTTTTAAATTATCTAAAATTTCATTTGTTTTATTAAATATATATTCTTGATTACTATCATCTATATATGGACTTTGTTCATAAGATATAATATTTTTATCAGGAAATTGCATTCTGATATTTTGATATATTAGATCATTTAAATTTCGTTTAATTCCTAATAATAAAAATCTACTATTATTCTCTTCTATATTATGAAAGATACAATTATTTAAATTATATTCAAAAATTTCTGACTTATCTATATTCAAATTTCTATATAATTTTATATCATTATCACTTTCGCATATTTGATTATATAAAATCTTAAAAAGAAAAATAGAATTTATCTTTGTTGTTTTATTTTTTTCACCTAAATTATATTTTTCAAAAATATTCTTAATTGTACTAACTTCTATATCGTTAAATAATATACCAAAATTATCAAAATTTATTTCAATTTCATATACAATTCCACCAAAATTTCTTTCAATATATTTATTTATTATTTGAACTATATCATTATCTTTATATATTTCCATCTTGTTTAAATCATTTGCAACTCCCTTTATTAAAGAATAAAAATCTCTATTCCCATGAAAATCTACTTTTATACTTTTCTCTTTATTCATTAGATTTATAAAGTCTTTATCTCTATTGAGAATTTCATAATTCAATTTATAAGAAGAAATATTATTATTTTTTAATTCAAAATATTTTTTAAGAACTTTCAATTTCTTTATTGTTTTCAAACATTGTTTATATGAAAAGTATGTTTTAGAAAGAATTTCAAAAATTTTATCGTCATTTATTTTTGAATTAATATTTTTCGCTATAGATTTAGCCGTTTCAATTAATTCATTTGTATTATTATCTAAATCGGGAATAGATAATAATAAACTCTTATTAATTTTTGCAGCATCTAAAGAATAATTACTAATACCAATAAAATTTATTCCTTCAACTTTTTCTATAAATTCTAATTTATTATGAAGAACTCTAAGTGGATTTTCTTGAGATCTTTCAACTAAGCCTAGTGTATCAAAAAGTATAATACTTATAGGTTTTTCTTTGTTAATTTTATAATAATTATTTATTTTTTCTTCTGCTATCTTAAATAATTTTTTTACATCAACTAATGTAATTGTTTTTGGCCCTTGATAATATGTTTGAATTACTTCTGGAAAATATTTAAAAAATTTATTATTTGAATATTTTCCTTTCATTGAATTCATAATTAATTGAGCACTTAAACTTTTTCCACTCCCAGATTTACCTGATATAATCAGGGGAATTTTTTTGCATAAAGAAACAAAAAGTAAAAATAAATTTTCTTTAAACAAAGAATTTATAAATATATTTTCATTTAAATCAATTTGACTTATTAAAAAATCCAGCTCATCCTTTAAAAAATCACTAAAACACTGTACATTTTCTAAATTTGATTCAATTTCATCTTTTAAATTTTTATTCTCTATTTGTTCTAATAATGCTTTATTATTATTAAATATACTTTTTTCATTATTGATTAATTGCAATAAAATTTCTCTTAAGTCAATTTCTAACTGATTTTTTCTATTTTGGTCTGTTAATCTAATGAAATATAATAAATACAAAGAACATATGATACTTCTTATTTTATTATTTTTAACATCATTATTTCTTTCTAAGAAATCATTTTTATTTGTGAAATAATTTTGGAAAAATTGAACAATTTTTACGAAATTTGTTATATCTCTAAAAGAAACTACAGAAGGTAAGAAATTATTTCTTAAAAATATATGGCATTTTGAAACTGCCTCTGCTGTAAAAAAGTGCAAATATTTTTCCTCTTTTGAAAAAAGTTTTTCTGTCATATTATAAATATATTCTTTTTCATCCGTATCATTAAT
>AUXO011328753.1_pt1 | contig 10168 bp, 5 predicted proteins | sample 768731 | NCBI WGS metagenome assembly AUXO01 (sample SAMN02715735, study PRJNA202380) | gut metagenome | biome: sheep rumen | host: Ovis aries | place: New Zealand: Palmerston North | reverse complement strand
TTTTTGGACAGCCCCTTGATTTTTTGCTGACTCATTTTGAACTCTTTGCATCTTGTTTCATGCTGAAGCCCTGTGCCCCCAACTGTCTTCTATTGCATAAAACGGCAATTTAGTATAGACTTCAAGAAATCTTCCATACTAGGAGCATGTGATGTCCACACCTATCGAAAATTATTTGAAATCCTGCGGCAACAAACCGAACCCGGCCATGATTGCATATGTGGCGAATCTTCAGCAGGTAGCAGCCGTCGGTCCTGATATTGCTGCAAGCATTGTCAACGAACTCGAAAACCAGAGAAGCCACTTGAAACTCGTTGCAAGTGAAAACTACTGCTCACTCAATGTACAGGCTGCCATGGGAAATCTCCTCACCGACAAATATGCCGAAGGATACCCCGAGCACCGTTACTACGGCGGATGCGTAAACATCGATGCAGTTGAAAACACAGCGGCCCGTGAAGCGGAAAAACTCTTCGGTGCAGAATATGCCTACGTACAGCCCCACTCAGGAGCCGACACAAACCTCGTTGCCTACTGGGCAATTCTTTCAAAGAAAATCGAAACACCCACACTCGAGGAACTCGGAGTAAAAAGCCTTGCAGAACTCACAGACGAACAATTCGATATGCTCAGAAAAAGATTCGGCAATCAGAAACTCATGGGACTCGACTACAGCTGCGGAGGCCACCTTACCCACGGCTACAGAATGAATGTTTCAGCCCGTATGTTCGAAAGCCATCCCTACGGTGTCGACAAAGAAACAGGACTCCTTGACTACGACGCAATCGAAAAGCAGGCCATGGAAGTGAAACCTCTCATCCTTCTCACAGGATTCTCTGCTTACCCAAGAAAAATCAACTTCCGCCGCTTCCGTGAAATTGCAGACAAATGCGGAGCCGTACTGATGGTGGATATGGCACACTTTGCAGGACTCGTTGCAGGAAAAGTCTTCACCGATGACTACGACCCCGTCAAATGGGCAGATGTCGTGACCACCACAACACACAAGACTCTCCGCGGTCCCCGTGGAGCAATCATCCTCTGCAAAAAGGAATTCGCAGACTACGTGAACAAAGGATGCCCCATGGTTTTGGGAGGCCCCCTCGGACACGTTATGGCAGCAAAAGCCATCGCATTCAAGGAAGCAAATACACCGGCGTATCAGGAATGGGCTCACAACGTTGTGAAAAACGCACAGACACTTGCCGCTGAATGTATGAGGCTCGGCATGAAGCTCCAGACCGGCGGAACAGAAAACCATCTTATGCTCATCGATGTAACCACATACGGACTCACCGGAAAACAGGCGGAAGCAGCACTCTTCAAATGCGGAGTCACAGCCAACGCCAACGCACTCCCCTACGACAAAAACGGCGCATGGTGGACAAGTGGAATCCGCGTTGGAACTCCGGGACTCACAACCCTCGGCATGGATGAAAACGACATGAAGGAAGTTGCCGCAATCATCGACCTTGTTCTCAAGGGAACAAAGCCCGGTCTCACAAAAGAAGGAAAGCCCGCAAAGGGAAAAATCGACCTCAACCACGAGACAGAGGCACAGGCCAGAAAGAGAGTTCAGGCACTTCTTGACGCCCACGTTCTTTACCCCGAACTGGACCTCGATTTCCTGAAAAAGGAATTCGTAAAATAAAATCCGTTTGAATCAAGCAAACGAAAGCGGTCTGGCACTTAAGTCAGGCCGTTTTTTTTCTCAACTGGGGCACAACTTCTGCAAGCAGGATTGAAGAAAAAATCAGCGTGCAGCCAACGGCGGCTCTTGGTGAAATTTTTTCGTGCAAAAAGATTACGGAACTGGCCATTCCAAACACAGCCTCAAGCGAAAGAAAAAGAGAGGCCAAAGCAGGAGGCACATATTTCAATCCCACATTCTGAAGCACGAATGCAACAAGCGAAGCAAATATTCCAAGGAAAAGCATTGAAAAAACAACCCGTAAACTTTGAAGGGCCGCAAACGGAAATGCTCCATCGTAAAAAGGCGCAATGCACCATCCCAAAACAGCGGCCACCCCAAACTGAATCACCGTCAAGACGAGAGCATCTTCACCTTCATTGCACCTGGACATATACAAAATATGAAGGGCATAAAAAACTCCGCACACCAAAGTCAGAATGTCTCCCAGATTCATTGAAAAAAGAGATTCTCCGTTTCCAAGCGAAATAAGCCCAATTCCTGAAAGACAGAGCAAGGCGGCCAGAGCCACATGCCATCCCGGCTTTTTACCAAAAAGAGGCCATCCCAAAAGAGGAACCAGAACAACATAGATTGTTGTGAGAAAAGCGTTTTTACCGGCAGTCGTATACTTGCATCCCACCGTCTGAAAAAAATACGCCAGAAAAAGAAAGACCCCCAGCACGGCACCTCGACGCAAAGACTTCAAATTGATTCCGCGTAATCTCCCTGCACAGAAAACCGAAAGCAGCACAAAGGCGATTGTATAACGGAAAGCAATCATCCAAACCGGACCTATGGAATCCAGACTGTCTTTTACAACCACAAAAGAAAATCCCCAAATCAAGGGAGCCGCAATCAGACCGATGCTTGAAAGAAAAGTCACATTCTTGTTTGTCTTATTCATAAAAATCATTATGATGAATTTCCGCAAACATTTCAAGCACATATATACCGAACGGTATACAAAACAAAGATAAAAAGAAAGACCCGAGAAATCCTTAAGTGGAAATCCCGGGCCTTATCCGTTGAAAAATCAACTCATGCTATTTGACATGAACCTTTTCAAGCTTCCAGATGTCGCGCACGTAATCCTCGATTGTGCGGTCGCTTGAGAACTTTCCGCTGTTTGCAATGTTCATCAATGCCATCTGGGCCCAGTGCTTTTTGTCCGAATATGCGGCGGCGATTTTTTCCTGAGCCTGAACGTAAGCATCAAAATCAGCAAGCAGGAAATACACATCGGGACGCTGACCTTCAACACCGTACACCAGAGAATCATGGAGTTCCTTGAACAGAAGGCCTGTCTTGTCGTAAGTCTTTCCGTCAACAAGCTGCTCAAGAATTTCTGCAAGGCGCGGATTACGGTCAAGATATTTCTGTGGATTGTAGCTGTGCTCGCTGTTGATTTTGATAATCTCGTCTGCGGTGAGTCCGAAAATCACTGCATTATCCTTTCCGGCTGCATCAACAATCTCAATGTTTGCTCCGTCGAGGGTTCCCAGTGTCACGGCACCGTTCATCATAAACTTCATGTTGGAAGTTCCCGAAGCCTCGTATCCTGCGGTGGAAATCTGCTCGGAAACATCGCTTGCAGGAATAATCTTTTCAGCAAGAGACACGCGGTAGTTTTCCACGAACACGACATTCAGCTTTCCACGAACACGGCGGTCACTGACAATCTTTTCTGCCACAGTATTGATGAGTTTGATTATGCTCTTTGCGCGGCGGTAACCGGAAGCAGCCTTCGCACCGAAGATAAAAGTACGTGCCGGCGGATTGAAATTCGGATCCTCCACAATGCGGTTGTAAAGATACATAATATGGAAGATGTTCAAAAGCTGTCTCTTGTACTCGTGAAGACGTTTAACCTGGGTATCGAAAATTGTCTCTGAATCAATCAGAACATTCTGACTGTGCTTCAGATAATCGGCAAGCTTGTCTTTGTTGTGCTGCTTGATTTCCATGAGTTTTGTCAGAGAGGCATCGTCATTCACGAACTTCTCAAGCCCCTTGAGTTTGGTCAAATCAGTTTCCCAGCCGTGACCGATTCTTTCAGTAATGAATTCGGCAAGCTCAGGGTTTGAACTCAAAAGCCATCTGCGCTGAGTGACTCCGTTTGTCTTGTTGTTGAACTTCTGAGGATAAAGCGTGTACCAGTCCTTGAGTTCCTGTTCCTTCAAAAGTTTTGTGTGCAATTCAGCAACACCGTTAACACTGAATCCCGCGTGGATTGCAAGCCATGCCATGTAAACCTTTCCGTCGTGGATGATTGCCATGTGGTTCTGCTTTGAATAATCATTCGGGAATTTCGCACGGAGCTCAATCATAAAGCGGCGGTTGATTTCCTCGACAATCTGGTAGATACGGGGAAGCAGATTCTTGAAAGTTTCGATAGGCCACTTTTCCAGCGCCTCCGCAAGAATGGTATGGTTCGTGTATGCAAAAGTCTTCTGCACAACACTCCATGCATCATTCCAACCCACGTTGTATTCATCCATAAAAATGCGCATCAACTCTGGGATTGCAACAACCGGGTGTGTATCGTTCAACTGAATCACGTGATAATCCGGGAACTTTGAAAAATCAGTGCCTACTTTGTTCACGAACTGATGAACCAAATCCTGCAATGAAGCTGATGTGAAGAAATACTGCTGGCGGAGACGAAGCTCCTTTCCCATCGGACCGTTGTCGTTGGGGTAAAGAACACGGCTGATGTTTTCGGCATTGTTCTGTTTTTCCACGGCACGGTTGTACTGCATATCATTGAAAAGCTGAAGATCAAATCCATTGGGACTTGAAGCCTGCCACAAACGCAATGTGTTCACGGTATTGTTTCCGAATCCAACCACCGGCATATCGTAAGGAGTCGCTGTAATTTCCTCTGCGTTCTCAATGTAAAAGCGGTCCTGTCCGTCGGGAGTCTTTCCATATTTGATCTGTCCTCCGAATTTCACGGTAACAGCCAAATCGCTTCTCTTCACTTCCCAGGGATCACGGTGCTTGAGCCAGTTGTCGGGGAATTCCACCTGCTCACCGTCAATAATGTGCTGCTCGAACATTCCGTATTCATAGCGTATTCCGTATCCGTTTCCCGGATACTCCAATGTGGCAAGAGAATCAAGGAAACAAGCTGCAAGACGGCCGAGACCTCCGTTGCCGAGACCTGCATCCGGCTCTTCGTCCTCAACAAGATCATATTCCAAATCAAGACCCTTGAGCACTTCAATCACTTTGTCTTTGATTCCCGCGTTGATCAGGTTGTTGCTCAATGCACGGCCCATAAGAAATTCCGCACTCAGATAATAAAGCTGCTTCGTGGGTTTTGCGTCATACTCGCGTCGTGTCTCCATCCAGTTGGGCATAATGATTTCGAGCGCAGATGCACTGACAGCATCAAACAGGTCATGCTTGTTGGCCTGCGTAATGTCTTTACCATATTGGCGTCTCAAGCGGCCTTCAAGATTCGTTTTGAACTTTTCAGCATCAAATTCCATTTCGTTCCTCCTTTAAGAACGCGCGGGATTCCCCAGTCAGAATTCCCAGCTATTTGGCAATCAATATAATTAGCGAGCTCGCAGGAATCACATACCGTCCCTGCGCCCGTAGCTGCTCTAATTGTCCTTCAGGCACCAGTGCATCGTCCGCATCGATTGATGTGTCTGCCACGCGGTACCATTTTCTTCCGTCGCTCAACGTCGGCAGAGTCACCAAGACATCGGCACGATCAGTATTTGCGGCAATATAAAAATCCGAATCAGGATTTCCGTCGTCATTCAGGCAGTCCCGGCCGTAAAGCGTAAAGGCAAGAAAGCGGGAAATTTTGTTCCAGTCAGGATTGCTGCCGTCGGTGTCATACCACTGAATGTCGGTGGTGCCCTTGAAGAAGTTCTCCCTTCTGAATACCGAATGTTTTTTCCTCATCGCAATGGCACGCTTGGTGAATGTAATCAGACGGTCGTTCGGTTTGCAGAATCCCCAGTCGAACCAGGAAATGTCGTTGTCCTGACAGTAGGCATTGTTGTTTCCCTGCTGCCCCCGCCTGAATTCATCGCCGCCCAAAATCATCGGTGTACCCTGTGAAATCATCATCGTGAGGATGTAATTCCTCATCTGCTTGTTTCGCATTCTCTCTATTGAAGGATTTTTCGTGGGACCTTCATAACCGTGATTGTAGCTCCAGTTTGAATCGGAACCGTCGCGGTTGTCCTCACCGTTTTCCTCGTTGTGCTTTCCGTTGTAGCTCACCAAATCGTTCATGGTGAATCCGTCGTGGCAGGTCACGTAATTTATGCCAACCCAAGGCTGTCTGAAACCAAACAAATCACTTGAGCCAGACATGCGGGTAGCAGCCCCCGTTGAAATATGTTCATCACCGCGCCAGAATTTTCTTATGTCGTCACGGAAACGGTCATTCCACTCGGCCCATCTGGTACCGGGGAATTCTCCCAGCTGATACGCACCGCCCGCATCCCAGGGTTCGGCAATCATCTTTGTGTTGTGCAGAATCGGATCTTCGGCAATCGCTTCAACCAGAGGAGACACCTTCATCAAAGCTCCGTCGCCCCTGCGGTTCAAAATGGAAGCCAAATCAAAACGGAACCCGTCAATGTGATACTGCATGACCCAGTAGCGCAGACAGTCGATTATAAACTGAATCACCACGGGATGATTCGTATTCACCGTATTGCCGCAACCGGAATAATTCATATAATATTCTTTGTGTGACGGAACCAGATCGTAATAAATGCTGTTGTCGAATCCACGGAAATTCAAAGTGATGCCGTGCTCATTTCCCTCGGCAGTATGATTAAACACAACGTCAAGAATCACTTCAATGCCGGCGCGGTGCATCTCCTTCACAAGACGCTTGAACTCATTCACGCATCCGCCCGGAGTTTTATCGGCAGCATAAGAGGCCTTCGGAGCAAAAAAGGAAATAGTGCTGTATCCCCAGTAATTCTTCATCCTTTCGCCGGTACGGGGATTTTCATTGGTATTTTCATATTCATCGAATTCGAATATCGGAAGCAGCTCAACAGAAGTCACCCCCAGATGCTTTAAGTATGGAATCTTCTGAATGAATCCATCGTAAGTCCCGGGATTATTCACACCGGCATTTTTTCCTGCGGTAAATCCTTTTAAATGCACTTCGTAAATCACAGCGCGCGAAAGAGGAATATTCAGCGGCTCATCCCCTTCCCAATCGAAACTGCTGTCGTCAACAACCACGCATTTCGGGAATTTATAAAGATGACGCGATTCCGAAAGCTCAATATCTGTCTTATCAACAGGAGTGCGGTAATTCGGCGGAAGATTCTTGAAAACGGAAACAGGCGTCAAAGCCTTGGCATAAGGATCAAACAAAAACTGCTTCACATTGAAACGGTGTCCAAGCTGCGGCTCAAAAGCCCCGTCAACCTGAAACAAATACAAAGCCCCCGCCCTGACTCCACGGACAAAAATATGCCATATATCACCGGAGCGGTTTTTTTTGGGATCAAATTCAAGTACAACGGCAGGATCACTGTCTTCCGAAGAATTGAAGATATTCAAAACGACCCTGGTTCCATTCCGACTGAAAACAGCGAAATTCACTCCGTCAGATTGAACGGAAGCCCCCAGCGGGAAAGGACTGCCTGAAAATGTCTGCAAAGATTCCATAGCTTGATTATACCATAGGTGCTTTTCTTTTTTCAAGTGGAAATTTACGAAATCCATAAATTTAAGATTTTTTTATAAAAACATTGTAGAAAATTATGGAAAACATCTCCAAAAACTGCCGTACAAATCAACTCCACCCTGCCTCCTGCCGCCTAATTCAGCAGTTTGTCAAGCACCTTGTCCTTCTGCCGCCAGTTTCTATCCACTTTCACGCGCAAATCCAAATCAACACGGTACGGAAAAATCTTTCTGCAGGCCTTGATGCTCTCCACGCGGATTTCCTTTATGAGCGAAGCCCCCTTTCCAATCACGATGCCCTTCTGACTCTCCCTTTCAACGCAAATGAAAGCCCTCACCTTCAGATGATTCTGCCCCGCCATCTGCATATCCTCAATGCTCACGTAAAGCGCGTGCGGAACCTCCTGCTGCAGACGGTTGATTGCCTGTTCGCGTATAATCTCCGAAATGCGGAACTCGACTTCCTGATCCGTGTAAAATTCCTCGGGATACAAATGGGGAGCCTCGGGAGAAAGAGCATACAAAGCCTTAAGCACCTCGTTCACATTCTGGTCGGCCTTTGCACTCATCTCCACAACACGGGACTTATCGAAACCGGGAAAATACAAATCCACAAAAGCGCGGGCAGACGCAACATCCGCACGTGCATCCTCAATCTTGTTAATCGCAATCACGAGTTTCTCCGCATAAGGCAGTGCCATCTTCGCAATCAAAGCCTCTTCCTCACCGTGGTCGCGGGTAGCATCAATCACATACAAAACCGCATCGCTGTCGGCAATCTGCTCGGAAGCAATCTGAGTAAGCTTCAGATTCATTTTTTTCTCGCTCAAATGCAAACCGGGAGTATCCACAAAAACCAACTGCCCGAGCGAAGTATTCACGATTCCGCGGATGGCATTCCTGGTCGTCTGTGGAATCGAAGACACTATGCTGATTTTTTCACCGCTCGCCGTATTCAAAAAAGTGGACTTACCAGCAGAAGGCCGCCCGATAATCGAAACCAACGCGGTCTTGGGTCCAACAGGAGGCAAATCCGCCGCAACATTATTTTCATTAATTTCCATATCAATATTATAGAAGAAAAGAAAACAAAAATCCAGAGATTTTTTCAAGGAGCACCACGCCTTTTCACCGTTCATCCCGAATGAGATTTTCCATGTCAAAATCAAACCCGCTTTCCAGGCTTCCGCTGGCGCTCCATTCCGCCTTGAAGCTTCGCTGTCAATTCGGAACCACTAGCGTGGGCCTTCCAATCGGGGCTGGGATTCTTCATCCGCACCACCGCAGGCCGCACAGAACTCAATCCCGGGACGATTCCTCATCCCAGGCCGTCACCGCTTACAGTTCTTTTTCAAGCTGATCCACCAAAGAGGCGAAGGTGTCAAGGGCAGCCTGTACCGGTCCGGTGCTTGTCATGTCAACGCCTGCAACACGGAGGCTTTCAATCGGATAACGGGAACCGCCGCTCTTTAGGAATTTGAAGTAGTCCTCTTTTTCCTTTTCGCCGCCGCAGGTCACACGCTTTGCAAGTGCAAGGGATGCGGAAATTCCAGTGGCATACTTGTAGACATAGAAGGCATTGTAGAAGTGCGGAATGCGGAGTCCCTCAAGGTCGCTTGATTTTTCAAAGTGCATCTCGGGACCGAAGTACAATTCCAAAAGCTCGCGGTACATTGAACGGAGTTTTTCTGTTGTAAGCGGAATTCCCTGCTCCACGCTTTCGTGGGATTTCAGTTCAAACTCTGCAAACATGGTCTGGCGGTGGAGTGTTGCAAGAATGTCGTTGGCCCTCATTGCAAGAAGATATGTGGCAAGATTTTTGTCACCCTTTTCCCTTGCGTCTTTTAAAAGATATTCAAACACAAGCTCTTCGTTGAATGTGGAGGCAACCTCTGCCTCGAAAATGGTGTACTCGTAGCACATGAACGGATTGTTGTGAACACTGTACCAGGAGTGCATTGAGTGTCCGCCCTCGTGTGCCATTGTGTACACATCGCGAAGTGTCTCCTCATCGTAGTTCAAGAGAATGTACGGATATCCCCTGTAGCAGCCCGAAGAAAATGCTCCGGAATTCTTTCCCTTGTTTTCATAGCGGTCCGCCCAGCCGTGAAGAAGTCCGTTGCACAAAGTGTCCGTGTATTCTTTTCCCAAAACAGCAAGAGCCTTGCGCACAATCTCAACGGACTCCTCGTAAGTGATGCGGGTCTTTACTGATTTTACAAGCGGAACATAAACATCGTAGTGGCGAAGTTCATCAACACCAAGAGCTTTTTTCCTGAGCGAATAGAAGCGGTGAAGCGCACCAAGATTTTTGTGCACGGTGTCAATCAGATTGTGGTAGACTTCAACAGGAACCTTGTCTCCGTAAAGAGCCGCCTCTAGAGAAGAATTGTATCCTCTTGCGCGGGAATGGAACACATCGTTTGCGACCGAGCCGGCATACAAAGCTGCCAGAGTGTTTGCGTGTCCTTCATAAACTCCGTAGAATTTTCCGTAGGCTTCCTTGCGGACTTCACGGTTTTGATTTTCAAGGAAATTGCTCCAGGTGCCGTGAGTTAAAGGAAGTTCTTTTCCATCAACATGCACGGTGCCGAAGTTCATGTCAACATCATTCAAAAGACTGAATGTCGTGCTTGCGGTCTGTCCTGACTCTGACTGCAGAGCGAGAAGCTTTTCCTCTTTTTCCGAAAGAGTGTGCGGTTTTGTGTGAAGGATTTTTTTGATGTAGATTTTATAATCGGTAAAAGCAGGGTCTTCAATCCATGAATTGATTTTCTCATCGGGAATTGAAAGAAG
>AUXO018556042.1_pt1 | contig 10169 bp, 9 predicted proteins | sample 768731 | NCBI WGS metagenome assembly AUXO01 (sample SAMN02715735, study PRJNA202380) | gut metagenome | biome: sheep rumen | host: Ovis aries | place: New Zealand: Palmerston North | reverse complement strand
GGTCGATGTTGATGCCGTTAATGCTATCGCTTTCGATCCGTATACCCACGGCTACTATAAAGTCGGCAGAAGAGTAGGAGATGCGTTCAAGGACGGACTTAAGCTGAAGAAGTAAGATGCCTTTTTAAAGAAAAAATAAGTAATATAGCCGCAGCAGTTACTCGGACATTCATTGTCGTGGTAACTGCTGCGGCTGTTCATTTGTTAACGGTTCGGTACAACTCAATATCAAAACAATCAACGGATGTATACTATTTGTAAATGTATCCGCTGTTTCTACAATTTGTCTCCTGTGCGAAGTTTGAATCGCCTTAGTCCCATTTCATACTGAACACTGAATTTCTTCCCAAAACATCCGTTCATCCTTTGTTCGCTATTAAATATATCCCAAAAATGAAAAAGTGTTGACAAATTATCTTGTATAAGTTATAATTATGATTAGCACTTGTTTTAAGATTACATGTTTTCATTTTTTTATTTTGTGTATATGTCCGAAAAAAGTGCTTACCTTGATATACGCTTGACAAATGCCGATATATTGTAGTATAATATGTAGTATCGGCGAGTTCTTATTACGATAAGTATATATAATAAATGTAGTTGCAGAATTATTTATCAATAATAAATGTAGCGTTAAGTATTATATCTGCTCGCTTTAAACAGATAACAAAAATATAGATTTTATGTCTATTTATAACTGCTCGCATATAAGTTTGTTCAATTAAAAATGAACTGATGTCGGGCAAATAAAAAGTGTACGGTGAGAAAAAATGAACAAGAATGTTACGGTTATTATCGCTACGCATAAAAAATATAAAATGCCACAGGATGATATGTACTTGCCTGTACATGTTGGTGCAGAGGGCAAGGATATCGACCTTGGTTATACAAAAGATAATACTGGAAATAATATTTCAGAAAAAAATGCTTCTTATTGTGAGTTGACAGGTTTGTACTGGGCTTGGAAAAATCTTGATACCGACTATTTAGGTTTAGCTCATTATAGAAGGCATTTTTCTCTTTCAAAAAGATCGAAAGATCCGTTTGAAAACGTATTAAAATATAAGGAATTAGCTCCTTTGCTTAAAAGATATAAGATTTTCGTGCCAAAGAAGAGAAATTATTATATCGAAACGCTGTACTCGCATTATGCACACACGCATTATGCTTCGCATCTTGATGAAACAAGACAAATCATAAAGAAGATGTATCCGCAGTATCTGAAGAACTATGATGTTGTCATGGAGAGACGCTGGGGATATATGTTCAATATGATGATTATGCAGAAAGATCTGTTTTCGGACTACTGTGAATGGCTGTTCGGTATTCTCTTCGAACTTGAAAAGAGAATTGGAAAGAAAAACGAGAATCTGTCCGGCTTTCAAGGGCGTTTTTATGGCCGCGTGAGTGAAATTCTTTTCAACGTTTGGCTTGAACAGAAGATAACAGAAGATTTAATAAAAAAATCCGATATAAAAGAACTTAACTTCGTTTATATGGAAAAGATAGACTGGAAAAGAAAAGGTATATCTTTCTTAAAGGCTAAGTTTGGACATAAAAAATATGATGGGAGTTTTTGAATGGAGCCTTTAATTAGTGTAATTCTCCCTATTTATAATATAAAAGATTACTTAGGCAAATGTATGAAATCAATATTTGCGCAAACTTATAAGAATCTGGAAATTATAATGGTTGATGATGGTTCTACAGACGGTAGTGAAAAGTTGTGCGACGATTATTTAGCTGAAGATAAACGCATTTGCGTATTTCATAAAAAGAACGGTGGCTTGTCTGATGCAAGAAATTACGGTATCGAACGCTCTAATGGGGAGTATATTACTTGTATAGATCCTGATGATTATGTGGACAAGGATTATGTTGAGTATCTTTATCGTCTATTAAAAAAATATGATTGTAAAATGTCTATTTGTCAGCACCGTGTCATTTTTGATAACGGTAAGATTGACGAAAAGGGATTTTCCGGTGATGAAGCTTTATCTAACAAATGTTGTATTGAGCGTTTGTTATATCATGATGTGATAGATACATCTGCGTGGGCTAAATTATATCATAAAAGCTTGTTTGAGACAGTGCAGTATCCTGTTGGGAAACTTTTTGAAGATATAGCGACGACATATAAGTTGATGCTACAGTGCGATAAAATAGCTGTTGGCTATCAATCAAAGTATAACTATATAATTCGAAGTAATTCTATAGTAAACGGAAAGTTTAATCCCAAAAAACTTGACCTTCTTGAAATGACTGACAACATGGGAAAAGAGGTGCTGTCTGTTTATCCTGATTTAAAAAAAGCCGTTCTTCGTAGAAGAATGTATGCGCAATTTAGTACGTTGAATCAAATGCTTTATGTTCAGGGCTATGAGGAAGATAGAAAAAAAATTATAAACTTTATTAAAAAGTACTCTGCAGAGGTCATGCGAGATACAAGAACGCCTAAACGTGATAAAGTTGCAATATGTATGCTGAAATGTGGCTATCCAGTATACAAATTTTGTTGGCGTTTTTATTTAAAAATTAAGAAATAAGATATAGAGTAAGTGTAGCTCTTTTATTTAGGAGAGAAGTTTGTGAAAATTTGTGTGATTACGTTGCATGCTACAAGAAACTATGGATCAGCATTGCAGTCGCTGGCTACGCAGTATACTTTTGAAAAAGCGGGCTGTGATGTTGTTTTTGTGAATTTTATACGTAAAGATTCGTTGGATCGTAATCTTCCAAATACCATGACGGAGAATGATAAAGGAATTGTAAAATTTGCAAAAAAAATGATACTTCGTCCCACTGTAGCAAGATGGAAAAATGTTTTTGATAGCTTTTTAAGCGAAAATATTAACTTGACTCCACAGGTTTATACTGATGATGAAGATTTTCAAAAATATGGCGTTCCTGAAGCAGATATTTACTGTACCGGCAGTGACCAGGTATGGAACAGCGGATGGAATAAAGGGATCCTTCGTCCGTTTTATCTCAGCTTTGCTCCTGATGATAAAAGAAAAATTGCATATTCTGCTAGTTTTGGAAAGCCTTTATTGGATGAATGGGAGATTCCAGAAACAAGAAAGCTACTCGCTCGCTATGATGCAATATCTGTTCGGGAGAAATCGGCAATCGATATTATGGAACGGCAGCTGGGAATTAGCGGTGCAGAGCATGTACTGGATCCTACATTGGCAGTGCCGAGGGAATTCTGGGAAAAAAGGATTCTTGACAGGCACATTAAAGAAAAGTATGTACTCGTCTATCAGCTCAACAGCAATCCAGAATTTGAGCGGTATCAAGTAGAATTTGCAAAAAAGCATAGACTTCAGCTGGTTAGATTCTGCTATCGATATGATCAATTGTCAAAGCCAGGAAAACATGTATTGATACCTGAGGTGTTAGAGTTTCCATCCATGATCTATCACGCAGAGTATGTGCTTACAGATTCTTTCCATGCAACAGCATTTTCAATCAATTTGAACAAAAAATTTGTTAGCTTGTATCCGAGTCAATATGGCGGAAGAATCCAAAGTATTCTTGAGCTTACTGGACTACAAAGGCGACATCTTTCGGAATTTGATGACTTCTATCTTAATGATGAGGGAATCGACTATTCGCACGTAAATCAGGTGCTGGATATGCAAAGAAATAGCACGGATTGCTTTATCAAGCGAGCAATAAGACTGGAGTAATTTCAAGCTCAAAGAGGTTATTATGATTTCAATTTCACAAAAATGTACAGGGTGTAGCGCTTGTCAGCAGGCATGCCCCAAAAAATGCATTTCCATGTTACCTGATCATGAAGGTTTTTTATATCCGGTCGTGGATGAAAGTCAATGTGTGCAATGTGGTCGCTGCATTAAAGCGTGTTTACTAGAACAGAAGATACCCGAGCAGTCAGATCGTCTGGTTCCGGTTCAGGCATGGGCTATGAAGCATAAGGACAAGGAACGGATCATGAAAAGCGCTTCTGGAGGGGCTTTTGCGGCATTAGCTGAGCACGTACTGGAACATGGAGGCGTGGTTTTTGGTTGCGCATATAATGAAAACATGCAAGTTGTGCATTGTTCCGTTTCTGATGTTGATGAACTTTGGAAGTTGCAAAGCTCCAAATATGTCCAGAGCAATACGCTGAACACGTTTTCAGAAGCAAAGCAGTATTTGAATGAAGGAAAAATAGTCCTTTATAGCGGTACCCCTTGTCAGATAGTGGGCTTACACCTATTCCTTGGAAAACAATATGAAAATTTATATACTGTAGATTTGATTTGCCACGGCGTTCCCTCACCGTTGCTTTTTAAAAAATACCTTACGTGGCTTGAGAAATCAGCAGGCGGAAAGATTTCTGGTTATAATTTTCGCGATAAACGAAAGCGCGGATGGAATGATGTGTTTGTATACAGCTATCGTACAGCAGCAAAGGAGCTATTCAATTATGCAGAGTGCGATCCGTATTTCAAGCATTTTCTTATCCAGGACACATATAGAGAATGTTGCTATAACTGTTCGTTCGCTCAGCCAGAACGGTATTCTGATTTTACCATCGGAGACTATTGGGGTATTGAACACATTCATCCAGAATTTGAAGAAAGTACAGGTGTATCCGCTTTGATTGTGAATACTGAAAAAGGGGCATCATGTCTTTCTGCACTTCGATCAAAGATTACACTATTGCCAACAAAGTATGAAGATATTCGGAAATATAACGCTAATTTGAATCGACCTACGAAACGAAATTCAAACAGAGATCATGTTTATGATGGAATCAAAAAACAATCTGATGAGGCATATATTTGTTCAATTCGTCCGCACGTGACTCTGAAAAAGCAGATTTCTTGCCGGATACAAAAGAAATACAAGCGAATGATAAAAAAACTTCTGAAAAAAGGGTGAAGAATCATAACATGTCAGAACTTGCGAAAATTATATATATAAAATGTATGCGAGGCTTAAATAGTTTTTTTTATTTTATTCCGATAAAGCAGAACAGAGTTCTGTTTGAATCATTTTCCGGAGCTGCTTATAATTGTAATCCTAAATATATCTCAGAAATGTTGGAACAGTTATGTGGCAGTAATGTCGAGATTGTTTGGGCACTTAAAAATCCGGATGGTCATGCGGATTTGGAAAAGCGCGGTATTAGACTGTGTAAATATAGGAGCATCCGTCATCATTTTTATAAGCTGACATCGAAGATTTTTGTATCTAATTTTTTACAAGCATCTGAAGTCGCAAAGCGGAGAAAACAAATTTGGATACAGACATGGCATGGCGGTGGGTGCTATAAGAAAATCGGTTCGGACAGTGAACACAGTTCTAAAATTAAATTGTACAGACAGTCAATGCAGGTTGGTGAGACCGACTACTTTATTGCTAGCAGCAGTTATTTTGAGAAACATGTCATAAAAAGACAACTTGGATTTCAAGGAAAGATACTTGAATGCGGCATGCCCCGCAACGACGTTCTCTGCCATTCACCAAAAGCAGAAAGAATATCAGAAATTAGGCGTGCGATAGGTATTTCTGATGATACATTTGCTGTACTATTTGCTCCTACTTGGCGAGAGGGGTTGGACAAATACGAAGCTATAGATGTACAACGAATCAAAAATGCCTTTGAAAAGCGCTTTCAGAAACCTTGTGAGATTCTTTTCCGAGCTCATCTCTACGGCACTGGCAAGGCAAATGGTATGATAGATGTGACAGCCTACGAGGATATGCAAGATTTGTTATATGCATGCGATTGCCTGATAACAGATTATTCGTCCTCTATGTGGGACTTTTCTTTGACACAAAAGCCTTGTTTTTTATTCACGCCGGATTTAGAAGAGTATTCGGAATTGCGAGGATTTGATAAAGATATTCAGACATGGGGATTTCCAGTATGTATTAGCAATGATGCACTTGTGCAAAGCATTGCTTGCTTTTCTGAAGACTCGTTTGCTCAGAAAATGAAGCAACACCAAGCTGATTTGAACAGTTTTGAGCATGGCGAGGCGACTGAATTTGTCGTGAATTTGATTAGGAAAAAATGTGGGGTATGAAAATGAGCGAAAAACTGAGACAATGGATCAGGCAATATGGCATATGGAATGTAGTTGCAAGAGGTTTTTATGAAAAAAGTCCGTTACAGAAAGTTTCTTCAGAACATAGAATACGTGTTTGCAATTGGCAGAGTCATTGTAAAAGAGAATTAAAAAAATATCTTGTATTTCCAGAAAGCAAGACTTCCTCAGGAGTATCGGAACATCCAAATACTATTTGGTGGCTGTGGCTTCAAGGCGCAGAACAGGCACCGGAAATTGTGAGGAAGTGCTTGGAGAGTGTAGAGTACTACGCTGAGCAGATTGGATATCAGGTTATCAAGCTTGATAAAGAAAAACTGTTTGATTACGTAAAACTCCCGGATTCTATCGTTTCCAAATGGAGGAGTGGAAAGATGGTCAATGCACATTTTTCTGATCTATGTAGACTTGATCTTATCTGCAGGTATGGCGGCTTTTGGATAGATTCCACCGTGTATTTGACAAGTGAAATCAATCCGTACATTCTCGATGCCGATATGTTTTTGTTTCAATCCAGCTTTTTAGATACATCAGAAACAAAGATTAGCAATTGGTTTCTTTATTCCAGACAGCCGGGAAACTCTTTTTTTACGGCAATTCGAGATACACTTCTCAACTGGTGGAATCGCCATGATACTGTGAACGATTATTTCATTTTTCATTTGGTTGCTGCTTTGGTGATGGAATCTCATAAATATGACAGTTTGATTGAACAAATGCCATACTATAACAACAGTTACCCTACATTGCTTCAAAAGGAATTACAAAAGAAATTTGATCAAGAAAAATGGAATTTTATTTTGTCACAGTCAAGTATACATAAGTTGACTTATAAAATAACCAATCAGGATGAAAACACTGTTTTTCATCATATTTTGAATAATAAATTAGGAGATTAAATATGAATATTGCTGTTATCTTTGCCGGTGGCTCCGGTACACGTATGAATGCAAAAGACAGACCAAAGCAATTTCTTATGGTTCATGGTAAGCCTATTATAGTTCATACTATTGAATTATTCGAGAAGCATCCCGAGATAGACGGAATCATTGTTGTTTGCATTGAGGGATGGATCGATTATATGAAAGAAATGAAGTACAGATATCGCTTGGATAAAATAGGAGCTATTGTACCCGGCGGATCTACAGGACAACTTTCAATATATAATGGCCTTTCCGAAGCCTCCAAAATCTATGGTATCGATGATAATATTGTACTTATTCATGACGGCGTTAGACCTCTTATCAATGAAGAAATAATAAGTAAAAATATCAGATGCGTTAAAGAAAAAGGTTCTGCTATAACTTGTGCTCCGGCGAAAGAAACGATTGTTCTTGTGGATGATTCTGATTCTATTGCAGAGGTAGTTCCACGTAATAATTCTTTGATAGCAAAAGCTCCTCAAAGTTTCTATTTAAAAGAGATACTTGAAGCCCAGGAGCGTGCTTTATCAGAGGGAAATAATAATATGATAGATTCTTGTACGCTTATGAGACATTATGGAATGAAGTTATATGCTGTTGAGGGGAACTATGAAAATATAAAAATTACTACACCTGAAGATTTTTATACATTTCGTGCTATTTATGATGAGCGTGAAAATAGACAATTACAATAATAAAGGAGAAAACCATGGAAAAAGTATTATCTGTGTCAATTGCTGCTTATAATGTCGAAAAGTTTCTTAAGCAGACATTAGACTCTTTAGTTGTTCCGGAGATTATGGATGAACTGGAGGTAATTGTTGTAAGCGATGGTTCAACAGATCGGACTTCCGTTATTGCTAAAGAATATTGTGATAAATATCCGAATACTTTTATTCTTATAGACAAAGAAAACGGAGGATATGGTTCAACTATAAATGCATCCATAAAAGTTGCGAGGGGAAAGTATTTTCGCCTTTTAGATGGCGATGACTGGTTTGACAGCGAAGGCTTAAAAAATTTTATTATTCAGCTTAGGGATGCTGATGAAGATATGATCATTACTAAGTTTAAACGTGTATTTGATTCTGATGGACATGAAGAAGAAAGAGATCAGACAAAACTACTCAGTAAAGATTCAGGTACATTTGAGGATATAGCATCTTCGGAATGGTTTACAATGCATGGAACAACCTATAGAACTGCAATTTGGAAGGAAAACAATATACAGATTACAGAGCATTGTTTTTATACTGATCAGGAGTATGATTTGTTGCCCCTTCGTTGGGTAAATACAATTCGTAAAATTCCTGTTATGCTGTATTGCTATCGTATAGGGCGAGCTGAACAGAGTGTTAGTCCACAAGGACTCGAAAAGCATTATCTTGAGGAAGAAAAGGTGCTTCATAAACTGTATGGTATTTATTCTCAGGTAGGTGAGAATAAAACTGCGAAAGACAGGTATATCTTCAATTATTTATCACTTCGAACACAGTTCCACATAGGTATTTATCTAATTATTTCAAATACTGATGAGCATAAGAAGCAAATGATAACTTTTATTGAGGAATTGAAAAAAGAACGTCCACTTATATATGATCGTGTGCTGAAGAATAGCAAATCTATTCATACATTAGTTTCAAGTAAGTACCTTGCTTATGGTATGCTTCAAAAGTATAAATCATCAAAGCTGAGGAATCGATAAATGAATACAAAAAGAAGAATTCAGTCATTAAATCAGCTGAGAGGCATTTCTGCTATAATGGTTGTAATGAGCCATATTGAAAACATGCGTACTGTGTTCGGTGCTGCATGTGGAAGTTTTGCAGTGTGTATGTTTTTCCTAATGAGTGGATTTCTTGCCGTTTTGTCAACAGAAAATAGTGACAACCGTTTTCTCATTAAAAGAGTAGTGAAGTTGTTGCCACTGTATTATTCTGTTACTTTATTCACGTTTATTTTGGCGTTAATAAAACCAGAATGGTTTAACACAACAAATCCCATTATATTGAATCTCGTAAGGTCGCTATTATTTATTCCCTATCAAAATGAAAATGGACTTATTCGTCCAATCTTAGATGTTGGATGGTACTTAAACGTACAGGTAATCATCTATATAATTTTTTGGATTGCCATGAAATTTTCACACAAAAATCGTGCTGTTATTTCATCCGCTATTCTTTTGGCGTTCTATGGACTGGGAATGATATTTTTGAGAGAAAACTCTTTCTTTAGCTTATATAAGGACGGGCTGCTTATGAGTGCTGTTGGAGAGTTAAGTTTTTTTGCTTATCAAAAGTGTAAGTGGAAAATGAATAGCAAAAAAAATAGACTGTTTTCGGCAATCCTATTTTGTACAACTTTATTCAGTGGTTTGCTGTATTCTATTTGTAAAGAAAATGCATTTGGGGTGTTGATGATCATAATTCCAATCATCAATTATATGTTTTATCTACTGCTTGATTCGTTTATAATAGAAGCGAAGGTATTAAATTTCATTAGTACCATAAGTCTTTCATTGTATCTTACACATGAATTTACAGTAAAGGGAATCAGCCGGGTGATTTTGCCGTTGGATGAATTGACGTTCTTGAAAATAACTGTGAGTATTAGTGCAGTCATTGTTTCAATTGGAGTGGGTTATATTGTTTATTTATTGATTGAGGATAAAATCACTTCTTATTTATTAGGAAAACTTTATAAATGTCAAAATCCAATCCATAAATAGAAATGTAATAGTATTGTTTTGTAGAAATTCACTCCTTAAGGAGTTTTGAAAGGTAATGAATTATATTTTTTCTTTGTTGCTTTTATTAGCAGCTATTTTGTTCTTTTGTTTGATAACTTCAAAAAAAGTGTTGCTTACACCACAATTTGGTTTTACAATTGGTTTTTTTATTTCAGTTGTATATGCAATTTTCTATATAAAAAAATGGGGGCTGTATTTAGACAAAAGAACGTTTTGGGTCATTGGCGGTGGCGTTTTACTCTTTTATATTATATCTGTTATTATACAGTGGCTATATCGCATAATGCCTATCTACGCTTCAGATAAACAGCCGTTTAGTCAGCTTTTATCTTTATTTGGCATTCAGATTAACAAAAAAATTGATAACTGGAAGCTTGCAATTATGGCGGGGTTTCAATTAGTAACACTTTTATGGTTATTGTTCTTCTTACA
>AUXO011521398.1_pt1 | contig 10170 bp, 6 predicted proteins | sample 768731 | NCBI WGS metagenome assembly AUXO01 (sample SAMN02715735, study PRJNA202380) | gut metagenome | biome: sheep rumen | host: Ovis aries | place: New Zealand: Palmerston North | reverse complement strand
TTTGAAAATAAAGCGGAAACCAATGCTTTACGTTTACATAGAGTAAGTGGAAGTACGGATAAATATGAATACCCTTTGTCTATTGAAAATGGTGCTATTAAGTTAAATGGTGGTTTTTATCAAGGTTTTTTTGAGACATCATGCGAACAATATGCAATTCTTCCAAGTAAAATAGAACGAGAGTGGAATTTGGAATTTATTATTAAAAAAAGTGAATTGGAAAAAGAAAATATCAAACCAATTCTGAATGATAAATACCCAAATAATAAAGGTATGTTTTTTTATATTGGTACTAGGGCAGAAAATAAATTACATTATCAGTATGATGATAGTGAATGGGAAAATCCCGTTGCTTTAGTGGAAATTAAAAAGAAGTTTGATTTTGAAAATATTGTTGAAACAGTAGAGGACGAAGAAGAAAATATTGAAGAAGAAAATGCCGAAATAATAAGGGATTATTTTAATTCTGTTTCTTCAAACAATTATTTATACAGAAAATATAATTCTATTCAATATAATGAAGAATTAATCTTAGATTGGGAAAATGAAGTTAATATAATTTTTGAATTAACTGAACCTAACGATATAGATGATGATGAAGGTTTTGTTTATAACGATTCATTAACACTTGAAGACTTTTTTATGGTTGATGAAAATGAACAATTTGTTTTTGAAAATACTTCTAATTTAAGTAATGATGATATTGTTGAGGTTGATTTGACACCTAAAGAATTGTTTGAAGATATAATTAGTGATGAAGGATATGATACTATAGAACCAGTTGTTATTAATTGGGAATATCAAGAACGTAATGTTATCGTTGAAGATTTAATACCAATGACTGATAATGGTTTTGTACTTAATATTGCACATCAATATAAATTTTATACTAACAATCCGTTTTTATTATATCATAGAGGAAGTGACGGAATTGATGTTTTTACCGATATTAATGATATTACGATAGAATATCGTGGGGAAAAACACGTTCAAGAAAATTTGTTCTTATTAATGAATCGAACTTGCAGCGGTTATGATGTTACAACAATAGATGATTATTACAAGGAACACCCTATTGAGTATAATTTTTATGATGATTTATATAATAATGCGCTAGGATTTAGAATAACAGATGATGGTAGAATTGGTTATAGATACTATGCGTTAGAATGCTCTGCTACAACTAAATGTGCCTTAATAGAGGCGTATTCTAAAGAGAATTTAATTAAAAATGATGAATGGTGTGTCATTAATGTTAAGATATGTAAGATTAGTGAAAAATTAATGAAACTTTATTTTTACGTTAATGGAAAATTGAAATTTATTTCTAATGATTTGCCATTGTTGGATTTAAGAAAATTAAATGATTTAGACGAAAAACAAGAAGGTGTACCATTTAATATATCTTTAGGTGGTGGAACTCAAGGATTGATTGAAACAATTTTACCAAATTATTTTATCTATCATAAAAGTAGAGTTTATCCATTAGAGCAAATGTTTGCAGGAAGTTTTATTGGTTATATTAAATCATTTAAATTTTATAATTGTGAATTACCATATACAACAATATTACATAATGCTAAAGAGGGTATAAAAAAAGCAGCCATAATTTAATGACTGCTTTTTTTTTATTAATAATCAAGACTATTAACGGCTGCTTCATATTTGGCTTCACTATCAGAATATGAAAAAGATGGAGATAAATCATCGAATATATAACCACCTGTGCTAGGTGTCATGTTCTCTAATTTATTGAAATAGAAATGCATATCTGATTTAATATGAACAATATCTTGAAGTCTTTTTGGTATTTCGTCTTCATTTTCAAATTTCTCATATTCTTCATCAGTAAGACTTTCAATAATATCAAGGTATTTTTTATTTTCTTCTTGGAATACTGCATCGTCTTCTGCTTTCTTAATTTCCAAATATTCATTTACTAGACCATCCCAATCAATATTACATTCTTTTACGAATGGTGGAGTTTGATTAATTGAAAGCCAATATTCAATTTCTTTACGTTCAGGTCTCATTAGTTGTTCATATGTATCTTGGTCAGTATCTTTATTTGGTTCACCTGCTACCAATTTACATTGTTCTTCTGTGAAATAAGGTTTATCGTCAGGATTTGTTATTAAAATCATAGGACGAATTTCTTTAGAAAAACATACTAAGAGAGGCTTAATACGGTTATTAAATTGTTCAATATATTTAACAACATTATATTCAAATTCTTCACCGCACATAATATCTTCATCAGCATCTACAATGGAATTAGGAATTAATTGACAATTCATAATGATTTCATCTTCTTCCTTAACAATTAAAGGCTTTAGAGCATCTTTTAATTGTTTTGTTTTTAAATCCTTATAATTTAATCCATTTTTTTCACAATAAGGAAGTAATAATTCCCTTTTAATTTTATTTGTGAGTTCAACAATTTCGCCATTATAGTTTACATATTGATGTGTAACACGTTTAACATCTGAATCTGATTTTTTAAGACCAGTATTTACGAAATAAATTGTATCATCAATATCGACTTTGAATGTTGGGTCTTCTTTTTGTTTATTAATGACTAATTCATACCATGCTTGACGAGATTTTTTGCTACCACTTTTGGTTGTTGTTTTACAATCAGCAATATATTCGCTAATTGTCTTTTTAATTTTACCTTTTGTAGCAATGTCACGAAGTGGAATTTGATAGTTATATATCTTACTAATATAGTCATAATAAGACTCTAGGAATTTTTGTCCTTGTCCATTAAGAAGCATATCAATTCCAGGGTCTAAGAACTTTTCGATATATCCACTCATTTTACGAGACTTAATAGTATTTCCAACTTTTTTAGTTTTACCGTTATCTAGTAAGTCAGCATAATTTTTACGAGAGAAGTTAATACTTGCTGGTACAAATTCATCAATACCAAGACCCATCTTATTTATACCACCGTTCCATGCTTGGTAGAGATACATATCTTCAAATTCACAAACATCAGCCTCAACGCCAACATATGCTTTATCTTTAACGCTATTACGTCCACCACCATTACTAATATATGGATTTTCATCTGTATATCTGAATTTAAATGGCATTTGGAAGTTGAAACCATCAGTATCACCTACAATTGGTGTATAATTATATTCATCTGATAAATTATTTCTTTGTCCTATTGTAGAAAAATGGTAAATCATCAGACGAAGTGCTTGTCTTCCGATACAAGTTGTCATTTCAGCACAGATATTATCACCAAATGGGAATACGTTAGGTGCGCCATATGAACCGAAGAATGAATTAGCAAGGATTTTAAGCGGTAATTGCTTTTTATCATTTGCGCTTGATAATGCGAAGAAGTTTTGCATTTGTGCAAGAAGTTCATTTCGATTTTCAAGTTCATTTTCGTTATGTTCTGCAAGGTACGCTTTGATTTTTTTACCTTTAGCACCATATACTGCTTTAAGTTCCTTATATTTTTCACGCTGAGTTAATACATATTCAAGCATCATTAACATGGAATTAGTAATGTCAAGTTTACTTGAAACATTCCATGTAAGAATAATTGAAGGGTAAAGTGAATTGTAGTCAAGTTTAACTACTCGGTCAGCGTAACCTGTTTTAAGAAGACGTGAAAGACCACCTGTAAATCTTTTTGATTCACCAAATGCTGCAACTGCTAAATTATTTTCATAACACCATGCTAACATGATTAATTTCCAAATACCAGCAGTACCCATAGTACACGCTCTTTGAAATGTAGTAGGAAGCATTTTTGAAATCAAGAAATTAGATTCATTAAGTGTTAATTCAACTTTATCAGTTTCCCATATATCATCAAGCAAATATCTTTCAACAATATATTGTCCGCTTTTATGAACATATCCATTTTTTAATGGTAAAGTATTATCTTTTATTTTATAATAATCACCATTTTCATTATTAAAAGCATATGAAGTTGGATTATCATCAAGCCAGATAGTACCAATCATATTACCATTAACATAAACTCGGTTATTTTTATTTAAATTCAAATATTTTGTAACATATTTCAAGTTTGCTGACTTCATACTTGAATCAATAGCCTGCGCACGTCTTACTGCGTGTAAAGAATCAATAATATTAAATCCCCAAGCAATAGTTGGACGATAATATTCAACTTCTCCACCAAGTTTAAGAACAGTCTCTTTTTTCTTTTTATAAATTGGATAATGTAAATAAGTTTTGGTGATTTCTTCAAATGGTACACCTAATTCATCACATCTAACAATGATAAAGTCCCAGTCGAATTTTTCAGAGTTATGACCTGCGATAATATCAGGTTTTTCTTGAGCAATTATTTTAACCATTTCAATAATTGCATTTAATTCGTTTTTATTTTTTTCTTCACCACTACCTTTTACACCAATAATACGTTCAAACCCTTTGTTTGTACGAATACCAATTTGGTCAATATGATGCTTATGAGGATTAAGACCTTCGGTTTCTAGGTCAAAAAGCATTCGCTTAGTATCATTATAGTTATCATAACCTTTGAATAATCTTCGTCCTGTTGCTATCATATATTGTTCAATTGGACTTACCGCAAGAAATTCTCTTGAAGAAACAGATGGAACAGTTTCTTTTTTCTTTCTTTCATATATTGGTGTTCCTGCAACTTGGAAAAATGAAAGGAATTTTTGATAACTCATACGTTTAGTCGCATAAAACATTAATTTATAACCATTCGCTAAACGTCCATTACCTACTTCTTTACCGTCAATACTAATTTGTAATGCTTTACATCCTATTCCATAGTGTTTCATTGCTGATTTAAGTTCTGCACGATTTCCGTCAAACATACGAACAGCAACACTATTTTTTGCCCAAACAAAAGGTTTAAAATCATCCTTCTTAATACGTTTCTCATTGTCGGCATTGTTGTAGATTATACTAACTTGCTCGTCATTATAATCACATTCCATTGAAACTATTCGTTCCATAGGGTCATGACCTTGTAAAAAGGTATTGACAACATCTGTATTACTTTGTAATCCCATAATAATAATTTAATTTTAGTAATTAAAGGTATATGAAAATACCATCATTAACTTATTTTTAAGAAAATTTAACACAAAATTATGTAAAAAAAAATGAAAAAACAAAATAATTTGATATTTATTTTTAAAATAATATAACTTTTTTATAAAAAAACATATCTCAAAATGTCTGAAAAGAAGAAACAAATAGTACGTCTTACAGAAGGTGATGTACATAAAATAATTGAAGGTGTTGTTTATCAGTATCTTACAGAAAATGGTGAAAATGAAATCTCTTGGGATGCCATTAAGGGTGCTTTTAAGGGTGCTAGAAGTGGTTATCGTCAAGGTGAAGCAGAAAATAATGCATTATCTAATTATGGTAATCCTTGGGCTACTCAAGATTCTCAGAAGAAAGATGTACAAGCATTGGATGCTGCTATTCATGAACATGAAGTAGAAATTGAGAAACTTAAACAGCAAAAGGCACGTTTAATGCGTCACGCAGGACTTCAAAATAGTGGATTGAAGAACAATCCTATTCAGCGTAAGCGTGGTAGTAGAGAAACAAATGTTGGAAGTGGTGCTAGTATGATTCAGAAGAATAAACAAGGTGCAAATAATCCAATCTCTACAATGAGAGGCGGAACTCGTTTCAAAAACGGTGGAATGTTCGGTGCTAGACGTAGTGCGTAAAATATTTTAATATTATATTAAAAGAAAAATGGGTGAGCCTATGATAGGCTCACCCATTTTTCTTGAGTAAAATATAAAATTTATAAATTATTAAATTCGGTATAAGTTTTGTTATTGTAATACAAAAAACAGAACAAAGATTCAAATCTTGCTTGGTCATGTGACCAATCTACAGAACGATAAAAATTGTTAGTGTAACGTTCTTGACACATGATAATGTTGCCAATTGCAAGAATTGGTGTCAGCGGCATTACGATTAATTCACTAATAACCCTAGACGTATTAGGGGCGTAATCATCATGCTTAATACGCATGAGCATTTCTGCACCAATAAGTTCAACGGCTGAAAGAATGTAAATAATGCCGAGAATAAAAATAATTGTATTATTCATATGTTTTAATTTTTAAAATGTTTATTTTTAATTTTTGTATTGCAAAGATAGGGAGTTTTTAGATTTGTTCTAAATTTTTAATGTTAAAAAATGTTAACATTCTAATTTAATACCTTTATTACTTAATTTATCACTAACTTCTTGTAATGTTTCTCCGTAATGTAATACTAATCGACCATCAATAGGATATTCATCATAATCATCCATGTTCTCACTAGCAATTGCAACTATATCATCCATACAGTCTTGGTATGAATAACAGCAGTTGTTTTGTACCAAGTCTAATTTTAAATGAGTAACAATTGGTATGTTAAGATTATATCCGTCTTCTTTTGGTAATATATTATTACATAACCCACAAGGTTTCACATCAAAATCCTCTCCCCAAAAAGTATCAGGGTCTTCTGTGAATAGAAATTCGTATGTAAAATTTCCATCCATATCATCGCCTATTTTATTAATGAAACATAAATATTCTTTTTCCTTATCCATAACTAACTATAATTATAATGTTATATAACATATATATAATTAATTTTAATTAATCAATATAAAAAAAAAATAATCCCATTGAAAAAAAATCAATGGGATTGAAGTTTTATTTATTTTCTTCGTCTTTAATAACATTATCAATAATACCATTTTTAATATCTAATATCTCAAACATTCTATCCATGTAAGTATCATTGAATTTTTGATAAAAAATTTTACAGTCTTTAGTTTGACCTAAACGAAGAATACGATATTCTGCTTGTTGGTTTTCTGCTGGTAAAAAAGAAATATTATTAAATATAATAACATTACTTTCGTTAATGTTTAATCCGACACTAGCACTTTGTAAATTACCAATGAAAACTTGTTTTGTACTATCAGTTTTAAATGAATTAAGTGCGCTATCTTTCTTTTTGCTAGTCATTTTACCATTGTAAACTACGCATCTGTCACCAAAATACTCTTGTAAAGAATAAAGTTCTTTATCGAAACAACAGAAGATAATAACTTTAGAACCCTTACTTATCTCTTCTTCGGCAAGTTTAATACTTCTTTCGACCATAAAATTGGCAAGTAATTGACGGAAAACAGAACCTTCAATTAATTTATGGTTGGCAATGAGAGTATCAATATTACTTTCACCATGCTCTTTAATGTATTCATTCCAAGCATTATTGTATTGTAATCTTTCTCCATCAGTAAGAGTATAATTAACAATCTGTGTTTCTTTTTTAATATTTTTAAGACTTTCTTTACTTGTTTCCCTGTAATATAAATGTTTTATACGTTCGCCAAGTTCTTCAAGGTTAGAAGAACCATTTGTAAGCCATATTTTTTTACAGTTTTTTGTTAAATATTCATCTAAACTTGCTTTTTCTTCTTTAGTAAGGTCATACCATGTATTTTTTTTGTGTTCATGAATGAACTTGGTTGAAAAATAATCTCTTTCTTTGCGATTTCTGAAAATTTGTTTACCATCACAATATCTTTTAACATAATAAACCCAATCGTTAGTAATATCAGCACCAATTAATTTTAAAATATTATACAAGTTAATAGGTGAATTAGTTACCATAGTACCAGTGAGTTCGTAAATTCCTTGTGGATTTGTTCTACTGATTAAATCTTCAACAATTTCATACATTCCACTTTTTTTATTTGATAAACGATGTGCTTCATCAATGATAATCAAGTCAAATTGTGATTGAAATAATTGAGAATTATTCATGGCATTATTAACAATATCAGTTTTATTGGTTTTTACAACCTTTTCAACCGTTGACCATTTAATTTCACCATCGTCAGTATAATTTTTTTCTTTAACTTGTTTAGTTTCTTTTGGTACAGTATAAAAATTCTTTAATATATCATAATTGATAATGGTAAATTTATTTTCTTTCCATTTTGAACCTTCTACTATTGTTATTTCTTCTTCATCAACGAAACGGCTTATTTCATTTTTCCAATTTGTTTTAAGCGATGCTGGGCAAATTATTAATATTTTATTGAAATTATTCTCTAATGCGGAAACTACTGCGCATAAACTCTTACCTAGACCCATATCTAATGACAATATTGATTTAGGACGTGTAGAAAGGAATTTAATAGCACGTTGTTGATGTGGTTTTAATTCAATATTGCCTAATTTATTGTATTTTTCAAAATCAATTTCTTTATCTCTCCAATCAGGAGCAAGAAAATTAGTTAAAATAGCCTTTTTAGGAATGAAAACAGATAACATTTCAGTTTGGCTTTTTCTATATTGAATGTACATATGATACATTTCACTAGTTTCACCCATAAAATAGCCAATTTTAATTTTCTCAGGAATAAATTCCAATTCCCAATCAATTTGTTTTTTTTCTCCCCACCAATCAGCAACCTTTACAATTTTATTTATTAATACTGGTTCAGTATTGTAGTTAGTTGCAATATATTCAAAATGGAAATCATTCAATGTTATGTTTTTGTAGAGGTAAACACCTCGTTGTAATTGCTGTATGTATGGGTTAATACCCTTATAATTTTTTAATATTCCATAAATTTCTTCTTTTTTATCCAATGAAAACTTCATATAAAAAAATATAATTTTATTATATAAAAGATACAATTTTTTTTCTTAAAAAACAAATATTTATATAAAAAATTCTAAAAAAAAATAATATGTGTAAGATTAGAATTAATAAAGAAAAATGCGTTAAACTTTTTGAAGTGTATAATACTCCAGACCATATTAATATGAATGATGATATAAAAACATGGTATGATGAAGATGCAATACCTTTTTTTGTATTATCATCTATGGAAGTTGTGGTTTGTCCTAAACAAACAAAGCATTTGGATTATTATTCAAAAGGAAAAACACCATATCAAGAAAGAGATTTTGTTAATAAAGTAATTCTTCAAGGCAGATATTGGGAAAGTACAAATACAATGTCATTTTGGTTATTAAAATCCCAAGATTTACCATATATTCGTGCTGCTTATCAAAAAATATGTGATAAAACTAGAGACTGCTTTATACTTTATAGAGATAAAAAATATAAGATTAACCATGATGAAAATTATATATGGCTTTCAACAACAGATATTAGTGACGGAAATAGAAAAAATACACTAGATGTACGTGAGTTTAATAAACTCAAGGACACTTTTGATGAAACTAAAGATTATGTCGCTAGAAATTATGGGTTAAGGGTAGAAAAAAATGGTGTTGAAACCACTAGGAAATTTAACGACTATGAATTATTTGCTGCAACTTGTTTTCAATTCTGGACTGATTATTTACGTACTAGTAATGTTATTTGCACAACAGAAGAATTTAAAACTTTTATTTCTTTATTGACGAATAAAACACATACTTTAGATGAAATGTTAGATTATTTTTATTCTAAGATTAGGCGAAAACGTGGAGTTCTTTCACAAGATATTAATAGCATTAAATATCAACCTATGAATAATGATAATTTAATTGGTAAAACATTGAATAGATTAGGCGTGGATGATAGCGAATATGAAATAGAATATTATCAAGGAACTAATCTTCCATATTCATTTACCATAAAAATTTATGATAATATTGATAGATTTAAGGAAATTGTTGGTAATTTTAAGGCACATGGCGATAAATTTATAGTAGATAGAGTTTTTGGTAAAAAATTATATAATAATAAAGTGTTGACTAGTTGTCGTGTAAGGTTAACACCTGAAAATGATGCATTTTGGAATAAAAAATAAATTATGAAGATAATCATTAATGAAAATCAAGAAAATATTCTAATAAAAGAGAATATTAAAGTACATAAAGGTGAGAGGGGTAAGAAAAAATCATCTAATGGTAAATGGGCAGATACCATTAAATGTCCTCATTGCCAGAACTCTGCATTCTTTTCAATGTCAATAAGTGACGGAAATAAGGGTAGGGGAAGAATTAAGGTTACAGATGAAGATGGAAAGGAAGTAGATACTAAAGTGAATAGTATCGCTCTTTACTATTGTCCATCATGTTCAAGATTTATTGCCCATAATAACCATTCAAATCTAAATGAGAATGTTGAAACTGAATATCTAGATTC
>AUXO018196464.1_pt1 | contig 10171 bp, 9 predicted proteins | sample 768731 | NCBI WGS metagenome assembly AUXO01 (sample SAMN02715735, study PRJNA202380) | gut metagenome | biome: sheep rumen | host: Ovis aries | place: New Zealand: Palmerston North | reverse complement strand
CGAAATAATTTCTTCATATAAATGAAAAAAAGACTTGGCGCCATATGGATCGATATGAATCTTGAAGCTTTTTATACAATGAAAAAGGTTTCAGGCATGCCAGTATAAGATCAAACATACAGTAAGATGGCCTGACAAAGGAGCATATAAATCAGCCAGGACAATGGCTGCATTTCTATATGAACAGAGACCGGAATACAGATGTGGAGTCAATGGATATGTGATGGAACGTGAACACGCGCGGTGGTGGAAGCCGAAAAGGAATGAAAGAGAAAACAGCATCCATGATCCGATAAGAATCAAAGATAAGTTGTATGAAATGAAAAAGAGATTTACAGAGAAGATCTGTAATTTAAAAGATAACTGTGCCTGAGATTGTAAATCGCTGCTGTTTGGATTTCTGGATGAGAATCCGGAGAATGGTTCAAAGGGCTGTGAGACAAGCTGAGATGGATAAAACACTGAAAAAGAGCCTCAACTATTCGTAAAACTATGGTTTAGCGAATAGTTGGAGCAACATCCCCTAACAGAAAACCTGGCATTTATTTCACTGATTCAGGTGACTGTGCAGTCTTTTCAGGTGTGATTTCAATTTCTGCGGAATCCTCATTTTCTTTTTCCGTATTGATATCGATATATTCCTGCAGGGCCTCTGAAGCAAGTTCTTTGCAGCGGCTCATATTTTCATCTGCACTGGTGCCAATCCTGGTTGGACGTACACTGTGCTTTTTGAGCTGTACGGATAGAATAAACCAGAGATCCCTGTTTGGTATACTGTTCCCGCTGGCATCTTTCCAATTCTGCCTTAGCCACGTCAGGTATAGCTGCTGACTGAGAATATTGAACAAGGATGACGAATCAGTACACAGATTTACAATACAGGATTCCTTTAATGCGCCAAGACCGGAAATGGCAGCAAATAACTGCATGCGGTTCCTGTCCGTGTCAGCTTGGTACCCGTTCAGTTCTTTTCTGTGAGGGCCAAACATCAATAGTGCGCCCCATCCCCCCGGGCCTGGCTCTGATGGTACTTTTCCATCGATATAGATGGTAACCTGCTTCTTAGGTGTCTGCATATATTCCCTGCTTATTTACTCATTTTTTTGGATTTTTCCACACAAGCTTCCATAGCCTTCAAGAGAGATGAACGGAATCCATTTTCTTCTAGAGCAGCGACGGCATCTATTGTAGTACCTGCGGGTGAACAGACTGCATCGCGCAGTTCTGCAGGATGATTGCCGGAAGACAGAACCATCAGAGCAGATCCCAGGACGGCCTGAGCGGACATCTCGATTGCAGTATGCATGGGTATGCCGTAACGTACTCCCGCCTGGGCCATGGTTTCAATCAGCATGTATACATATGCAGGACTTGACCCGGAAATGGCAATAACGCCATCAAAGAGTTTCTCATCCAGAATGACTGTTCTTCCCAATGCATCAAATATACCCTGGACAAACTGGAATACTTCTTCCGGGGCTGTATAATCGCTGCACAAAGCGGTCATGCCTTCGCCGACAAGTGCGGGCGTATTTGGCATAACACGGATGTAGGATGCTCCATGAGGTTCAAGATTACTGCGGAGCATGGAACAGGTCCATCCGGCTGCAATGGAAACAACAGTTTTCTCTTTCAGTGCGGGAGAAATACTGTCAATTACAGATGCTACAATGTTCGGCTTGACAGCGAGAATAATGACATCAGAAATTCTGGCCAGCTCCAGAGCATGGTCACAGTAAGTTATACTGGGCTGCTCACGGGAAAGCTTTTCCAGTATTTCAATTTTGGGATCATACAAGACAAGATTTGGCGCTTTCACATATCCTGCATCGAGAATTCCGTGCAGAATGGCATTGCCCATATTTCCGATGCCAATAATTCCTACTGTAGGCATAGAGCTCCCCCCGCATTGCTTTTTACTTGAAAGAATAATAATACAAAGTGGGACACCTGACAATAGCAAGATGTCCCACTTCTTCTGTTACAGGATATATTTATGGGAATCGGCAGCAACATTCTCACCACTGAGATGAGTACGTACATAGTTACCGTCGATAGACAATTCAAAGGGCGGCATATTCGGGTCGCCGGCATTAAAGGAAATGTCCTCCAATACCTGTTCGAACACAGCATGGAGTCTCCTGGCTCCGATATCCTCGCCTGTTTCATTTGCGACGCACGCAGCTTTGGCAATTTCTGCAATGGCTGAATCTTCAAAAGTCAGCAGTACTTTGTCAACCTCAAGCAGTGCATGGTACTGTCTTGTAAGAGCATTGTCAGGCTCCTTCATAATACGCTTGAAATCTTCTTCCGTGAGGCTTTTCAGTTCTACCCGAACAGGAAAACGTCCCTGAAGCTCCGGAATGAGATCGGAGACCTTTGCCACATGGAAGGCACCTGCACCGATGAAAAGCATGTAATCGGTTTTTACCGGCCCATACTTTGTATTGACAGTGGAACCTTCTACAATGGGAAGAATATCGCGCTGAACACCTTCCCTACTTACATCCGGTCCATTCATGCCGTGAGGACCTGCAATTTTATCAATTTCATCTATGAAAACGATGCCGTCGTTTTCGGCTCTGCTGATGGCCTCTTCTTCAATGGCATCCATATCAATCAGTTTTTCAGCTTCCTGCTGCGTAAGGATTTTACGAGCTTCAGGAACGCTGACACGACGGATTTTGGTTTTCTTGGGCATCATACCACCCATCATATCCGCGATTGAGATGCTGCTTCCACCCAGTTCAAGAGACGGTGCTTCATCTTCAACTTCGATTTCAATTTCCTGATTATCCAATTCACCGCGCAGAAGCTTGTGACGGATTTCATCCCGTTTTTCAGCATCAGCGCCATCCAGGGGCTTTACTTCTGTGGATTCATTTTTCTTTCCAAGAAGATAGTCCAAGGGATTGTTCTGCTTCTTGGGCTTCGGATTCAGGATAAGAGAAACAAGTTCATCATCAGCCATTACCTGGGCACGGGGCTGGACTTTTTTCATATTCTCTTCCCGCACCATTCGAATGCTGTTTTCCACAAGGTCACGGATGATGCTTTCCACATCACGGCCCACATATCCGACTTCGGTGAATTTGGTGGCTTCAACTTTGATGAAAGGAGCTCCAACGAGCTTAGCCAGCCTTCTTGCGATTTCTGTTTTTCCAACGCCCGTCGGGCCAATCATCAGAATATTCTTGGGGCTGATTTCTTCCCGCATACTCTCTTCCACATGAGCACGGCGATACCGGTTTCGAAGAGCAATAGCGACCATGCGCTTGGCGTTGTCCTGTCCGATAATATATCGGTCCAGCTCTTTGACGATTTCACGAGGTGTAAGTTCGGCCATATTTATCTCATCACCTTTCACACATCTTCTACGATCACGTTATGATTCGTGTATACGCAGATTGAAGCAGCAATGTGAAGTGCTTTTTCGGCGATATCATGTGCACTGAGATCCGTGTTTTCTACCAGAGCGCGTGCCGCAGCTAAAGCATAATTTCCGCCGGAACCAATGGCAGCCACGTCTCCATCCGGCGTGATAACCTCACCTGTTCCGCTTAGAATAAGAAGATGTTCACTGTCAGCGACAATCATCAGAGATTCAAGCTGGCGCATGGCCTGATCACCATGCCACATTTGAGCAACTGCTACAGCAGCTCTCTCCAGGTTGCCTCCACACTGGGTCAGTTTTTCTTCAAAACGATCACTCAGGGTAAAGGCGTCAGAAACTGTTCCGGCGAATCCAATGACAACCTTTCCTCCATAGATTCTCCGTACTTTACGGGCAGTAGATTTAAAAACCACGTTTTCTCCCATGGTAACCTGACCATCGCCTGCAATGGCGATGGAGTTTCCACGCCGAACGCCACAGATCGTGGTCCCTTTAAAACTGATGCTCATGCTTTTACTCCTTTCCGGCATCCTTCAGCTCATGCTGGCTGATCCATTGGTCCAGCCATTCGAGAGAACGATGTGCTATTGCTTCATAGCGTTGAACTTTATCCCGTATTCTGGGATGGTTTTCATCCACAGGCAGTGAATCAATGAGTCCGAAAGTGCAGTTCATTGGCTGAAAGCGTTTATTGGGAGTGGAAACATATCTCCCCATGGACCCAATAGCGGTGATGCCGGGAAAATCAACAGGTCCGCGACCATTCAGATCCATGGCAAGAGACAGACCGCACAGCAATCCGGATGCAGCGCTTTCCACATAGCCTTCCACGCCTGTCATTTGCCCTGCGAAGTAGAGCCTGGGTCTGGCGATTACTTCAAAATGACTGTTCAGGAATCCAGGGCTGTTCAGGAAGGTATTCCTGTGCATTACGCCGTACCGGACAAATTCAGCATGCTCCAGGCCTGGAATCATTCCAAAAACGCGCTTCTGCTCATTGAATTTCAGCCTTGTCTGAAATCCAACAAGGTTTACCAGAGTTCCTTCGCTGTTATCCTGACGAAGCTGGACTACAGCATAGGGACGTTTTCCTGTGGCAGGATCCACGAGGCCAACGGGCTTCAACGGCCCGAAAGCGAGTACTTTTTCACCGCGTTTGGCCATGGATTCAACAGGCATACAGCCTTCAAATACTTTCTTTTCCTCAAAATCATGAATATCAGCGGTTTCAGCATGCACCAGTGCATCCACAAAGGCGTAATACTGCTCTTTTGTCATGGGACAATTGAGATAATCATCACCGCGGTCATAACGTGACTGACGAAAGATTTTTGAGAAATCCAGCGATTCGGTTGTGACAATCGGCGCTGCAGCATCATAGAAATTCAACGTGCTTAACCCGGGCAGATTTCCTATGGTTTCTGCCATCGCATCCGATGTCAGAGGACCGGTTGCAATAATGACCGGACCTTCCGGAATGGAAGTGACCTCTTCTTCATGAATATGAATGAGAGGATTCCGGCGAAGCGCGTTGGTGATATAGCTGGAAAAGGAATTACGGTCCACGGCCAGCGCACCACCTGCAGGCACCCGGGACTGATCGGCTGCTTCCATAATGAGGGAATTCAGATGACGCATCTCTTCCTTGAGCAGGCCGACTCCATTGGAAAGCCTGTCGGAACGCAGGGAATTTGAACAGACAAGTTCCGCGAAGGAATCGCTGTGATGAGCCGGGGATTTTTTCTGCGGCTTCATTTCATACAGCTCCACCTGAATCCCATGCCGTGTCAGCTGCCATGCAGCTTCACAGCCTGCAAGCCCTGCACCGACGACGATGGCTTGTTTGTTCATACTTCCTCCGATTCGGTATCCATGTCTTTCATTTCTTTGCGGAACCTGCAGGTTTCATTGGAACAGAGGTACCAGAGATCATGGTGTTTCCCACGCTTCTCGACCATATAGCTGCCACATTTCGGGCAGGATTCCGGAACGGGTTTTTCCCAGGATACAAAATCACACTCTGGATATTTTTCGCACCCGTAAAACTTACGGTTTTTCTTGCTGATTTTTTCCAGCAGTCTGCTTCCACACTTGGGACATCTGGTGTCAATATAGTTGAGAATCGGCTTTGTGTTCCGGCATGCAGGAAAATTGGGACAGGCAAGAAATCTGCCATAACGGCCCATTTTGTATACCATGGTGGCTCCGCACTGATCGCAGATAACGTCACTGGGCTCGTCCTTGATTTCAACTTTCTCAATATCGGTTTCTGCCTTTTTCAGCTCTTCCTGGAATTCCGGATAAAAATCTCTGAGAATGCTCTTCCATTCAGTAGTGCCGTCTTCTACGTGATCCAGACGGTCCTCCAGTGAGGCAGTAAAATCAACATCCACAATCTCGGAAAAACACTGCTCCATCATGGATGTCACCATTTTTCCGAGTTCAGTGGGATAAAGGCGTTTTTTCTCCCGGGAAATGTATCCACGGGTAATAATGGTTGTAATGGTGGGGGCATAAGTGGAAGGGCGTCCAATCCCCTTTTCTTCCATGGCATGCACAAGTGAGGCTTCGGTATAGCGGGCAGGCGGCTGTGTAAAATGCTGCTGTGTTTCAATGTTCTCAATGGATACTTCGGAACCTTCATGAATCAGGGGAATTCTGGATTCAGAAGAAGGCTCCTCCTCATCTTTTCCATCTTCATAGACCAGTGTAAATCCCTGGAAGACGCGGTGTTCCCCGTAGAAATGCAGCACGGTGCCGTTGCCGGTCATGTCAGCAGCCAGAGTTTCGTAAACGGCCTGAGTCATCTGACTGGCAATTGTGCGATTGTAGATAAGACGGTACAGATGGTACTGGTCTTTTGAGAGAGAATTCTTGATTGAATCCGGTGTCCGTCTGATGTCAGTGGGACGAATGGCTTCATGAGCGTCCTGTGCATTCTTCCTTCCCTTGAACACATTTGGTGTATCGGGGAGATATTCTTTACCGAAGTGATCCGGAATGAATGCACGAATCGCAGAAAGTGCTTCATCAGAGACGCGTACACTGTCTGTACGGATATAGGTGACGATACCCTGTGTTCCCTCGCCTTCTATATCGATTCCTTCATAAAGCTGCTGCACAACCTGCATGGTTTTTGCTGTGGAAAAGCCAAGTTTCCTGCTGGCTTCCTGCTGAAGCGAAGAAGTGGTAAAAGGCGGAGCCGGGTAACGTCTCCGTTCGCTTTTTTTGACGCTGGTGACAGTATATTTTGCCTGGCGGACAAGATCTGCTGCTTTTTCAGCTTCTTCTGAACAGTGCAGTGATACCTTGGTGTCATTGATGGAAGAAAGAGAAACCTGAATCGGCTTTTTCTGGCCGTCAATCAAAGCATCTGCCTTGATCTCCCAGTATTCTTCCGGTATGAATGCATCGATTTCGTTCTCGCGATCCACAACCATACGGGTTACCACAGACTGTACACGGCCTGCAGAAAGGCCTTTTTTCACCTTGGCCCACAGAATCGGGCTGATCTGATAACCGACCAGCCGATCGAGCACGCGCCGGGCCTGCTGTGCATCCACGAGATCCATATCGATCACTCTGGGGTGCTTGATGGCATCCTGAACAGCGGATTTGGTGACTTCATGGAACTCGATTCTGCACGGAGATTTGGTGTCAAGTCCAAGAATGTGGGCAAGATGCCAGGAAATCGCTTCCCCTTCACGGTCAGGGTCAGTTGCAAGATATATCTTGGAAGCGTTTTTGGCTTCTTTCTTTATGGTGCTGATGATATCACCGCGACCGCGAATGGTAATATACTTCAGATCAAAATCATGATCCACGTCCACGCCCAGCTGTGATTTGGGAAGATCGCGGACATGCCCCTGCGACGCTTCAACCTTGTAGCTGCTTCCCAGAAATCTGCTGATCGTCCTTGCTTTCGCAGGAGATTCGACGATGATAAGCTTGCGCTTTGATGCGGCCATGATAACTTCCTCCAAAAGAACATACATTGAAGTTGGATTGAAAAAAACCGGTCCCCCGGATCGCGTTGAGATGCTATCATAGATTGCTGAAAAAAGCAACTTCATTATATATCTCCCGTGGGAATGCGTGGTATAATCTCAAAGCAGGGGCATTCGCTGCATTGCCTTGTGTTCTGTCAGATGATCATACTGCCTGTTTTTAGCCCATGGTTCAAGGCGAAGGGTGCCACAACGGAGCGATGCGAGGCAGTTACAGCGACAGGACTGCAGGGATGGCGGAAAGAAACGCGATATGGGAACGGGTTCAAATCTGATTTGAAGAGAACGGAATTTCGCGGATTTCCCATAGAAAACCAGAAGGAAGGCTTAGAGGCTTGAAAGACCATGTTGATTCCCAGAAACTGGAAGAAATGGAAAAACAGTTTTATCCGATAAAATGCAGGTATCAGGCAGCTATTTCTGAAGTGGTTACCAAACTGGAAATTCTGAATACAGAATTTCAGCAGCATCATGACCGGAACCCGATCCATCACATAGACAGCCGGTTGAAAACCGTGGAGAGCATGTATAACAAACTGGTTCGAAAAGGGCTTCCATTGAATCTGGAAACAGCCATTGACTCATTTCAGGATATTGCCGGAATCCGCGTGATTTGTTCGTATCTGCAGGATATCTATACCATCCAGAGCCTTTTGCTTACAATGGATGATCTGAATGTACTCAGGATACGCAATTATATTGCACATCCGAAACCCAACGGCTATCGGAGCCTGCATATTGTTGCGGAAATTCCGGTATATCTTTCTGAAGGAAGGACCCAGGTGCCTGTCGAGATACAGATTCGAACCATAGCCATGGACTTCTGGGCAACGCTTGAACACAGCCTGCGATACAAATCCAAGGAGTATGTTCCATCGGATGTGGTGACGGAGCTGATGCAGGTAGCGGAAGATATATCAAACCTGGATTCCAAGATGCAGTCGATTCACGATCGACTGGATGATCTGGAACAGAAATGAAAATCAGGCTGCGCATTTTGTGCAGCCTGATTTTCCATTATGCGATTTCCAGAGCAATTTCCATCATCTGGGTAAAGGTATTCTGACGATCTTCTGAGGAAAGAGATTCCCCGGTTATAGGATTGTCAGAAATCGTACATATGCACAGAGCATTCTTGCCGGCTCTTGCTGCATTCATGTATAAAGCGGCGGCTTCCATTTCTACAGCGAGCACACCGAGCTTTCTGAGTATTTCTCCAGGATCCGATTCATCATAGAAAATATCAGACGAATACAGGGCTCCGGGAACAGGCTCGATTCCGAGTTTCCTTCCCGCTTCCATGGCTTTGGAAAGAAGTTTCCAGGAGCAGCACGGAGCCACATTCCCGTCAAAACCATATTGCCTGCCAAAATTGGAATTGGTGTAGGCACTCATGCCAAGAACCACATCGCGAACCTTGAGGTTCTGATTCAGCATTCCTGCGGTTCCAACCCGAATAATGTTTTCCACATTGAAAAAGTGAAACAGTTCATAGGAGTAGATGCCGATGGAAGGGATACCCATACCGGAAGCCATGACAGAGACCGGCTTTCCTTTGTAAAGACCGGTATATCCCTGTACACCGCGCACATTGTTGACAAGTCTTGGAGATTCCAGGAAATTGTCAGCAATAAACTTGGAACGTAAAGGATCACCAGGCATGAGGACAGTTGGAGCGAAATCCCCTTCTTTTGCTGCAATGTGTGGGGTCGGCGTGTTACTCATGTTCTTCATCCTTTCTGCTTTTTATATACCATGTTTCATCAGCAGCATTACCCGGTTTGTGAATTCTTCCCATTGCTCAAGGTTCATCAGGGAGATACTGCCATAAGGGGCATTCAGCATATGTTCGAGAAGCATGCGATACCTGTTAAGAACCGGAATTACTGATGCACAGTTTGCATCTTTGCTGCTGTCCAGAGGAATCAGAAGAGCGCATTCAAGCCAGAAAGCATTGGTCAGAGTCAGGATGGTTATGCCGATGTCATTGGCACAGGGAAACAGCACCTGTTCGGACTTTGCGCGTGCGATTTCCCTGTCCAGAAGACTTTTGAAGGCATCAATAATGGCATCCTGATAAACGACCCGCACAGTCATTCCTTCGGGGCGTCTCAGAAGCGGAAGGACTGTCGCAATGAATGATGCGTCGTCCATACGCAGTGGAATACAGTGCGTAAATATGGTGTTAAGCCGAATCAAAGGGTCTGTTATGCTGATAAGTGATTCGTTCGCTCTGGCTTTTGCCCGCTCAGCGCGCTGCTGACAAAGCGTCTGAAGGACAGCATCTTTTGAAGGAAAATGATGATAGAATCCACCTTTGCTTCCGTGAATGATATCAAGAATATCCTGCACGCTTGTCTGGTCGTAGCCTTTGGAACAGAACAGTCTGTCAGCCACCTGAAGAATCTCAAGACGGGTTGATTCACCTTTTTTCATGCCATTCACCTGCCGCTGCATCATACCGCTCGGGTTGCCTGTTTCAGCCATTCCGCTTCATCACCTTCCAGATAAGGCAGAATATTCCGGCGGACTTCCTCGTGATACTGATTAAGAAGTGTCCTGTCTGCATCAGTCATCAGAGAGAAATCGATAGCATCCAGATCCCATGGAACCATGGTCAGATAGTCGAGACGCAAAAACCGACCATATTCTGTGGTTTCATCTTCGCAGACCACTGTCAGATTTTCCAGGCGCACACCGAATTTGCCCTCGAGATAAATACCGGGTTCATCACTGGTCACCATACCGGGTTCCAGAATCTCTGAATGCA
>AUXO017772756.1_pt1 | contig 10171 bp, 11 predicted proteins | sample 768731 | NCBI WGS metagenome assembly AUXO01 (sample SAMN02715735, study PRJNA202380) | gut metagenome | biome: sheep rumen | host: Ovis aries | place: New Zealand: Palmerston North | reverse complement strand
CCGCAAAATGCATTGTTGTGAAGACGATTGTTTAGTGCATGGGCGGCATTATCGTCCTTCTGCTCCCGTTCTGCAAGTAGTTTTGCCTGCACAAGGATATTTGCATAGGCACTTGCTGTGTTAAATAAGTCCATTGATGTTACTCCTCGAATATTCGATTACATTTGCTAATTTGTTATGTAGTGGATTCTAATCAATTATGGGAGGGGTTTTGAACGTATCAGTAATTATTTGAAAATTTTTTAAATATTTTTCTCTTGTGACTTATTTTCGTGTCAAACATAACTGCAACTTCGCTAGCAGATGTTTAACATCCTCATGACTGAAACAACTTTTCAGACAAAGCTTTCTTATATACAAATATCCGCAATCATCGCAATGCCGCAGAATCTTTTACTCTCCTCATCTGCTTCTATATATTATTCATTTGCCAATCATTATATAAAAGTCTATGTTGTTGGCATCCAAATATCTAAAGGAATTTTTTTACTATGCCTCTATTTCTTGAGACTTTCAGATATATAAGCTTATACAAATAAACTATTGTCCTAATAATTACTACTTATAAAATCTTTAGGTGTAAAAATATTCATTCAAATTATGATACTTGCATATATTAAATAATTATAAACTCATTATATATGCACACTTTTTTATAAGTGCGCAGTAAAATAAAGAAAATATGTATAATTTGATGTGTGAATAATATATTGAAAAATCAATATGTTGTATGCCCATAATTTATGGGCCGTGTGTTTACAAAATCAAATATATTTGTTAGCTTACTACACAAATTATTATTTATATAATAGTGAGAATGAAATATGAAAAATATTTTTGAAATGGGCAGCAAGACTCAAAATATTAAAAAAAATATAGGTTTTTTTGATAAAGAAGATAAAAAGAAGTACATTCATTACCTTAGAAATCCCGATAATTTCCCGAGCTTTCATCAAGGATTTAAAGAATTTCTTATAAAAAAAGAATATGATTACAAAAATAATGATGATCTATTCCGTTATATTAAGGATTGTGCAAAGAAAATAGATTTGGACGAAAGCACAATCAAATCCTTTAAAAATTGGATCTATAACATTAATAATCCACAGTCTAATAATACAAGCCGAGATAATATTTACAAGCTATGTTTTGCATTAGATTTCACATATGATGAGGTAGTTGAATTTTTTTATAAAGTATATTTAAGCAGACCATTTGATTGTAGACGATTAGATGAAGCAATATATCTTTATTGTTTTAATAATCAAAAGTCATATTTTGATTACAAAAGAATTAAATCAATTATAATTAATAATGATTATGAATCATATGATTTAGATTATGATTCCACATTAGCATATATAACAAATTTAGAGCAGATATTTGATGAATTCGAATTCATAAATTTCGTGGCTAATAATGCTTTCTTCTCAAGATCAAATGTAACTGCTTTAGATAAATGCAATGATTTAATTAATAGGGCAATGTCAATTGCTAATGTCACAAGCTCTAAAGGCTTATATGAAGCGATATTTAACTGCAACTTCAGGAATACATCTAGTAAAGACGAGCTTGAATCATTACGTAAATCTAATTATTTAAAATTGATATATAAATCTTTTCCAAAAGAACAGGATTTTAGTAAGATCAGAAACAAAAAGTGTGAGGTTACTTATGAAGCAATACGAAATGTAATTATATTAATTGAATTTTATATTTTTGCACAAGATTTCAACTCGTGGGGAAAAATTGACGAATTCAATGACGAAATCAATGATATTTTGAATGAATGTGGATATTTAGGACTATATTTAAGAAATCCTTATGATTGGCTATTTTTACATTGCGTTGCACAATCCGAAGAGGATCCCATTATTGAATTCCAAGATATAGTGAAAGATTTTGTAGGAAATGAAGATTAACCCAAATATTAATGCTTGAGCTGGAAACGATTTTTACAACATTAAAATCTCCTCATGATATCATTTAATCATTAAAAGGAGTGAAAAAATGAGAAAAGCTATAGAAAACCTTCAATTAATCAGATTAAATAATAATGATAATGGAGTAATAGACGAGTTTACAATTATAAACACTTGTGGTGTTGGGGCAAGTTCAATTGTTTACGATGCTTATAAGAAAAATGGTGATTTGGTTAAAATAAAGGAATTATTTCCAATTATTCCAAACTGTAAAAGATCAGAAGATGGATTAGTTATTACTGCTAACAAAAAACAATTTGATAATAAAAAAATAGAATTTAGACAAGCATACGAATTAAATAAGGAAATTCGATCAGACAAAGAGTTAATCAATTCAACAATTAATGCGGAAGGAATATATGAAGGTAATGGCACATTGTATATAGTATATACAAATAACGAAGGCAGCACATTACAGGACAACCCAGCATCTTCTTTGACTGAATTATTAACGATATTAATATCTGTTTCTAAAGTAATCAAAAAATATCATGACAGAGGATATTTATACCTTGATATCAAACCATCTAACATATTGAGGATTCCTGAGACAGATCAGCTGATCATTATGTTTGATTTTGACAGTGTTGTCAATAAAGAAAACTTACTAAGAGGGGGCAACGTTACTTTTTCATATTCACCACAATGGGCAGCTCCGGAACTCAAACAAGGAAACTTGAATAGGATTTGCGAAGCTACAGATGTGTTTTCGATTGGATGTATACTATTCAACTATATTTTTGGAAGAGGTGTAACTCTTGATGATAGATCAATTGATAGTGAATGGAATTATAATAGTTCCAAAAAAGAAATATTCATCAATATAAGTCCCGTTATATTTAAAAAGCTAGATGATTTCTTTCATAAAACCTTGACTTCCAGAGTAGATAGAAGATTTCAAACTATGACTCAGGTAATTGATGCTTTGACCATTTTATTGGTTATATCCGAAGAAAAGTTATACATTAATCCAAGGATTATAAAACCTGATGATGATTTAATCGTTAATAACGATTTTTTATTAATACTGGATGATTCTTTACAATCTAAGAATATAGTTGCATTATTCGGAATTGACGGAATCGGAAAAACCGAGAATGCCAAATTATACGTAGATAAATATAAAGATAAATATGAAACTATAGTGATGATAGATTACACTTTTTCACTTCGGGACTCTATTCTATCCGATGATTTATCGATAAAAAACTATCAAATCCATTATAATAAAAATAATGATGATGCTGCTGTATATAAGGACAAATATAATCTACTAATTAATTTATTTAAACCAAATGATTTACTAATTATAGATAATTTTAAATTTAACAGTAATGACAATTTTAAAGATTTACAATCGTTTCCATGTAAAATTATTTTAACAACAACTTCTGATTTAACAGATTACGGCATATATAGTATAGAAGTAACTCACCTTAATTATAATAATTGCCATTTATTATTTAAAAAATATAATGGAATTATATATGATACCCTAAATCAAACGGCTATAGATAATATATTTAAAAGAATAGGCTATAATACGATAGAAATTATTCTAATAGCTAAATATTTAAAATCTTCTGGCATGTCACCTGAATCGCTATTGAAGTATAGGAATATTCTAAAACACACAGATGGGGTACCCATTAAAATAAAAAACAATGGGCATATTCTTAAAGGCGATTTACCAGACATTCTATATAATATTTATAATTTGAGTAACCTAACTGATGATGAAAAAGAAATACTTCAGGGTTTGTCTTTAATAAAGAACTACAAAATTAGTCTTAAATCTTTTGAGTCATTATTTAAGTGGAAAGAAAACCACTCACAGTTAGATGATTTGAAAGATAAAGGATGGATCAAAACAGAAATAGAAACTAATAAAATATATATTCATCCACAGATTCAGGAAGCTATACTAATGGATATTCCTTCGACATCATCTTGTTCTAGATTTTTAAAAAGCGTTATTAGTGAATATCATAATACATCCACCAAATATGAAAAGACATTATGGAAAAGAATAATAAAGGAGCTTAATAATTCTAATATATCTGGAGACGATGTATTAAGAGGTGATTTATATATGTATGATGGTTCTTCGGAATCATTAAAAAAGGCTATTAAAATATTTAGTGATATCGGAAATCTAAATAAATTATCAAAAGCATATTCATATTTATTGGGATTAGAGATTTATGATAATATCATTCATATTAATGATAATTACTTACGATCACTAACAGAAATTGAAAATAGTAATATTGACGCTATTCATTTGAAATCAGTTATTGAAGCAACAATAATGAATAAGCTCAAAAATGACTTTATAAATAAAAAAGGAATATTCCCATTTGAATTTCAGATAGATTATTTATTGGACATATGCAATGAACTATGCAGCGAAAAATTTGACAAAGTATTATTTGATTATGAAATTATCACAAACAATATTATTCTACCAACAATGCTTGCAAAATATATTTCAGATTTACTTTATGAATATGTATTTGAATATATAAGTAATTATAACAACTCTAACAAAAATGAATTAATAACTAAGTTAGAACATATATATAGAGATAACATACATTCAATATTTTTAGGATTATATTTAAAATACGAAAAAAAATATATTTTGTTATATGATAAATTAAAAGAAGTCGATAACAATATTAGTTTCGATTCAACACTGGATATTCATGATGAATATGCTTTTAATAATAGATCCAATGAAGATGATTATCTGAAACGTGAAGACGTTATAGCCATCATGAAGATTACTGGCGCCGATGACGATAGGTATTATTATTATCGTGCAATGGTTGATTCAAATAATGCAATATCAGAAGTAGAATCCTATAAACCATGGATTAGAGCATATTATGATTATATGGGAAAATTTTTAGAATGGTCTTTTGCGAGAGAATCTACCGTAGAATGCCTTGAAGAAATTCCTGCAATTACTTTATTTGAAAAATATCCACTTGAATTCTGTGAACAGACTCTTTTCCGTGAAAGATATGATCTATGTAGAGAATGTTATACGCGGACAATAGTAGTATTCATCAAACAATTTCAAAATGACTCTAAGAGACTATTTGAAGTTATGAAACAATTATTAGATTACGCAAAGCGATCTAATCATGATGATGATGCTATTTGCTGTATAATGCTTATGATAATACAATTTATAGATATAACTATTATTATAAACGATAATACTAATATACTTTTTGATTTTGAAAACCTACAATTAACATTTAAAGAATCATTGAAAAACCACATTAAGGAAAGAAAACATATAGATGATATAAGAACAATTTGTTCTGAAAATCGAAAATTACAGAAAAACGAAAGATTTATAGGCATTTTTGAGATGATATTCTCCTTCCTTAATAGAGAAATGGTTATCGATATTGATCACTTATAAAATAACCATCGAGTATAGAAGATATCTTTATTGATATCACACGTATATTTCTTGAGATGAGAATAATCAGAACAAACTTATAAACACGTTGAGTATTCCGAACGGGATTACACCTACTATCCAGTCGTAGGAAACCCGTATTCCGAAGCAGGAAACTGCATTATGATTTGTATCAAATCCATCATGTCCTGTAAGCGATGCACTAGCATGCTTACAGGACGTGATGGATTTTGTTTAATGGTGACTATGCGGTTTCCGCTTCCCGTAATCATAGTTTCCTAAACGTTGAAACAAACAGGTTCATCACAACAGCTATATACTAGTTCATCCCAATCCTTAAATCTGACAAGTGCAACATCTCCTGAAAAGTCTAGTATCATACTCCTAAACACCAGATAATCTTCTGTCGGATCAAATGGATTACATCCCAATGAATTATCACAATCTTCTTGCTCCCTATCTTCTCCAACCGATTTTATTATGAAATCAATAATTTTACGGCAAAAGCCCACATATACATGTTCACATGAATTAAAATAACTGAGAACATCATACATATGTTCATGGCTTAAGGTCTGATCCATCATTATAAAAATTGAACCATTCATATATCCTGCCCAAAACGGTTTCACCTTATTGGTACAAAATGCACTTAAACCAGTAAATGTGTCAATATCCACTTCCTGATGGTTATCTCTCAAAAACGAAAGAACTTCACTTGATCTTATAATCGGCACTCTGTCTTCCGATTCCTCATAATCTTCCATTGGACTATAGTTGCATTCAGTTTCATTATCAAAGCTGACAAAATCATTTCCGTCTACGATTTTATCCATATACTCAAAAGCTTTGCTATTTTCTAGCTTGTCCGACATATCAACATTAACATCACTCTTTTCTTAGAAATTAATAATAGACTTCTTTATAATCTCCTCGTCAGTCATTGTATCCTCTGTATACTCCTCTAAGGGAATGTCATTATTATATATAGCAGCTAGATATGTCACCGCCATATTTGCAAGTTCCTCTGATGATGTAGTGAGGAAAATATACTTCTCGGAATTATCTTTCATTACAAGCGGAAGAAGTTCATGAAATTGTGGTGCGCCACTACCTATGTCTTGTTTCAGATCATCAACATCCTAATTATATGGAATCACAAGATACTCAACCTTTTCTTTATTGTTTTTGAGAAATATACTTTTCAACTCAGGGTGACTCAGATTTAATAAGCCCATAATGATCTCCTCGTATTTTTTAGGTTATTGATCTTAACAATACTTTCCAAAAATATGAAAAATCAGTTCAAGCCAAAAAATCATGAGCATCATATAAGAGTGGATCTAATGGCACAAATTTGATTTTGCTTAAATCAAGGAGCTTTTTTTCATTCTTAAATATGCCATTTTGTTTATAGATATACAAAACGCAATTGTTTTCCCTATCGTAATATGTCATCATATTTCCAATACCTGTCCCGTCAAATGGCTCATCAAAAAGATCTGTGACATATCCTACATACGGAGATCCATTTATCATTTTATACAATGAGCAAACATGCCCACCATCAGAGTATGATTGATTTTCAATATATTCATAAATCCCATCGTTATCGAGATCCTTCTTGATAACAAAGTCTTCTGTATAATATTTTGTCGACCGCTCCATAGCTCTATAAATATTTTCGGTTGGAATAAACGTTAATCCAAAAGAAAAAGCTCCCGCTACAAGAAGTGCAATTGTAAGCTTTTTATCCATTGTTAAAAACTGCATAGTGTACTCCCATATGAACAAACATCTTGGATTTATCAATCCGAACAATGTTTAAATTAAACCACCAGCAAAATCCTCAGCCATGTCCCATAAATCACAAGCTATATCTTTTGCTGTATCAGCCACATCCAAAGTTACGTCGACAAATGGATCAAGTACTCCCGCTGCTAAATCTCCTACCTCTTCGCAAAGATCAGAGGATAAGTCTCCAACAACAGTCCCTGCACATATGCCCATTCCAATCCCAATTATCCCTTTAACGGTAACTGGAATTGGTGCAGCTGCCAATGTCAGAAAGGTCCCCTCTGATGCTAAAGTACCAATTCCTGAGGTTACTGTTCCTTTTATTACATTTGAAGAAATATGTGCGCATGGATCTTCAATATCATCTCCATTTACGATGGTCTCGATAACTGCAATACCGCCAGAAATAGCACCACCAATCTTTGCAGACCTCAATGCAATTTTGCCCATACCTACAGTCGATACAACCCCATTAAGTTTATTGCTTATTCTTGAAGTATCTTTTGTTGATATACCTGAATCCTTCATGACCTTGGTTATGCCTTTAGAAGCTGCCTTTGCATTGAATAACTGAGCTGTCTCTGTAGTTCCAACCATCTGCGCTGCATTATATTTCCCTGATTCAACCTGATGTAATGTCTTTGAAATACCTGCCACGCTTGGCGTATCTTTACATTGTATCCTCTCAACGAGCCTCTTTCCGTTCATTGTAACCAAATCAACTTGATTTGCGGTTGAAGACTCTGTAAATCTGGTACGCAAGCCGTTGTTTTTTAGGGTATTTAATAAGTTCCGTTTATCTATCTCAATTATTTCCAGGGCTATTCCCTTTCCACCATTGACGGTCTTTGATCCGGCTCTTCCGATCATTCTATTTGCAACAGTTACATCATAGCCTTCATTTAATAATAGTACTAAGTTATTTGATTTATTCCTTTTCATGATAAAGCCTCTACGATAAATGTGATTTGAGTACTTCTTCCATTTCAACATAAGGATTAGTGTCTCGAATTCTTTTGAATTTTTTTAAAATGTCCGTTAGACGAACATACTTGATCCTATAACTGGACATAGTCAGGGACATCTTTAATAACTGCCTTAGTACTTTTTAAATATTAAAGGGTTGAATTGATGCCCCTGACCATGTACGTGATTTACAAGGTATGACTTAAGGAAGCTGTATCAATAATCATGATTCTTTAATCACTGCATATACAGGAACTTCCGTTAAGTCGGCCTCCTTGTCTAACGACATTTCTTGACTTTCCTGCTCGGCAACATTTGCTTGTCCATTTTCAATAAAGATAACAAGTGTCTTCATTGCCTTTTTTCCGCCGTATCCCAAAACACCCAATTTGGTCATGGTGAATAATGCGTACGCTGCACTTGGTCCAGCTAAAGAAAAGGCAAGAGCTCCCGTTAAACACGGAGCCAATATGTATGCTGCAATTACTTCTGTAGTGATTGGAAGCATTTCACCTGTGAACTCTGCTAAAGTCCGCACATTAGTTCCTACAACATTGGGGTCATATTCTTCTGATAGCAACTTGACTCCAGCATCAGCAGCAAATACAACAGTTTTTAAAGCATCGGCGGAACTATTCTGAACCTTTCTCATATTATCCTCCTTCTTTTAAACCTCTTAGACAGCTTGCCCATCTTCTTTTTAAACTTCAACTTTCTAAATGTCTTATCAGAAATAATGATTGGAAATGGATTTTCTCTGAGTAAAATCTCAAGTCCTTGAATAAACTCCTTCATCTTAATCTACTCCTTTCGCCTATTAGGTATTTCTCCAAAGACTTCCTTGTCTCTGTGATCTGTAATGAATATATAGTATCGAAACATATTTTCGTAAAAACGCTTTCTTCGAATGCCGTTTCCGTTTTGTGCAGTATTTGATATCCCAATCCATATATGAAATTATCGGGGGAGCTATTCTGAACTTTTCTCATATCATCCCCATTCTTTTAGAACTCTAAGCCAAATTTTCCATCCGTTTTTGAACTTCAATCTTCTAAGAGTCTTCCAAGAAATAATGATTGGCATTGGAGTTTCACTAAGGAAAATTTCTAATCCTTTTATGAACCCTTTCATGTTAATGTACTCCTTTCACTTGATAAGTAATCACTAAATACTTCCTTGTCTCTGTGATTTATATCGAATATAACATGTCATATTCTCGTACATGTAAAAACGGTTTCCATGATAGAAATATGTGTTTTTTCCTGTCTGACCTTATATCAATCAAGACCTCGTCTTTTTTAACTCTTAAATAGTATTAAGATTCATACAAAAACCTGATGGCTTTTAGAAAATAAAAAATGCACCACTATGGGTGCATTTGCTCAAATATGAAAGATTGCTCTTAGGGTGATCTTAACGAGCCTATATAACAGCTTGTTGAAGATTCGGTATCCAATCATGTTTATTATTTTTGTTCCAAGTTTCATGGTATTCTCCTTCCGGAGAGCACGAACTAAGCTGAATCCTTACATCCATCAGTGCCTTGTCTACAGCCTTCGCGACATTTCCATTTTCAATATCTTCTTTGAGACGGAGAAAATAGAAAACTGCCGTGTCTGTCAGTAGCTCCTTGAGGCTTTCATTCTCATCATATAGCTTTTCTGCCTTTATCCGCTTTGATACAAGGTTCCTGGCTCTAGTATAATTCGCATCTTCAAGGAGACTCTGGCGAAGATGAGCAGAATCCTTAAATGTCTTTATCCGAGGCTCTACCCCATATTCTTCCAGTACTCTTTTAAAAGCTTGTTTTATAAATCTTATGTCCGTGTTCTCATCGAATTCATATAATAAAGCTTTCATTTTTTCCTCTTTCCGTGGTTAGACCACTCCATATTACTTATATCAGTTACATAAAAATTATGGGAGCGGACTCACGGGATAAGGCTTGTTTACAGTGAAAATCCTAACCGGTGATGCTTTTCTTCCG
>AUXO015691307.1_pt1 | contig 10172 bp, 7 predicted proteins | sample 768731 | NCBI WGS metagenome assembly AUXO01 (sample SAMN02715735, study PRJNA202380) | gut metagenome | biome: sheep rumen | host: Ovis aries | place: New Zealand: Palmerston North | reverse complement strand
GATTCCCCACCAGCCCTCCATCGGACCATTATCAATGCATCTTCCGACACGTGACATACTCTGTATCATTCCTGCATCGACAAGCTTCTGATGAAATATCTTATTGGTATATTGAAATCCTCTGTCACTGTGGAAGATTGGATGAGCATCTGGATTCTGCCTGATGGCTTCATCAAATGTGGAAAATACAAGATGATTATTATTACTATCTTCAATCTTGTAAGCTACAATACGTCTGTCATAAAGGTCAAGAATGGCGCTAAGATACAGCTTCTTGACACTCGAACCAACATAGTATTTGAATTCAGTTACATCAGTCAGCCACTTCTCATTCGGCTTATCTGCATGAAAATCTCTGTTCAGATTATTCTCCGCTGTGATTTGCGGCGTTGACGGTATATATGTACTCTTCTTGATACGGGTGACTGATTTCAGATGAAGAATATTCATCAGTCTGTAGATACGCTTCTTGTTGTAATGTACATTATGTTCCCGGTTAATTACAACTGTCATTTGTCGATATCCTAAAATCCCATTTCGTTCCTGATAGTGCTGTTTGATCCATTCTACCAGCTGTTCATTGACCAACTGTCTATGGCTTGGTGTCCTATGCAGCCATTTGTAGTAAGCAGAACGTGCTATGTGAATAGCATCACAGAGCTTTCGAATTGGATAATGCTCGGCTTCATTCATATACTGGACAGCAAGGTATATTTCTTCGTTTCTTACTCCGCTCAGCGACCGCCCCCTCTCAACTCCCTGAGTTTTTTTAACAGTTTTATCTCCATTTCTTGATCTTTTATCCTTGCCTGCAATATTTTGTTTTCCATACGCAGCCTGTCCGCTTCGGTGAGCTCATCTTCGGGCTTTGCTTTTCCTCTACGATCGACAAGACCTTCTACGCCCTTTGCTTCATATTTGCGCACCCAGGAATAAATCTGCTGGTATGATACGCCGTATTTCTCTATTGCAAGCCCATAATCCTTGCCATTCTCAATGCAGAACGCTACGATTTCTGTGCGCTCTTCCTGTGTTGTTTTCCTGCCTTTTTTCATGGTAATCCCTCTTTCCGAGCGTGTACGCTTCTTAAAGTCTTTACCATTATTATACCATGAAATCCAGTTACGTAAAAGTGATCTGCTTGTTATCTTGTATTTGGCACATATTTCAAACTGACTTGATTTTCCTGACAGATATTCTTCAACAGCTTTTATCTTTGTTTCTGCTAAGTACTTCTTATTTGTCCTTGTACTTTTGATAAAGTCTATTCCTTCTGATTTTGCTCTATTTACTAGATTACGAATGGCATACTCCGATACTTCGTACTTTTTACTTATTGTACTGTAACCGCCCTTTCCATCTTGATACTCCCGCACAACAGCTATACATTCTTTATCTGTCAATTTTCTTCGTGACATAAAATAACCCCCTTAGAGTTTTCACACTTTTGTTTATTTAGTGTGTCTACTCTATGGGGATTATATCACTGATTCCTGTGACTATTTTGTTTTTCCTTAGCTTAATGACATTATCGTTTTACGGGCGGTTTTGATTAATGAAGGTGGTGTATATGTCTCTATGGAATACTATTGTTGTAAGAGTCAAATAAACAACGTATTCCTCAAAGAAGTAATCTGATGTATGTTGAGATCAAAAAGAAGATCACTTCCGTTGATTATGCTGCACCATTTTCTTTATGACTGTTATTTACTGCGGAGCAGGAAGCGTACCGTAAGTCGATGCCTGTCGTGCAATCAGTCTGTCATTATCATACACCTTGAAGATCTTACCGCAAAGAGATATTTTTCCAGCCTTCCAGAGTTGAATATCATTATTTCCATAGAACTTCAGCAGCTGGTAGTTGCTTGAAGGGTTGATGCTGGTTTTGAGGTTGTTGACATATATGGTTGTCTTATTACTCTTTCCGGAATCGAAAATACCGCTGTATTTACCGAGAGTGATCGTGCTGATACCGTAAGGAAGATTGATGGACTGAAGAGAATTGCAGCCTGAGAACGCAGAATCTCCGATAGATGAAAGATATGGGCAGTATCTCAGATCAAGAGACTGCAGATTAGCGCAGTTGTAGAATGCACAACCATCAATAGTTCTCAGGTTCGAGTTGTTTCCGTTGAATATGAACTTTTGCAGTGGCGTATTGCAGAAGGCAAAAGGTTTGATCCTTTTTATGGTGCTCGGAACCACTATACTTTTCAGCTTTCCGCCCATATTTTTCACAGGCCCCCTGTAATCTCCGCCGATATCGGTTACAGTATACGATCTGCCGCTGTTGTCCTTTACAGAAGAACGAACGATAAAGGATTGTGTCTCCTTTAAAAATGGTCTGACGAATGCAGCAGTGCCGTCACTGTTGGATTCATATATACCGTTTTCATAAACAAACCCATCGTCGATATTGTATCTGTCAGTGTAGTATTCGTCTACACTTCCGGTGCCGAATAAGTGGCCGTCTACGTAAGAAAGGTTAGCATAGTACTGCAGCTGAGTATAATCTGCCTCTGTTATTTTTCCGTCACTGTTGATATCGTACATCTCCGTTAAAATGCTGCCCGTATTGCCATATTTGAGATAGGATTTGAATTGGTTGACATCGGAGCTATCGATCCTGTCATTGCTGTTGAAATCACCTTTGATGATCGGACGATAATAATATTCTGTATGAGATTTAAGATAGTCCTTTGTGACTTTGACCTTTTCTTTGCCTTTGGAACGGCCGTTTACAACCTCGAAAGAATCGTAGTATTCAGACGCTTTCCAGCGTATCTTGCAATCGTTCAGATCGGCATTGCAATCCGCAAACGTGATGTCAGAGCCTGAGATTCCTGTAATGAATAAGCTGTGTCCGATAATGCGGTCAGTGCCGTCAGCCTGCTTTGCTTTGAAACTGAGTCGGACAATATCACCTACTTTAGGATCGGTGTATGAATTATTCGTCTTACGACGGATGTAATAATCTGTACCCCAGAAGTGCTGTGCGAGCTTATAGGCAAATCCGAAGCACTGATTTGACGGCTCACTTTTTTCGTTTGCCTGTTGATAGATCTGGCCCACATACTCGTATGCTGCATGGTAATCAACACTGTTGCAGTTTTTCGTGCCGTATCTGCTGTGATCGCAGGCAGTATGGGAATAAGTACCGTTGTCTTTGTTGTTCCAGTAGTAATCCCTGCTAAGATCTCGCATTTCACTGGTGAATTTTGAATCCCAGTTGTTAAGGGTCTGTCTGTAGCTTACAGCGCCATTGGCTGCTTCTGCTTTCAGACGTAGCGGTTCTCCGACAGATGATATGCCTGTCATAATGGAGATGGATAGGATAGCTGTTGCAAAACGGTTGAGTAGTTTCATAGAATTCCTCCATAAATATTTATTATTAAAAAACAGTTTTATGGCTGTTCTTTAATTCGTATAATGAGAAGCGCTTGCCTGTTGTTCCTACAATTTGTGAAGTCGGACATTCTGTTTTATTGTTACGATCTCTTTCGCTTTCTTCTGAATAATACTGCCTCCCGTCTGAGCAACTCCATTTTAGTTCAATTAATTCTATGGAGTATTTTAGTTTTCAAAAATAGTTGAATGAAGTTTTTTGGAGTTTATTATACAGGATAGTCTAATTGTAAGTTATTGAAAGTGTTGACCGTATCGACAATGAAGTTTAAAAAGATTTTTGTGTTGCTTAGAATCTATGTTTATTTGTTTGTATGTGAAGTGTTGCTTGTTAATATAATTATATCTCTAATGCCGTAGTGTGTCAATAGCCGAATATTAAAAATCTCTCTCCATTTAAAAAGGGGAGAGATTTTTTGCTATTATTAATGTCATGGTTATGAAGAAAGCATAGGCGTTCATTTATAGTTCAGCTGATATTATTAGAGTAAAAATCTTTTTCTTGACGAATATCCATTTATTCAGTATATTTATGATAAGAACTTGCTGCCTGTTCAGGTTTAAAAATAACCTCTTAAAAGGGCAATGTATAATCACCTGACATTATACATTGCACAATAACGCACCCTGACTTTTGTGCAATCATACGAAGTTTGATGTGCAGATGAAAAAAATCGACAAAATCTGACATAATTATATAAACAGATAAATAACACCGCAAAAGAAGAATCCCGGGAGGTGGGAATATGAACTACAATGAATACATAAAAACGATCAGCAACTATAAAAATGATTTACTAACTGACCTGAACCATTCACTTGATGAAGAATTAAAACAACCATTTGAACTTTGGAACGATAAAAAAATACTAATATTACTGACCGCCATCGGAGACATTCAAGAATTAAGGCTATCAGAAGAAGAAATAGCGAAAAGGAAAAATAAGATCCTTGATAAATTAGAGGTTTTTTCTGCAGAAACGGAGGTAATAGAAGTTGATAGAAAAGGAATTATGCGGAATAATAATAGAGAAATACTATAATGATATCTTTTTATTCTGCTTCTCCAAACTGCACAATAGCAGTGCTGCCGAAGACTGTACACAAGAAACCTTTCTAACATTTCTTGGAAAGCGTAACAGATTATTATATTCTGACAGAATACTTGGTTGGCTATTAAAAACGGCAGAGAAGAAAATAATGGAATATAAAAGAAAAAATACGAACAATCATATCGATATAAATGATTACGCTGACATCATACAAGACAATAATTTGAATGCTGATAGCCCAATTTTATCGATATACGAGCATCTTCCACATAATGAAGCGTCTCTTCTTATAGCGTTCATATGTTGTAAGGATAAAGAAGAAAAAGAAAAACTCGCTTCTAAGAACGAAATGACACTTATATACCCGTTTCATTACCTCCACGATAGCTTGTACAAAAACAATATTCAAGTTATCGTTATCACTTATATCAGTATTCTCACGTATATACTGTCTCTTTAACCTTTCTTTTAGTCGCATCAACTTATTGGGTTCTAACTTATAACACATCAAATCTATGGCTTCAAGGTATGGATTAGGAGAATCATTGATATATTCACAGATATCAAACTTGTCAGATACAATTTTATTGCAAGTTTTAGAAATAGATATCATTTTCCCAATTTTTTCTTCTCCTAGAAAAATCCGACATGGCATAATACCAACTTCTGTATTATACGGCAAATAAAATCCATCATTCTTACAATTTGGGCAAAGTGCGATGTAGCTGAGATCGTTATTATGCTTATATATATGACCACAGCATTTGCATCTATGCTCGATAATTTCACTCATGATAGTACCTCCATTCTTGTTATATAGACTTTTTCAAAAAAAGCTTTATAATATCATTATCATCTGTCACTATACACCCTATTTAGTTTTTTGCTTGAAGAATTCTACAATATCAATGTACATCTTCATCAAAAGGTCGTTCATGATACCTGAGAAGTTTTTTCACTGCCCTTACCGAAAACTACAAGTTACTTCTGGTCAATAGATAGTATCCGTTTATCGGTCTACAAGATATTTCCATCACTGTCGGAATCAGTGAGAATGTCTGTTATCAACTTCTTATATTGGTTTATTTGCCATAATTTATATGTAGATTCAAAGTCGTGGGCGTTGTTTTTGTAGTTTACAAAAATCTTCACAATAGTCAATCTTCCGTGAACTAAAATGATAAATATGAATCATATAACAATCACTTTTCTCTATGCAATTTCGTTTTTTCAGAAAAATCTTTTTCCGATTTCCGCAAAAAAGGTCTCTTTTTGACGAAATGGCAACTTCATTTTTTCAAAAAAACGTAATCATCTACAAATCATACGTTTTTATCTCTCGGCTCCCGCTTCTGCGGGGACGAACTTAAACGTACTTTGTTGCTTAAATTATACCACATATAGGCACAGAAGTAAATGGATAAAATATAAAAATAACTGTATAAAAGCCGAGCCGCCCAATGGGCGGCCAAAAATAATACAACTAAAAAAAGACGTCTTTACCGAGCATCTCTATCGTATAGATATCTTCAAAAGAGATAGCAGTCTTGACGACCTTGAGTCTACGGTATGGTGGATTGAGCTCGGTAACTACTCCTTCAATGTTCGTGTACGCATCAACGTCGTATGATTAATTAGTGGAAGAAGATTGATATGTTACATAATATCATTGACATCATCAGCAAAACTGTGGGCTATGAGGTGCAAATATGATTAGTTTCAAGGACAGTAAGGTGTTTGTGGAAGAAGTTCTGGAATAATACTTTTACCTGTTAAGAAACGCTCTTATCTCTTGATGATATTGTGGATAAAACTGTTTCTATATACCTGAAAGCTTTTATATATATACAAAATGAAATACAGATAACGCAATATCCAACTTGTATATATTATACTAAAAAGCACGGTTTATGTATAAATCTTTGCGACAAATTGCTTGACATTGTCGACAAATATATGGTATAATAAAATAGAAAATAATTTCTCATGATTATGAAGTGAGTCAAAATGTTTAGGAGGTATATAATGAATAAAAACTTTGCTTGTGAAATCAAGCCGGATTTCTATTGCTCCAAATCAGTATCAGTATTTGACTCATTATTCAAGGAATATGAGCGTGTTGTTTTTCGGAGCCTTATAACATCTTTTGGATTAGATTTTTTCATAAAAGATCAGTTCGGCGGCGATGTTGATACCATTCATAATGTTAGACAGATTGGAAATGGAAGTCAAATGACCTATAAGAATGATGCCAATGCAACTGCATATGCTAATCATGGCGATTATTCACATAAAGATGTTGAAGGAAAAGGTACTAATTATCAGAAAAAAAAGCACGAAGCAAGGAAACGATATGCTCAAGATAATAATAATACCGTACAAGATGTATACGAGGACAAGCCACTTGGTTTTCTTGGTAAGAGCAAAGGGCATCCCACTGATAGAAGTGCTGAATTAGATCATGTAATCTCTGCAAAGAGTATTCATGATGATCGCGGTAGAGTATTATCAGGATTATCAACCGCCGAACTTGCAGATGCTGATGACAATCTTCAATGGACAAACGAACATTTGAACAAGTCTATGGGAGCTGATGAAATTCCAGATTATATTGCTAAACATCCCGAATTACCTGAAGATGTAAAAAAAAGAATGATGGATGCTTACAATCGAGCTAAAGCGTCCTATGAAGATAAGATTAACAGAGCATATTACTTTGATTTCAGTAACCCTAATTGCAGGCAGTTCTATAAAGATACTTTTACAGCTGCTGGAAAACGTGGAATACAAATGGGCCTTCGACAAGCATTAGGTTTTTTGCTCACCGAATTGTGGTTCTCAGTTAAAAGACAAATTGAAATAAGCGATGGATCATTTAAAGGGATTTTGTCTGCAATAAAAATTGGTGTCACAAATTGGTTCGATAAAGCATTAAGTAATTACAAAGATATTTTTTCAAAATTTGGCGAAGGAATAATCAGTGGTTTTATATCATCCTTGACTACCACTCTTGTCAACACATTCTTGACGACATCGCAAAACGCAACAAAGATTATTCGTCAAGCGTGGGCATCAATTGTTGAATCAATAAACGTCTTGCTGTTTAACAGTAGAGAGAAGTATCTTTGCGACCGAATGACTTCTGCAGCAAAGATTCTTGCATCTGGTGCAAGCGTTATCATAGGAACAAGTGTACAAGAAGCAGTTGATGTTAATCTTTCTGAAGTTGCTCTTCCACATGATGTCAAGACAACTGTTTCTTCTTTTTGCGGTACACTTGCAACTGGACTGCTTACAATTTCGCTGTTATTTTACATTGACAATGATCCATTCAGGAAATTCCTTGATTGTATTTATGGAGCAACTACTGATGAACTTCGCCGACAGGGCGTTGCATTTAAAGAGTATTGTGCAGAGTTACAGAAAATGGATATACGTGGATTCCAGGATACAACTAATTATGCATATTCACTATCTATTTGCTTACAAAATGCAAGTAACGATACGGAAGTCAACAGGATTCTGAAAAAAGCACAAGTAGATCTCGGTTTAGATTCGCCTTGGGGCAATGGTTCATTAGATGACAAAATGAATGATCGTTCTTGGATATTAAAAATTTGATAAGGAGATGATGTCATGTTATTTTTACCAGCATTCATTATTGCATTGAGCAGTATTAGTGGTGCAGGCGGTATTGCTCTCTCAGCAAAAAGTTTAGTGGATTCAATGAATGCATCCGCAACAAACAGGTTCACTCAAGAACAGAATGAGAGGAATATTCTAAGATTCCAAGCAGTTTCAGACAAACTTAATTCTTCATTGGAAGAATTGGGAAAAGAGCGCATGGTCATCACAAAAAACTTCTCCGTATTTATCGATGCCTTCGAGCGCATTCATAACAGACCTGAATTCACTCAAAAGGAAAGTGTTGATTTTCCTGAGTTTGACTTCAATGAGATTAAAAATGTTTCTATTGTTGCTGCCGATTTTCTTGGTGCAACTGTTGGAGCAATCGGTGGATCAGCGTTAGCGGCGGCAGCTACTAGCGGAACAACTGCTGCAGTGATGGCTTTAGGAACAGCATCAACAGGTACTAAAATTGCAGAACTATCTGGTGCTGCTGCTACAAAAGCAGCTTTAGCCGCGCTCGGTGGAGGCTCCATTGCCGCAGGAGGTGGCGGAATTGCACTTGGAACACTTGTGCTTAATGTCGCATCACTTGGAGTAGGAGCTCTCGTTGAAGGTATTGCGATGGCATATGCAGGTTCCGTTGCGAAAAAGCACGCTGATAAAGCAAAGGATGAGATGCAAAAGAATGAGCTGATTATTAATGATGCGATAGCTATGCAACTTCAAATCACCAAATCAGCAACTGACATGAAACTTGCATCTGTTGAGCTTTGTAACAAAATATATAAACCGCTTGTTCTTAGAATGAAAGCACTTATTGATGCAAAATGTGATTGGAATACATTTTCAGATGAAGATAAGCTATTGATAGAAAACACAATCCTGATTGTCCAGATACTTCATTATTTAAATAACACTTCGCTATACAGAGTTACAAAATACAATGATAAGGGTGAGGTTGATGAAGTGGTTTCAAATTCCGATGAAGTAAAATCGGCATTAAATAAAGCTAAATGTGAAGCGAAAAGAATGGAGGTTTAAGTATGTCTAAGGATTATAAAAAAGCTATTAAGGACAAGCGATTAGAAGCCGGAAAATTAATGACAGAAAAACAAATCGCTCAATGTAATGCGGCAATTCATACTGCTTCTGTCGCCGCAGGTGCTAGTGGAGGTATTCCGATTCCCGTTGCAGATGCAATTCCTATCACCGCAGCACAAGTTACTATGGTTATTGCACTTGGTAAGATTTTTGACCAAGAGATCACATCTGCTGCCGCTAAAGGAGCAATTGCCGCGGCTGCTTCAACTTTTGTAGGAAGAAATCTTATTAAACTTATCCCGATCGCCGGATGGATCGTATCAGCTGGAGTTGCCGCTGGTGTAACCGAAGCTATAGGTTGGACTATCGCAGTTGATATGGCAAAAAACTATCGAAAAGAATATATGCGTAAGATAAATGCCGCAGATGCTGCTGAAGCTTGGGCAGAGGCAGAGGCATATAAGCAAAATGATGATGTCGATGATGAAGCTGAAGATTTCAGTTTTTAATCCTTTTAATGATAATGGTGATTTTATATCCAAAAAACATGCCTATTGGCGTACATGTTTTTCCTTTCTGCATAAGTCGTTATTTGAATTTTGTAGAATTCCATAATAGATACATACATAAACGATGACACTAACCGCAAGCGTTCTCTCTGAGCTTTCTGAGAGAGCGCTTTTTTCATTGGTTAGTTTTATGCTCTGTAAGTTCGGAAAGCTCTGACAAGCATTTCCGTTTGGTAGTTGATCAAGCGGAAGTCGGCTCGGCGATTCCGTTGGTTTTGAATGTGATAAGGGACTTAACCTAATAATCTGTAAAAACTCGGATAATATTTGCTTTATTTAAAAACCAGCACCGTATGGTGCTGGCTTCTTTTAACGTTTATACCACCTTATGTCGTGTGAATTTCGTGTGAATTCGTGTGAAAAACGCCTGTTTTTTTCTCACACGCAACTGCAATTTTGCAGTTGAAACTGCTTTCAGTAGGTAACAGAAAAGCCTGTATTTCGGCGTTTCCATCGAAATACAGGCTTTTTAATT
>AUXO015370811.1_pt1 | contig 10173 bp, 2 predicted proteins | sample 768731 | NCBI WGS metagenome assembly AUXO01 (sample SAMN02715735, study PRJNA202380) | gut metagenome | biome: sheep rumen | host: Ovis aries | place: New Zealand: Palmerston North | reverse complement strand
ATAGGGGCAAAAACCGCTCAAAGAATATTAGTTGACCTCAAGGATAAAATAAAAGTGGCTGGTGATACGTTATTAGATAATAATAGCGCTCCAAGTGCAGTCTATGATGAAGCTCTTGCCGCGCTGGTAATGTTAGGGTTCTCTCAGCCTATGTCGCAAAAGGCACTGAAGAAGCTTCTCAAGGAGGAGCCGTCAATCACCGTTGAGGCCGCTATCAAGAAAGCGCTGAAGATGATGTGACGCACGCGATCACTAGGCAATGAGTGGGTCCCGCCAGAGAATATATTTTTTATCGCGACAATGAATTTAAAGAATTCGTTAAATAGTAAAAACCGATTTTTATCGCTGCTGCTCAGCATCGTTCTCTACATGCTGGTGGCTGGCGTGGCTAATGCTCAATATAACAAGTCGACTCTTAATCCTCCCCCTCCGGTCCCCGACAAGACTGACGCCGACAATGCCAACAAGGGAAAGAACCGAAGCGTGAAGATGCGATACGGTGTGCATTCCACTGTACCCGAAAACTACGAAGACCTCAAGGAAGGTGAGTACGCGGCCGACCTCAAGACCCCCGGCAACATTGTCACCGAGGCCGAATATGACTACGAGACAGGCTGTTACATCATTCGCACCAAGGTGGGCGACTACGACGTGGTCACTCCATTCATCCTCACTGCCGAGGAGTATAACAACCTCACTCTGCGCGAGTCGATGATGCAGTATTATCGCCAGAAGAATGCCGAAACCGCCGAGGAAAAGAAGAAAAATCCCTTCAACTTCCTCGATATGCAGTTTGGTCTCGGACCTCTTGAGAAGGTGTTCGGACCCGGCGGTGTTCAGCTCAAGACGCAAGGCTCGGTACAAATCAAGATGGGCGTGAAAACCAATAAGACCGACAACCCCGCGCTGTCGCTCTCGGCCAAGCGCAAGACCTATTTCGACTTCGACCAAAAGATTCAAGCCACTATCTCGGCATCGGTGGGCGACAAAATGAAGTTCAATATGACTTACAACACCGACGCCACATTTGAATTTGATAACCGCAATCTCAAGCTGGCCTATGAGGGCAAGGAAGATGAGATAATCAAGAACATTGAGGCCGGTAATGTGAGCATGACAACCGGTGCAACGCTCATCAGGGGTGGCTCGGCGCTCTTTGGCGTGAAGACCAAGTTGCAATTTGGCAAGCTCACTGCCACAGCACTGGTGTCGCAGCAGAACTCTGAGTCACAAACCGTCAACACACGCGGCGGTGCCCAGACTACCGATTTTTATATCACGGCCGACAAGTATGACCAAAACTGTCACTTCTTCTTGGCTCACTTCTTTCGTGACAACTACGACAACTGGACATCCAAGTTGCCACTGGTTTCGAGCGGTATTAACATCACGCGAATCGAGGTGTGGGTGACCAACAAGCGCGGCAACTTCAACGAGTCGCGCAACATCATGGCCTTTATGGACGTGGGTGAGAACCGGCGCATCAGCAACAGCCACTGGCAACCTACCTCAACCCAGGCCAACCCCAGTAACAACAGCAACACGCTCTTGACCGAGATTAAGGAAGCCTATCCCAACGCACGCTACGTGAGCCAGGCGGCAACGGCGCTTGAGCCACTCAGTGCCTACGACTTCGAGGGCGGCAAGGACTATGAGAAAATTGAAAGTGCGCGATTGCTGTCTTCCAATGAATATAAGGTGAACACCTCGCTGGGCTACATCACGCTCAACACCACGCTCGCCAGCGACGAGGTGCTGGCGGTCGCCTATCAATACACCTACATGGGCAACACCTATCAAGTGGGCGAGTTTGCAAGCGACATTGCCTCGACCGAGCAGTCTCTCTACGTGAAGATGCTCAAGGCCACCACCATCAACACCGACATTCCCATGTGGGACCTCATGATGAAGAACGTCTACTCACTGGGTGCCTATCAAGTGCAGAAGTCCAATTTCAAGCTTAATGTAAAATACTTGAACGACACAACCGGTACTGAGCTTTACTACATCAACGAGGGCAACATCTCGGGTGTGCCTCTGCTGCGAGTGATGAACCTCGACCGCCTCGACGCCAACAACGATTTCAACCCCGATGGCCGCTTCGACTTCCTCGACGGATACACTATCACCACCTCGGGCGGAAAGGTGATTTTTCCTGTTGTTGAGCCTTTTGGCTCGCACTTGCGCAAGATGATCGGTAACGATGCCATAGCCGACAAATATGTCTACGAGGAGCTATACCGCATGCAGCTCACCGACGCCCAGCAGGTGCAAGACAAGAACAAGTTTGTGCTGGCCGGCGAATATCAGTCGACCAACAAGAACACTATCAGTCTCAATGCCACCAATGTGCCGCGTGGCTCAGTGATTGTGACTGCCGGTGGTGTTACCCTCACCGAGAATAGTGACTACACCGTCGACTACACAATGGGAACCGTTACTATCACTAACCAGAGCATTGTGGATGCCGGAACCAACATCAGCGTTTCGCTCGAGAACCAGTCAACCTTCAGCACGCAGCGCAAGACGTTGCTGGGTCTTGACCTTGACTACGCTTTCAACGACAATTTCCACATTGGCGGTACGGTGATGCATTATGGCGAGAAAGCGCTCACCGAGAAAGTGTCGATTGGCAACGAGATTGTGAACAACACCATCTGGGGTGCTAGAATTTCCTATAAGAGCAACTTCATGTGGCTCACCAACCTGCTCAACAAGATTCCTACCGTTAATGCCACAGCGCCATCTTCGGTAAACTTCAATGGTGAGTTTGCGCAGTTGCTGCCACACCAGTCACGCACAGGCTCCAACGCCGGCAGTTCCTATATCGACGACTTTGAGTCGACACAGACCGGTATCGACCTGCGCTCGCCCTACTCGTGGTTCCTGGCATCTACACCCTACGATAACGGCAACGACGCTCTTTTCCCCGAGTCGACACTCTCCAACGACATAGCCTACGGCAAGAACCGTTCATTGCTGTCATGGTACTACATCGACCGCCTGTTCACTCAGCGCAATTCATCCTATGTGCCGGGTTATATAAAGAACGACCTCGACCAGCTTTCCAACCCCTATGTGCGAGAGATTCCCTACACCGAGGTGTTCCCTGGACGTGAGCTCAACTATGGTGAGGCTTCAACTATTCAAACCCTTAACCTCTCGTTCTACCCCAAGGAGAGAGGTCCTTACAACCTTGATGCAGAGAATATCGATGCCGAAGGCAACCTGCTCAACCCCGAGAAGCGATGGGGCGGTATCATGCGAAAGATTGATAACACCGACTTTGTTACCAACAACGTGGAGTATATCAAGTTCTGGCTTCTTGACCCGTTCCTTGACGAGAACAACCCCAACCAGGAAGGTGGCGACTTCTACATTAATCTGGGTGAGATTAGCGAGGATATTCTTAAAGACGGTCTCAAAAGCTATGAGAACGGACTTCCTTATCTCGATACCGACTCGGTGGCTGTGAAGGAGACCAACTGGGGACGCGTGTCAACACGCTCGTCGCTCACCTATGCCTTCGACACAGCCAACGGCTCACGCGTCAGACAAGACGTGGGCTTGAACGGACTAAGCACTGCCGATGAGCAGAACTTCCACACCTATCAGGAATATGTGAATCGTTTGCGTCAGGTGCTTTCACCCGAGACGATAGCAATGATGGAGGCCGACAGGTTCTCGCCCATCAACGACCCCGCGGGAGACAACTACCACTTCTACCGTGGCTACGACTACGACGAGCAACGGCTCTCAATCTTGGAACGCTACAAGCACTACAACGGCACCGAGGGCAACTCGCTTGCCCAGGAGGATGCCTCCGATGGCATGTATCAGAGCTCACGCAGCGTGCCCGATGTTGAGGACATCAACCAGGACAACACGCTCAACGAGTATGAGCGCTACTTCCAGTACAAGGTGTCGATTCGCCCCGAAGACCTTGTGGTGGGCAAGAACTACATTATCGACAAGCAAGAGTCGGTTCAGCGCACGCGCAATGGGCAGGACCAGCATGTCACTTGGTATCAGTTCTGCATCCCCATTAAGAGTTACGATAAGATTGTGGGCTCAATCAACGACTTCTCGTCGATTCGCTTCATGCGCATGTTCATGACGGGATTTAAAGAGACTACTCACCTGCGCTTCGCTACACTCGAACTCGTGCGTGGCGAGTGGCGCAACTACGACTACAACCTCAATAACCGCAGCGATGCGCCGGGCACCGGCACTATCGACGTGAACACCGTCAACATTGAGGAAAACGCCAGCCGTGAGCCGGTGAACTATGTGCTTCCACCGGGTGTGACTCGTATCGTCGATTCAGGACAGTCGCAAATCACACAGCTCAACGAACAGTCAATGCAGATGCGTGTCGAGGGGCTTGAGGCCGGCGACGCACGCGGTGTGTATCGCAACACCAACCTCGACCTGCGCACCTACAAGCGCCTGCAGATGTTTGTCCACAACGAGGCACTAATCAACGATGCCACCAATCTCAAGAACGGTGATATATCGCTCTTCGTGCGCTTGGGATCTGATGTGAAGAACAACTACTACGAGTATGAGATTCCTCTCAATGTAACTCCTGCAGGGCATTATAGCAACAACAGCTCGGCCGACCGACTGGCGGTGTGGCCCAAAGAAAACATGCTCGACCTTGATCTCGACGTGCTCACCACCGTGAAGAAGAACCGCAATGCCGAGAAGATGGCAGGCAACCCCGATGTGGCCTATACACGGCGCTACCAGGAGCAAGACCCCAACAACACACGCAACCACGTCTATGTGATGGGTAACCCGTCGTTGAGCAAGGTGAGGGTTATGCTCATTGGTGTGCGCAACAACACTGCCGGTACCACCAAGGACTTTGTGGTGTGGGTCGACGAGTTGCGCGTTACCGACTTCGAGAGCGAAGGCGGCTGGGCTGCCAAGGCCAGCATGGTGCTCAACATGAGCGACATTGCCACCCTCAATGTGGGATGGCACAAGGAGACCAGCGGCTTCGGCTCGGTGGATCAGAGCATGAGTCAGCGTCGCCTCGACAACTACGACCAGTATAATGTCGCGGTTCAAGCCGACTTGGGACGCTTCGTGCCCGAGAAGGTGAAACTGCACGCGCCCATCTACTATTCTTATAGCAACGAGAAAACCACACCCAAGTATAACCCTCTCGACGCCGATATCCTTCTCAAGGACGCGCTCGAGGCGTGCGCTACCGACGAGCAGAAGGACTCTATCAATAACTATGCCGTTACCAAGCAAACGGTGAAGAGCTTCTCAATCTCGGGACTGAAATTCGATGTCAAGAGCAAGAACCCAATGCCATGGGACCCTGCCAACTTCACTTTCAACTACTCGTTCAACAAGCAGCACAAGAGCGACCCCGACAACGTGTATGAGAACACCAACGACTACCGCGGTAGCTTGCAATACTCGTGGACACCCTACATCAAGCCGTTCAAGCCATTTGGCAAGATGATTGATGCCAAGAACAAGAACATGAAGTTCTTCCGCGAGTGGGAGTTGCGATGGCTGCCCACGTCGATTGCTTTCAGCACCAACATCTCGCGATATTACTACGAGCAGCAAACTCGCAACGAGACCGATGTCGACATTGTGCTGCCCGTGTCGGTGAGCAAAAACTTCCTGTGGGATAGGCAGTTCGCACTGTCGTGGAATTTCACTAAGTCGTTGAACATGTCGTTCAATAGCCAGACCACGGCCCACATCTTGGAGCCTATAGGCCAGGTCAACAAGCGATTGTTCCCCGATGAGTATCGCGACTGGCGCGACAGTGTGTGGCGAAGCATCAAGGACCTGGGTACACCATGGGCCTATAACCAGACGTTTACCGCTTCCTACAAGGCTCCGTTCAGCGCTATCCCCATCTTGAGCTTCATCACAGCCAACGCCAGCTACAACGCCACCTATCGATGGGATCGCGGAACCGTCATTGCCGATGTGTTCTCGGGCAACACCATCGCCAACCAGTCGTCGATTAACGTTGATGCACGTTTCAACATGGAAACGCTCTATGGCAAGATTCCTTACCTTAAGGACGTGAACAAGCGATTCTCGAGCAGCGGAGGTGGAGGAAACAATAATCGAAGTGCCGACAAGCAAACCAAGAAGAAGGCAAAGAAATTTGACCGCACATTCCAGCTCAGTGCCGACACCACCACAATGGTCAAGCACAACATGAACGTGAAAAAGGTGAGAGTGACAGCCACTACGGTCGACGGCAAGCGCTACCCTGTGAAGTTCAATATCAAGGATAACAACAACATCGAGATTCTTAACCGCGACAGCAAGAGCATCAAGGTCACCGTCACCGAGGTGATGGCAAGCGACAAGAAAAACTTTGGCACCGAGCTCGCACAGTATCTCACCCGCTTGGCTATGAGCGTGCGCAACGTGAGCGTCAAGTGGCGCAACGTGCAGTCGCTCTCCATCCCGCAGTTTGTGCCCAATGTGGGCGATATCTTCGGCCAGAACAATCACTACGACGTTATGGCGCCAGGTCTCGATTTCGCTTTCGGATTCGTGGGCCAGAGCTACATTGAGAAAGCCAAGAACCGCGGATGGCTGCTCGGTGATTCCACTCAAACTTCACCGGCACTTTATTCCAAGACTCAGGAACTTAACGTAGAGGTGCAGGTCGAGCCCATTCCAGGCCTCAAGATTAACCTCACCGGTAACCGCACCGATAACCGCACCAACCAAATCCAGTTTATGTATGACGACGTGGGGGTACTCTACTCGGGAAGCTACACCAAGACTCACGTGGCTATTGCTACCGCATTGCGAGGCCTTAGCGCCAACGATGAGTACCGCAGCGAGGCATTTGAGCAGTTCCTGCGAAACATTCCCATCGTGGCAAGCCGCATCGAGAGCCGATACATGGGCCAGAACTATCCCGAGCGTGGCTTCCTGCGCAGCACTTCGCTGGGTAACACTCCATTCGACCCGAAGAACGGCACTGTCAACCCCTCGGGAAGCGATGTGATGATTCCGGCTTTCATGGCAGCCTACTCAGGACGAGATGCAGCCAAGGTTGACCTTAACCCATTCCCGGGAATTAAGAGCATCCTGCCCAACTGGCGAGTTACCTACGACGGACTCTCGCGCATCCCTGCAGTGAAGAAAGTGTTCAAGAGCCTCACGCTCACCCATGCCTACCAGTGCACCTATAGCGTTGGCTCATTCTCAAGTTATACCGATTGGGTGTCGATTGGCGAGGGGCTCGGATTCACTGCCGATGCCTTGACTGGCAATCCCATCCCTAACTCGCCCTACAACATCTCTTCTATCACTCTCACCGAGAAGTTTGCACCGCTCATTGGCGTGAACGCAACGCTCAAGAACGACCTCACTTTCAACCTCGAGTATCGCGACTCACGCACTCTGGCGCTCAACATCTCATCGTTGCAGCTCGTTGAAACACTGCAAAAGTCTTTCGTCATCGGTGCCAGCTATAAGATTGCAAACTTCAACTCAGTGCTAAAGATTAAGAAAAAGCAGACTGGTGTGAACAACGACCTCACTCTTAATTTCAACCTGCAACTCAACAACAACACTGCGCTCATTCGCAAAATCGATGTCAACACCACTCAGGCTACAAGCGGCACGCGCACACTGGGCATTAACTTTGCGGCCAACTATGTCATGAGCAAGAGAATCACCGTGGGAGCTTTCTTCGACCACCAGGTGAACACTCCGCTCGTGTCTACGACTTCCTATCCAACCACCAATACCAACTACGGTATCTCACTCAACGTCTCGCTCGCTAAATAAGAGGGCGTGAACATGAAGATTTTATTATACTCACTTAACCCGTTGGCACAATTAATCGAGTGAATTCTTGATTCTGCCAATGGGTTAAGTAGTCTTCACATCATTTATGAACAGTCACAACTCACACATCAACCCAAAACATGCCCTCAAGAGAACCACCCCTTTTGAGGGCATTTTTTTACTATTAAAATCATTGCTGAATAGAGAAAAAGTAACTATTTTTGCAGGTGAATAATGAGAAAATTATTATACATATTATTATTTTTGACGTTCTCTATTGTGATGAGTTGCAACCGCAGTGTGGATCAGCGCCTGGTGCTTGCCGACACGCTCATGTGGACTGCCCCCGACAGTTCACTTGCTATCCTCAACGCCATCAACAGCGACTCACTCTCCGGCGACGAGGACCGGGCCTATCACGCCCTCCTGCTCACCCAAGCACAGTTCAGGGTTGACTATTACGACTACCCGTCTGACTCCCTCATCAACATTGCCCTTCACCACTACAGCGACAACCACAACCGGGAACTATACACGCGCGCCCTATTATATAAAGGTGCTTACTACGAGGTTCACGACAACCTCGTCGAGGCGATAAAATGGTACAAGCGTGCCGAGGACAATGCTGGTACAAACGACTACCGCAATCTTGCGCAAATCAACATGCGCATGGGCATGTTATACTATAACAATTACGCCAGCAACAACCTAGACCTCGAAAAATTCGAGAAAGCATTAAGATTTTACGAAAAACTTCACGATAAGAGAATGATAATGGTGTCATTAGAGTACATTGGGAACCTTTATCGTGATAATAATAGGTCACAAGCTATTAAATGTCTAACAAGAGCCAAAGATATTGCCAAACAAATCAATGATTCTAATAGTTATTACCACAACCTCAACAATCTGTCAATGGCATTATTTATGGACTCAGTATATTCCGAGGCCAAACTTGCAGTAGCCGAATGTTTAAACAACTCCTTGCCAACTAATAGCATGCTTTTCAATGCTGCTAATGCCTATGCTGCGCTGGGAATGACTGATTCAGCACGATTCTTTATAAATAAAGTGAATGTTGACACCAACAATGATTACGATTCAATGATGTATAATTTCTCTATGGCTCACATTCTCAAAGCCGAAAGAAACCAGAGCTTGGCTATGAAGCATGAAATCATTGGCAATCAAATTGCCTCTCTCATCGAGCATAAATCACAGAGTAACAGCATCTTTGAAACTGAAAATGACATAAGCACTCACTTAATAAGCAACAAGCATGATATAATCTCAAGTCAGAGGCTTTACTTGACTATTGCTGCCGTTGTTTGTGCTATCATTATAGCTATCGCATTGATGCTCACAATTATCGTGCGACATAAACATCACTCTGCTATAAAAGTTCTTATCAACGAGAATGAAAAAACTAGTAATCTTCTCAATGAGTATCTTAAAAAAGAAAATGAGCACAACCAAGTCAACCTTGCAATAATCAATTATCTGCAAGAACATTTCAATTCCTTGAGAACAATAATTGATTATAGTGCCAGCATGAAGCACTCCGATTTTGTGAAACTCATGAACAAAGAATCAAGAAACTTTGCCGCCAACAAAAATGTTGACAAACTATTACCAGTACTTGTTAATGATAAGTTCAATAACCTGATTACTACCATTTCACAGGAATACCCCTTTTTAACAAGCAATGACATCAAACTGATTTCACTCATTGCTCTAGGCTATGACAACCAGGGCATCGCATTCTGTTTGGGTATTGCCAAAGAATCTGTAAGAACAAAAAAAACAAGAATAAAAAATAAAATGAATATAGAAATGTCGCTCGATAATTATGTGAAAGAAAAAGTCTTATTATTAAAACAATCATAACTTGTTACAATACTAGCAAAATTTTAACTAATAGGTACTAATAAACACATAGGAAGCACGTAAAAAGAATAAGAATTATTAGTGTCTGATTAAAGTTTTTAAACCTTCTGTTATCGGGTGATGGTCATTATAAAAATGCATTACCAAAATGTGGGGCTTACTTTTCACCTGATGAATCTCAGTCGAATGATGACCTCAGAATTCTCTTCTTGGGTACTTGTGGAGCAAGCGAACTATTGTATGGATGAGACCTGTCTCGTCCCAATGAGGAAACTAAAATCGTGTTTCTATTGTCGCTGAAGCGACCTCCTTGTTTTACTGGTCAACAATCATTTCAATTCGGGCATTCAAGAATCTCAAAATAATCGTGTAACAATCTGTCGTGAAATAGATGTGCACTATTGAAATAAAGTTTTGGAATCACTTTATCTGCATTTTCAACTCATCAAGTACAACCATTTTGCAATGATAACTATGTTAATGTGTAAC
>AUXO014765464.1_pt1 | contig 10173 bp, 7 predicted proteins | sample 768731 | NCBI WGS metagenome assembly AUXO01 (sample SAMN02715735, study PRJNA202380) | gut metagenome | biome: sheep rumen | host: Ovis aries | place: New Zealand: Palmerston North | reverse complement strand
GGAACAGGTAGAAGAAAAAGTTCTGTTGCTCGTGTTTATGTAACACCGGGTAGTGGTAAGATCACAGTTAACAAGAAGGATATCGAGGACTATTTCGGACTTGAGACACTCAAGGTTATCGTTAGACAGCCTTTTGCTGTAACAGGTACGGAAGGAAAGTATGATGTTCTTGTAAACGTATATGGTGGTGGATTCACAGGTCAGGCTGGAGCTATCAGACATGGTATCTCAAGAGCTCTTTCAACAGCTGATGAAGAATTCAGACCTCTTCTTAAGAAGGCAGGATATCTCACAAGAGATCCTCGTATGAAGGAGAGAAAGAAGTACGGACTCAAGGGAGCACGTCGTGCACCACAGTTCTCAAAGAGATAAGGTATTGTTGCGAATACAGAAAATCAAAACCGGTGTGCAAGTTTACTTGCAAACACCGGTTTTTGCTTTTCTGGATTCGCAACAATACCGCATTTATTATAGAATAATGTATTGACATATATTTATATTTAAGTTAAATTGTAATTGAGAGAAATCTTTGGTGTCCCACTACCATTAAAAGGTGGATTATCAATGGGTGTTCCGCCACCATTAAGGGCGAATTATGATGAATGAGTAAGGAGATAGCTCCTTACTCATTGTTTTTAAAGGGGGTATTGATGAATTTATTCTTTTATGACGTGGATCCAGCGTATGTAAAGTATTTAAAGGATGCTGAAATCAAAAAAAGAGGCTTCACTCGTGTCCCGGATATTGAGTATCGAAATGAAAAAAAGATGGTATGCGGTGTTGTTCTGATTGTGAATGGATATAAATACTATGTTCCGATTTCATCATATAAAAAGAAGCAGGATAATAATCTTTTGATCGTTTTGGAAGATGATAATTATAATAAAGTGAAAGGATCACTCAGATTTAATTATATGTTCCCGATTTTGGATAAATGCATAAAACGACGAGAGTTTTCGGAAGAATCGTCTGGAAGGGCTGAGTTTCTTCGTCGTCAATGGGTTTATTGTAATTCCATTGAAAGGGATATTATTATTATGGCAGAAAAAACATATAATGACGTTGTAAAAGGTGAAGATAAAGTATTGGTAAATAATTCTTGCGATTTTAAATATCTTGAAGAGTTAGCGAGCAAATATAAAAAATAATTATAATAGATAGTAGTTATAATATGTAATATAATTTTGTTTGATATTCGTTGAGTAAGGTATATTGTAGTTGAGTTGAGAGATTATTCAAAGTACTTCTTTACTTTAAAGCGATAAAGTGATATACTACATAAGTCTTATAATTATTAGGGAGAATTAGGTATGTTTTGCAATAAATGTGGATCTGAAAATCCTGATAATGGCGAGTATTGCTGGAAATGCGGACAGAAGCTTTATCACGGAGAAGTAAAAAAGAAATCTAAGTCTTTTGAATATGAGGGATTCCAAAGTGGAGGAAAACTTAGTGCTGTATCGTTGTGTTTTATAGTGATTGGAATTCTTCTTGTTTTCAGAATGATAATAGTCCAAGGGATTATAGTTCCGAAGTATATGGATAAGCTGGAATCGGAGACAAGTAAGTATATGAGTAATTCCTATGATAATGATCTGTCTGCTTGGGTTCATAATGAAAATTATCCTGATGAATATGTTGAGAATCCTGTTGAATTCAAAAATGAAGTCAGAGAAGTTTTTTTGGATGATGAAGGAAATGCAGGATATGCTCCTCTAATTGCTTATGGACTTGCCGTTTTGATTTGTGTCGCTCTGTTGATAGACAGATATGTGCATGGCGGCTTCGTATGGGGTGGATTTATCATATTTTTAGTGGTGAATCTCGTCGGTATTGCACTTGATTGTTATTTACTGGGACATTATTTTGATTTTCTGGATGGATCTACAAATATAACTTTTGGTGGATATTCAGATCTGTCATTAGAGGGATATAAGACGATGGAAGAATCATCATTTATATTTATGATCATAGCGTTAGTAGCTACAGTAGCAGCATATATACTGGTTAATAAGAAAACTAAGTGGATTAATAATACTAAGAAAAAAAATATCCAGTCGTTTTAATATAGATATACAAGGAGGAAAACAATATGGAAATGCAAATGGAATTCGTGAAGAAGCTTCCTACCCCACAGGAGATTAAGGAGGAGTATCCTATATCGGATAGAATAAAGAAAATCAAGGAAGAACGTGACCAGGAGATAATGGATATCTTCGCGGGTAAGAGTGATAAGTTCCTTATGATCATCGGTCCTTGTTCTGCAGACAATGAGGATGCTGTAGTTGACTACATGCATCGACTTGTAGGAGTACAGGAGAAGATCAAGGACAAGATATTTATAATACCAAGAGTATATACAAATAAACCTCGTACAACAGGAACAGGCTACAAGGGAATGCTTCATCAGCCTGATCCGGAAGGTCATGAGGATATGCTTGCGGGAATCGTTGCAATCCGTCGTATGCACACCAGAGTAGTAGAGGAGACAGGTTTTACCTGTGCGGAGGAGATGCTTTATCCGGGAAATCACAGATATCTCTCAGATCTGCTCTCATATATCGCAGTCGGAGCGCGTTCAGTCGAAGATCAGGAGCATAGAATCGTATCATCAGGTGTTGGTATCCCTGTTGGTATGAAGAATCCGCCAAGTGGTGATATATCTGTTATGATGAATGCTATCACAGCGGCTCAGTCACCACAGGATTTCATCTATAGAGGATGGGAAGTAAGATCCAAGGGAAATCCTTATGCACATGCTATCATGCGCGGATATATAGATAATCTCGGTCACAGCAAGCCAAACTACCACTATGAGGATCTAATCAGTGTATATGAGGAATATCAGAAGAGAGATCTCCAGCATCCGGCAATCATAGTAGATACAAATCATGCAAATTCCAATAAGAAATATCTGGAGCAGATCAGGATTGCAAAGGATATCATGCATAGCCGTCATGTTTCACCTGAGCTTAGAAAGCTGGTAAAGGGTCTTATGACAGAAAGCTATATAGAGGATGGTGCACAGAAGATAGGAGATGGTGTATATGGAAAGTCAATCACTGATCCTTGTCTTGGATGGGAGAAGACAGAAAAGCTTCTTCTCGAGCTCGCAGAAATTGTTTAATTACGGAAGAACGATATACGTATATTCATAATGAAAGAAATAGATAAAACTCAGAATAAAACTAAACATATGATAACAATGCTGAGTAATCCTTATGTTAGCGTAGGTGGCTCCTTCGGCGGTAACCAGAGTTGGTTTGAAACCCTTGAGAATAAAAAGCGAGGTGAAAGAATCAGGGACTATGGCTGCGGTCTTATAGCAGTCGGAGATATAATCCTGTATATTACGGGATACGATATCATAAATGAAACAGCTGCAATTAAGTCTGAGGGTAAGCAGACTGTGGTTTCCGGAGCGGAGTTGGACAGCGAAACCTACAGAGATTATATCCTGTCTATCGAAAAGAAGTTCTTCCATGTGCTTCCGAAGATGGGTATATCCGGGCCTGTTCTTTCCTGGGGTATGAATCTGTACTTCTGGATGCACAGAAAAGAGATTAAGAAAATCACCGGTTCAAAGTATCATAGTCGCTGGTTTGTAAGACCAAAGAAGCTACTGGAAAGAATCAAGGAAATGTTATCAAATGATATACCTGTTCTGTTCTCGGTCGGACCCGGTTTTTTTCACAAGGACAGACTGCCTCTTTATAATAAAACGCAGGAAGCCGGAAAGCTTATTTTCAAACCTGTTCAGAGAACCAAGGATCACTATATGATAATTACCGGTGTCCTTGAAGGAGAGAAGACTATGCTGGAGATATCCTCATGGGGAACGAAGTACTATATCAGCTTTGATGAATATAAAAAGTACATAAAAAAATGCGATAATTATCTATTCAGTAATATTTTGTATATCAAAAAAAGATAACGTATTTCAGAAAGGATAACTATGATCAGACGACATATGTTTATATCCGGAGATGTTCAGGGAGTGGGTTTCAGATACAGAGCCAACTATGCGGCCAAGAGGCTGGGACTTACCGGATATGTTCGGAATCTGTACGATGGAAGAGTTGAACTTGAGGTTCAGGGAGAACGAGAACTGATAAGTCGATTTCTGGCTGAAATTGATGCCGGCAGCTTCGTTCATATGGAAGATATAGAGGAAAAGGATATGCCGCTTGATCTCGATGAGAAAGCATTTCATGTAAAAAGATGACAACTTAGCCTGAGCTAAGCTGTCATCTTTTTGATTTCTCCTTTGATTTAAAACTTGGATTAAAGCATATGTGCACGTATCTCTTCGCCACTCAGAGGAGACAGAAGAGCAGGTGCTATATCAAATACAGTCTTTGCTCCGGAGTCACCACTCTGGTTCATACGATATGCAGCTCTCGCATATGCAGTTAGAACAGAACCTGTAAACTCGGGATTAGAGTCTAGCTTCAGACTATATTCAATAACATGTTTATTTACAGGAGCAGTGCTTCCGTCAGCATTTGTGCATCCGCCGGTTGTTCCGGAGTAGATAACTGAACCGCCGTGTGGGAGACCGCTGTGCTCAGCCTTCATCTCATCCTCAGAGATAAAGTAAACAGTTGTATCATAATCAGCGAAATAGTTTGGCATAGTAACTATCTCCTGTGTTATCTTCTCCTTATCAGCACCTTCCTCAGCGACTACATAACAAACTCTTGTATGCTTCTGTCTGGTAGAAAGCTGTGGATTCTCGCCGGCACGTACTGAATCAAGTGCCTGAGGAACCGGAACGGTATACTGTCTTGCGTCCTTTACTCCGTCGATACGTCTGATTGCATCGGAATGTCCCTGACTTACACCACGTCCCCAGAATGTATAAGCATTTCCGCCAGGAAGTACTGAAGCGCTGTAGAGACGATTGATAGAGAACATTCCCGGATCCCATCCGCACGAGATGATACCTATCTTGCCAGCTTCCTTTGCGGCAGTATCTACATTTGCAAAATGTTGTGGGATATTTGCGTGTGTATCAAATGAATCTATGACATTAAAGAGCTTAGCGTACTTCGGTGTCATCTCCGGAAGGTCTGTCGCTGAACCACCACAGATGATAAGAACGTCAACCTTATCCGTCATCTCAGGAAGCTTATCAGTATGATAAACAGGAACGCCGCTGTCAATCTTTACGCTGGCGGGATCTCGTCTGGAAAATACACCTACAAGCTCCATATCATCGCATACATTTACTGCTTTTTCTACTCCACGGCCCAGATTACCATAGCCGAGGATTCCAATTTTAATACTCATCTTATATACCTCCATAAAACATATGGCGCCAAGAAATTGACGCCATATAAAATAATGTATTCAGTTTAACACATTTTTAAAAATTAGTCATTAAGTGAAGATGACCAAGTATAGCTTGAGTAGGTTTCCTGACCATTATCAACCTTGAATGTTATATAGAGGAAATCACCATTTTCTGTCTCCCACTTATAAGCGTGTCTCTCATCATCAAATGCACCATCCCACCATGGAGCGCCGTCAGCACCAAAATGCTCTTTGCATTCTTCATATGTAGGATATGTTCCCATCTCAATACCGTGGAGCCAGTCAAAAGTTTCCTTAAGCTTATCAAAGCTTACGATACCTGTTGCTTCAGGATTTGACTTACCATAGTCATCATGTGTTTCGCTATCAGCCTCTTTGCTGTCATCAGTATCATCTGTTGATGAATCATCAGAATCATCACTTGAACTTGAGAAGTCACCGATCTTGACACTGTCAATGATTGCTCTGAATTCATCGTTTGCAATAGCATCCTTGTTATTGTCTGAACCGTGGATATAGATACCTGAAACATTGTTGTAGTATCCATCTGAAGACTTTACTTCGTCTTCAAGTGAAATGATGTACTCAAGTGAGTGACCCATAAAGTCATCATCATACTCGAAGAGATAACCTGTGTAATCACCAACCTTGATTTCTTCAGGTGTATCATCTAATTTCTTGAGGTTATCAAGCTTCTCCTCTACGAAATCAAGACCATCAAGTGTTGCGATAAACAGATTTGTATTCTTTGTTGGATCAATACCGATAAGATCAGCAAGATCTGATGGTTCCGGTTCCTTGTAGAGTGCAGGATCATAAGTTACGGTAAAGATACCGTGGAACTTATCAAGCTCTACTCTCTCTCCGTTAGTCTGTGCAGCTGCTTCAGTTGTTTCTGCTTCTGTAGCTGCTGTGGTAGCCTCTGTGGTTGCTTCTGTTTTGTCTTCCTTCTTATCACCGCATGCTGTAGCAAATGTAAGCATAGAAGCGGCAAGGAGAAGAATTCCTAACTTCTTCTTCATATAAAGACCCTCCCTTCATCATTTTGCCTCAATGAAAAACGAAATCAGCAATAATTTAACATAAATGACATAAATTGTAAAGTCTGGGGGCTTTTGGTTAAAGCCGGTACACTAAATATAGTAGAATTACGAATCATACAGAGAAGATTTTGTGAATAAATGAAAAAACAAATAATTAACAAATTTGAAATATATTTTTTATGCAATATGCACAAAACAGTTGGACATTTTGACGAATGTGCCATGTTCACCTAGTTTTCACTTGAATATAGGGGGGTTGCTTGTTAAACTCCTTATAAGTATGTGGTTGAAGTGGGCTTGGTGCGCCCTGTGGCACTTTATATCGATATTTCCTGGCGATATAAAGTATTACAGGAAGTGCTGGAGTCGAGAGCTTATCCAGGAAATTCAGAGCTTTCAACTAGCCATGCGAAGACCCGTACAACAACGTAGAAAAACGCATCGGGGAACTTTGAGAGGGTTGCCCGGAAGGGAGAAAATCTATGAAACAAACTTATTTTAAGAAAGGGACATTCAGATTGCGTGTTTGGGCTATCCTGACAGCCATTGTCATGGTACTATCTTTGATCACGCCTACTGGTATGTCTAAAGTCGAGGCGGCTCCGCAGGGGTATTCAGTCTCTATTAATCTTTATGATTATGATAAGAAGACCCAGGCAGATCCAGAACAAGCGCTTCTTCCTAAAAATACTGAGGCACCGTTTTATGTGGTTGCTGTTGCTAAAGGAGGTACGCCGGAAGACCCTTGGACTTGTTATGCAGTAAAAACGGTTGATAAACTTGAGAGTAAGAATACCGTGATTACGTTCGACCAAAAAGACTTCAGAATAGATGTTTATAATGGAGATACATTTATTAGAAATGATTATAATATTCCACCAGGGGGATGGGTTCCTGAGGGACATTATGATCCTACTAAGTATACGATGGAGTCTGTTACATTATATAGAGCAAATGATGGACTTCGAAGGGACCAGGTTAGGATAGGTGGACTATATAGTGGTCAGGATATTTCTTATGAAGATATGGTCGCTCAATTAGATATGTATGATGCGGCACCATATGGATATAAGTTTCTTGGATCATCTGCATCTAGGGATTCTGGCAAGATTGAACTATATAGGTCAGATTATAAGGCTCAATATGAGCTGCGTCTCACTGTAGAAGGTGAAGGTAAAGCTATATCAGAAGATGATGGTTATTATGCACTTGTTGATGTATTACATAGTAATAATGACCATACTTATTTTGTTGGAAAGCTTTCCACAGATGGCACAGAAGGTACAAAGGCTTATACGGTTGATAAATGGCTAAATAGTTCTGGTGGAACTGCTGCTGACCAGATATTTACAGGAAATGAGACTAGCAGAACAATTACTGTTATGAAGTTGAAAGACGGTATGACTGCTGATACTGCTCAGATTATTAGTAAGGGTGACATGCTTTCAAAACTTAGTGAAGGTGATATGGTAGGTTCCTATGTATTTAAGGAGATTAATACTGCTGATGACGGCGGAGATGATACTACTCATATCAAGAAGTATTACGATGAAATAGTTCTTGAAGGAATTGAAGCTACACATGATTATGACTATCTTACTGTTCTTAATGATTCAGTAAACTATGGTGTTGTTGCAAATTCTATAGATCTTCAGGGACATAGTCAGACTAATATTGCCACAAATCTTTATAAGGGAACCACAAATATAGATTCAAATCTTTCTGGTCCTATTGATACGAGTATAGATGAGAAGTTCTGTGGATCTGCGCCTGGAGTTACTCTTGCAACAGAGATTGATGGAAAGCTTTGGTTTGGTGGAGAAACTAAAACTACTCCAGTAGTTATTACAGGTGATGATTTAGATAAGGTTTATGCCACAAATAAAGATGGCGAGGCCGATAGAATTATTAAGGTTCATGATGACCCTGAAAATGTTAAAGCGATTGTTGATGGTCTTATATCAGAAATGCAGGTAGTATCTGCGGATATGGCAAAAAAACCAGCAACACTTAAACCTACAGTTCTTGATGCTCAAAGAACTAAGATATTAATTGATTCAACTGGATTACCTGATGATGCGACTATATATATAGATGCGGATGATTATCTGGATGCTATTAAGAGTCCTAGAGGAGTTACGATTAATAAAAAACCTGATCAGGTGATTGTTTTCAACTTCAAGAATACAACTGATGTTGAAAAGATAAATGAATTATATGTTAATTCCGGAGATGGAAATGGTTATCAGAACACAAATACTGTGTGGAATGATGCTACAGATGTCCAGAATAATTATGCAGATACTATATCACGTCATATAGTTTGGAATATGGCAAGCGTTGAATCACTTGGAGGAATGAATATGGCAGGTGGTATGTTCCTTCTTCCAAAGAGTACATCAACTGCTAAAGTCGGAGGAACATCCTGTGGATGGTTCGTTAGTGCCGGTGCAATAGAACTTGGAGTAGGTGGAGAGTTCCACTTCGTATACAGAGATTTAGGACAGAATGTAAAGAAAAACATAAATCTGTATAAGACTGTTGATGGTGAAACACCTAGTGCTTCTCAAGTCTTTGATTTTACAGTCGAAAGATATGACGAGGGTGCATTCAAACCTATAAAGACATCTGATGGTGAGGGTGGATCAAAGGATTATGTAGCAAATAATAATAAGAATATTATCACGATACCTCTTACCGAAATGAATGAAGGCAAGAATATCATTCGAGTAAAAGAAAAGAAGAACCCTGCATTTATGGATAATGACCAGGAGTTCTATGCTGTATTTAATGTAAAGATTATCAGTTCTGGTGGAATAGAGATAAAGATCCCTGGAGCAGTTAAGTTCTATACAGAGTTTGATGATGCTGCTGGAGATGTAAAGGCATCAAGCGAGGTAACAGATAAGGCAACATTTAAGAATAAGACTAAGGGTGGTTCTCTTACAGTTAGTAAGACTGTTGAGGCTGCTACAAAGGGAGCGATTCCACCTGAAAATGATGAGTTTGAAATAACTCTTTCAGGAGTTCTGTCTGATGGAACTACTAAGCTAGAGGGCGAGTTCCCTGTTGAAGGAATTGAAGGAAAAGATAAAATAACATTTGGTACAGATGGTAAGGCAACATTTAAAATTAAGAAGGATGGAGCTGTTACAGTTTCAAGTCTTCCGAAGGATGCAACAATTACTGTATCAGAGGCTGCACATGATGATTATTCACTTTCAACAGATGCGGCTGATTTAGTTGCAGTTATTTCTGATACAGAAGGGAAGAGTGTTGGACTTACAAATCAGTATTTAACAAGTGATCTAGAAGTTACAAAGAGTGTTACAGGTGACACTAATGATGCTAATTACAATCCAAATGAGAAGTATACAGTTGCTGTTTTGTTTGATAAGGCAGGAACTTATACAGTAGTTGCACCGGAATCAACTGGTCCGGTTGCAACATCATTTGAAGCAGGCGTTGCAATTGAGTACACAATAAAGGCTGGACAGATATTAAGAATTACTGGAATTCCTCAGAGCGCTACATACACAGTAGTTGAGAGACCGCTTACTCTAGTGCAGGAGGCTGCTGGATATGAGGCTGTAGATGTAACAAATCCTACGGCTCAGATGGGTACAACAAATAAAAAGTCAACAGTTAACAATAGATACACAGCACCTAAAGGTAAGATAATAATCACCAAGACAATAAAGGGTGATGTTACCGAAGCTGAGGCAGAGGGAGCACTTGAGTTTACTATCACAGGACCAAACAGCTTTAGCAAGGAAGTAAAGCTTAGCGAGTTTGATCATACAGCTGGAACAAA
>AUXO018376511.1_pt1 | contig 10174 bp, 10 predicted proteins | sample 768731 | NCBI WGS metagenome assembly AUXO01 (sample SAMN02715735, study PRJNA202380) | gut metagenome | biome: sheep rumen | host: Ovis aries | place: New Zealand: Palmerston North | reverse complement strand
ATTGAAATATAAGAGTATATGTGGAATAATCGGTATGGTAGTTTTAATTATTAATTAATTTAGTTGATTATTTAATATTAAGAATATAGATAATTAATATAGTATTTAAATGTGGTATATTTGGGAGGAAAAAATGACAGACATGTATGATACTATAGCTGCAATAGCTACAGGTATGAGTCAGGGTGGAATTGGTATAATCAGAGTTAGTGGTGCTAATGCCATTTTGGCTGTGGATAAAATATTTGTACCCAAGAATAAAGAAAAAGAAGTGAGTAAACTCGATTCATATACTGCTGCCTATGGTAATATAGTAAACCCTCAAGATAAAAGTATTATTGATGAAGTTATTGTTCTTGTCATGAGAGCTCCATATACATATACCAAAGAAGATGTTGTTGAGATAGATTGTCATGGTGGAATGCAGGTTATGAAAAATATACTTCATAATCTGATCAACCTCAATAATTTAACTGAAGTTAATAATGATAATTTAAAAGTGAGACTTGCAAGACCCGGAGAATTTACGGAACGTGCATTTCTCAATGGTAGAATTGATCTTTCCCAGGCTGAATCGGTTATGGAATTGATATCCGCTAAAAGTGACATTGCTGCGAAAACTGCTGTTTCACATCTTAAAGGAAGTCTTAAGAATAAGATTGAGGATATAAGAAATGAACTTATTCATAATATAGCATTTATAGAATCAGCATTAGATGATCCAGAGCATTACAGTCTTGATGGTTTTACAGAACAATTAAGACAAATATTAGAGAGTAAGAAGAATGAGATAGATAATCTTATAAAAACTGCTGACAACGGAAGAATGATAACAGAAGGAATTTCAACAGTTATTCTTGGAAAACCGAATGCAGGTAAGTCTTCAATTCTTAATGTTCTTGCAGGAAAAGAGAGAGCAATTGTAACAGATGTTGCCGGAACTACAAGGGATACACTTGAGGAATTTATTTCTATTAATGGTATTCCATTAAATATTATTGATACAGCTGGTATCAGAGAAACAGATGATATAGTTGAAAAAATAGGAGTTGATAAATCTATATCTGCAATGGAACAGGCAGATCTGATATTGTATATAATAGATTCTTCTGTACCTGTTGATGAAAATGATATCAGTATCATGGAAAAGATAAAAAATCGTCAGGTTATAATTTTATCTAACAAATCAGATCTTGATAGTGTTGTAAATGAAGAAGATATAAGAAAATATCTTGATCATAAAATAATAGAAATAAGTGCAAAAAACAGATCAGGTTTTGAAGAATTGTACGAAGAGCTTGATAGATTATTTTTTCAAGGAAGAATATCATATAATGATGAAATATATATTACTAATGAAAGACACAAACAGGCACTTATCAATGCTGTGAATTCTATTAATATGGCAATAAGTTCAATTGATGATGGTATGCCTGAAGATTTCTATACAATTGATCTTATGTCTGCTTATGAACAGCTTGGATATATTATAGGACAGTCTGTGGATGATGATCTTGTAAATACAATCTTTAAAGATTTTTGTATGGGCAAGTGATGTGCGCAAGGAAAAACAAGCAATGCTGAAAGCATTATTTGTTTTTTCCGGCACATCATCGAACAAACAGTTTGCGTAGCAAACAATTAGCACTGTAAGTGCGAGTTTGTGAGATGAGCAGAAAGACGAGCGAATACATTGAGTCGAAGATGAGATGGGCAAGTGAGAATATATAAATGGAGAAATTAGTAATGAATAATTTAGAAGAAACATATGATGCCATAGTAATTGGAGCAGGTCATGCAGGATGTGAGGCAGCACTTGCATTGGCGAGAATGGGAATAGAAACTATTATATTTACTGTAAGTATGGACAGTGTAGCAATGATGCCATGTAATCCAAATATTGGTGGATCTTCCAAGGGACATCTTGTAAGAGAGATAGATGCTCTTGGTGGTGAAATGGGAAAGAATATAGATAAGACTTATATTCAGTCTAAGATGCTTAATAAATCTAAAGGTCCTGCTGTACATTCACTTAGAGCTCAGGCTGATAAAGTTGAATATACAAAACAGATGAGAATTACAATGCAAAATACTGATCATCTGACTTTAAGACAGGCTGAAGTTGCTGAAATTATTGTTGAAGAATGTGTTAATAATGAAAATTTAACTACGGATAAAATAGATAATAATTCAGAGAATATTGGTAATAATAAACGTAAAGTAGTTCGTGGTGTACGTACCAAATCAGGAGCAACATATTATGCAAAAGCTGTTGTTATTTGTACCGGAGTATACTTAAACGCAAGATGTATATATGGTGATGTTGTTAATCACACAGGTCCTAACGGACTTTCTGCTGCTACATTTCTTTCAGATTCATTAGAAAAGAATGGTATTCCTGTAAGACGTTTCAAAACCGGAACTCCTGCAAGAATTGATAAGAGAAGTATTGATTTTTCCAAGATGGAAGAGCAATTTGGAGATGAGGATATTACTCCGTTTTCATTTACCAACAAAGCTGAGGATATCAATAGAGAACAGATAAGTTGTTGGCTTACATATACTAATGAAAAGACTCATGATATTATTAGAGCAAATATTGACAGATCACCATTATTTTCAGGTGCTATTGAAGGTACAGGTCCTAGATATTGTCCTTCAATTGAAGATAAGGTTATGAAATTTGCTGATAAGAACAGACATCAGGTATTTATTGAACCGGAAGGTGAATTTACCAATGAAATGTATATAGGTGGTATGAGTTCGTCTTTACCGGAAGATGTTCAATATGCAATGTATAGAAGTGTTCCGGGATTGGAAAACGCCAAGATTGTCAGAAACGCATATGCAATTGAATATGATTGCATTAATGCTTTGATGTTAAAACACACTTTGGAATTTAAAGATATTGATGGATTATACAGTGCAGGTCAGATGAATGGAAGTTCAGGTTATGAAGAGGCCGGAGCTCAGGGTATTATGGCAGGAATAAATGCTGCCAGAAAAATTCAGGGTAGGGAAGAAGTAGTTCTTGATAGATCACAGGGATATATAGGTGTACTTATAGATGATCTTGTTACAAAGGAAACTATGGAACCTTATAGAATGATGACTTCCAGAGCAGAATATCGATTACTGTTACGTCAGGACAATGCAGATCTTCGTTTAACAGATATTGGTCATGATATTGGACTTATTTCTGATGAGAGATATGAGAAATTTTGTGGTAAGAGAAATCTTATAAATAGTGAAGTTAAACGTCTTAGTGAAACAATGGTTGGTGGTAATAAAAGAATTCAGGAATTCCTCGAATCAAAAAACAGTACTTCACTAAAGACTGCTGTTTCTCTTGCAGATTTAATTAAAAGACCTGAACTTGACTATGATTCTATTGCCGAAATAGATATAGAGAGAGAGTCTGTTAAATCTACTGATTTATATAAGAATAATATTTCTAAAGATGTTATTAATCAGATTAATATTGAAATTAAATATGATGGATATATCAGTAGACAACGCTTGCAGGTCGATCATTTTAAAAAGATAGAGGGTAAAAGAATACCTGATAATATTGATTATGATGATGTTAAGAATCTTCGTAAGGAAGCAAGACAGAAGTTAAATGATATACGTCCCGAAAATATCGGACAGGCATCAAGAATTTCAGGTGTATCACCTGCAGATATTTCGGTATTATTGATATATCTTGGACAATAATAAAATTAGAGGCGATTAATTTGAATAAGTTATTTGTTATTCCTTCAATAATATTTTTTATATTAGGGATAATAGGTTTAATTATTCCTATAGTACCACAGATACCGTTTTTTATTGTAAGTATTTTATTTTTAGCTGCAGCTTCGGAAAAATTTAAAAGATATATTATATCAACAAATGTATATAAGAAATATATTGAGAAATTTGTTAATAAACATGAGAAGCTTTCTGATATAATGAATGTTGATAATGATAAAAATTAATCTATGCATGTAGATAGAATAATATACTATAATGATTATACTGTTATGATAGTAAGATAATAAATATTTAAAAACAAATAGACAGGATAAAGAGTAATTATGGATAAATTAAAAAATCTTGCAAAGAGTTATAATATAGAATTATCTGATAAACAGCTTGATATGTTCAAAAAGTATTATGAGATGCTTATAGAAACTAATAAGGTTATGAATCTTACAGCTATCACTGAAACTGATGAGGTTATCAACAAACATTTTATTGATTCTTTATCTATTGCAGGTGTATATAGCGAAATATTACAATATTCGGATGATAACAATGATGATAATAATGTGGATAATTCTATATTTAAATTGATTGATATAGGTACCGGAGCCGGTTTTCCCGGAATTCCTTTAAAGATAGCATTTCCTAAAATTGATGTAGTTCTTATGGATTCTTTAAATAAACGTGTGAAATTTTTAGAGAATGTAATTAATGAATTAGAGTTATCAAATATTATAGCAGTTCATGGAAGAGCTGAGGAGATGGCTCGTAATAAAGAGTATAGAGAATCTTTTGATCTCTGTGTAAGTCGTGCTGTTGCTAACCTCTCCACCTTGTCAGAATATTGTTTACCTTTTGTAAATGTGAATGGTAAGTTTATTTCATATAAAGCATCTGATATAGAAGAAGAGGTTAATAATGCAGATAAAGCAATAACTACACTGGGCGGAAAATTAACTGAAGTTAAAAAATTAATTTTACCTGAAACAGATATAGAAAGAGCCTTTGTTATAATTGATAAAGTTAAAAAAACACCAAAGGTATACCCGCGTAAAGCAGGAACGGCTTCAAAAAATCCACTGTAAAATATAGAATAAGCAATATAATTTAAATAAAAAATACACTCATTGTAATGAGTGTATTTTTTATGAAGCATTTTGTTGCTTTTGATGACGCTTCTCTAAGCGTCTTAATTGTAATTGTTTTTGTCTTCCTTTGATTTTTTCGAAATCTTTTTTACCGATTTTTTCAATTCTCTTTATAACAAATATTTCATCATACTTTGCCGGTTTAAACTTGATTTTTCCACACTGTAAACCATGTGTCCAACATCTACCAACACATACCTGATATGAATTATTAGAAAACCACTTGATTTTTGGTTTTAATTTTCTGCCGCATTTATAACAGTTCATTGATGAAACTTTACTATCTTCCATAGCTGTTATCTTATCCGGAAATGTACGACTGATGTATTCAATATAATTGTTATGTTGAACTGTAATTTCTTCTTCCTCACATGTCGGATAGTGATAACAGTCAATGCTACACATATCAGATAATTTACGATGACTTATTTTTTGAAAAACCTTGGCAGTGTAATAGGCATCATTTTTTGCACAATGGAATTGGCCATCTACAGGTATTTTCATCTTCTCAACGGCTTTTTCCAAACTGAGATGAATATTAGAATCACCTAATTTGGTTTTTGCATATATCTCCTGAATATTATAATATTTAAGAGGAGATGGCAGTTGATCAAAAAAATAGTAGTCCATATTCTGTTGTAGGTGAATCAGATCCAAAGTACCCCAGGTACAGAAAATGTAATCCTCACCGCACCAGTTCTCAAATTCTTTATATACTTCCTCAAAAGGGCGTCCCGTTCTAAGTAGAGTTTCATCATAATTCAATAAATCTCTTATAGCCGGGTGTAAATGACGATGTAATCTCGGTTTAACAATACTGCCATATTGGTCTACCAGATTAAAATTATCATCTAACTTGGCGGCACCTATTTCGATTACTTCAAATGGGAGATGCTTTGAATTTTTGCTGTCTTTTCGACCTTGGTTCCATTCAAGATCTAAAACTATGTAATTCATATTCTTCCTCTAAAGTATTAATTAGCACGCATTCTTCTGACATTGTCATTGTTGTCATTATAGTATGCATCTAATGTTTTATTAATTTCTTCCAATATTTCAATAGTTTCTTTTGAAGTGTTGGTTGTATTACCATTTAACTGAACAAGTAATTTTGAAATTCTGTCCGAACTGTTGAGATTCTTATTGCTGTTTTCCTGAGCTTTCTTAATCAGTATCTTTGTACATAATTTCTGTTGTTCGATAAGCTCGCTATTTAACTTCTTATTTTCTTCCTGCAGTTCTTTAATCTGTGCAATCAACGCATTGTTCTGTTTGGTACTTGATGACTCTTCACGTTTTGCAACAGAGTAGATACCTTTTTCAACTTTAACTAATTCAGTCTGTTTGTCCATGTTAGCTTCTGATATTTCATCGATTTTCTTGACAATGCTGTCAACCAGAAAATATGTGTCAGCAACGGCAATTAAACCAAAGATAATTATCAATTGCAACATTTCATGCATATTAACAATTAAGTATAATGTTATTAACATTGAAGCTATAAATCCGACTGCACTAAAAGTAAGATTTGACTTTTTACTATTCATATCCTACCTCCAAATTAAATCTGTATAATAATATAGTGTATAAGTTAACACTAATCATGATATATTATAACCTATTGTTATGTAAATGTCGATAAGATTTTATTATGCTCAAATATATTGTTCCAATATATTTAAAAAGAATTAACCGGATATTTATATTTTATGGATTCAAAGAAAGAATTCAATTCATCACATAAAGAAGCGGACGATTGATAAAAATGTTGATTGATGGTTGCAGAATCCGACCGTATAGAGATGTGTGTGGTCTTTCCGGAATCCAATCGGATTTCAATCATATAAGCAAACCCATCTGTATATTTGTGAAAATAATCTCTTTTGAATTTGGTTTTATGAAGAATTTCCATTAGATTTTGAATGTCTTCATGATTTGTGATGGTATAGTTAGATACCGGATTTGTAATTTCAATCTCACGTACTTCACTTGAATTGATTTTGTTCAAATTATTTTTTCCCAATAAGAGTAGAAGTCCTAAGACAACAAGAAATAATAATAATATAATCATTGGTTTTTTCATAATAAATATGTCTCCTTTTCAATAACTAGTTATACAGAAAAAACAATTAAATTTATAAAAACGGCAATGATTAATTTAAACATTAACCATTGCCATTTATAACAGCGTTCCTAGAGGGAATCGAACCCCCAACAATCCCTTAGGAGGGGACCGTTATATCCGTTTAACTATAGGAACAAATATTGTTGTAACGAGTTGTTACAGTTTCAATAGAAATTATTATTGTTATGTTGTTACTTGAATTGAACCTGTCCTTGTAACCAGATAACTCCTTTGAAACGTCTGCCTACTTTGGGTTCACCTTCTAAGTCTATTGAGTTGATTGCAACATTAATATATATGTCGTTACATAACACAGTAAGATTATACACCATTTCTTCAGAAATTTCATTATTTATTTTATCAATTTTTTTAATTATTCCGAGAATAGAATAATGTTCATTATCTATACCATACGGAATGAAATACGTGTCTATTACTGTGAATAAATCTTCATCTTTGATTCTCTTTGTGGCAAGAGAGTAGGTATCCATATCGTCGAGTGTGAGATCTTCTAATGCATCCATATCACCGGAACGCGCTTTTGCAATCAGGTTTCTTCTTTCTTTATTGCTAATCGGTTGTTTCTCATATGGAAGAGACATCTTATCAAGATGAACTCCGTAAAGAATTCTTCCATTTAATGAAAGAGCTCCAAATTTAACTCTCTTAGGATTTTTGAAGTAATCATTTAACCAGATACTTCTTACATAATCTACAACATTTTGTAATTTATAAATAAGAGTTATTCCTAAGTTATAGTCATCAGAAATGGCGGAATATGCTTCCATATCTGTATGACCGTCAATCTGTATTTCGGGTTGAACCGATGTAGTCTTTCCAATACAATATGGAAATGCATTATCGACCATGATAGTACCGGAGTTATCACATTCTGCAATAACTGACAATCCAATTCCGCCACCGATATTGTGGAAGACCTGTATTAATTTTGTGTTTGAAGATACATCAATTTCCCTTCTATCAGTAGCTTCCTTGAGTGCAGTTTTTATCAGGGTATTTTGTTCTATCTTATTTTTTAATTTGCTATATCCGATAGCACGAAAATAACTATGCATTAATGCCTCCTGTTATTGACCAATTTCCGGTTTACGTTCTTCACGTTTTTTTGCAGCTTCTTTAGCTCCATCTGTTCCCATTGCAACGTTTAATGCCAGTCTTTCTTCCTCAGACAAAATGTAATAGGATTCTTCATTAGTTACTTCTTTACAATAAGTGTAACAGCCTTCTCTGCTGTGCATTGAAGTTATTATAATTCCATCATGATTTTCCGTGAGAAGCGCTAAGGAAAAGCTTAGTTTTCCTGACATCTCTTTAAATGCATCATATTTAACAAGACCAATTTTGCAAAAAGTTGATAAAAATTTATCATTGATTGCCTGTATATCTTTGTTTTGACGTTTTTCGTTTTTGACAACCTGTCTAATCTCATTAAATCTTTTTATAATCACCTGTTCAAGATTAGCAGCATCATTACCTGTTGTGAATTTTGATAACCTTTTATTAAGCTTGTTGTACTTTGAAAAAACTGTAATAATTAAAATAAACTGAATAACTACAAGTAGTATTAAAATGATTACAATTAAATCTGTTCCAACACCTATTTGATTAAAAATATCTGATCCAAATATCATAATATTCATCCTTTGTTAATTTTGAATTGAATATATCATTTCCATAATATGTTCCAGCTCTTCTTTAGAAAAATATTCAATTTCAATTTTTCCTTTTTCATTATTTTTTGCTTTAATGGTTGTTTTAGCTCCAAGTTTATATTTGAATTTTTCTTCTAAGTCTTTATATAAGAAAGATAAATCTTCTTCTGTGGCAGAAGATTCATTCTTTGGAGAAGACGAATCGTTGAGTAACCTTTTTACCAGTTTTTCAGTCTCTCTTACAGATAATCTTTCATCAAAGACTTTACATGCAGTTTCATATTGTAACTCAGGATTTTCTATACCTAATAATGCTCTGGCATGACCATTAGATAGTTTCTCATCTATTACCATTTCCTGAACCTGTTCACTAAGCTTTAATAATCTAAGAGTATTAGTGATTGCTGTTCGGCTTTTGGAAACTCTTTCTGCTACATCATCCTGTTTTAAATTGAACTCATTAATCAATTTCTGATATGCAAGAGCTTCTTCAATAGGATTTAAGTCTTCTCTTTGAATATTCTCAATCAATCCTATTTCTAATACTTCCTGATCAGTATAGTCTTTGATGATTACAGGTACTTCTTTAAGACCTGCTTTCATAGCTGCACGCCAACGTCTCTCACCTGAAACAAGTAGATAATATTTTTTTCTTTTTGTAACAACAAGTGGTTCTATAATACCATGCTGTGTAATAGAATCAGCCAGTTCCTGAATAGAATCTTCATTAAACTGTTTTCTTGGTTGATCTTTATTAATTTCAATATCTTTGATTTTTAATGTGATTTCTTTCGGAACTTCTTTAATAACTTCCTTGATAACTTCTTTAGTACCTGTTTTTTTACTCTGAGAAGTATTAACTCCCAGCATTGTATCTAAACCACTGCCCAATCCTTTTCTTGGCATATTACGTATCCTCCAAATTATATTTAACTATAACTAAAAATATTCTTAAAATTAACTGTAGTTAAAATTAAGTTTGATTTAAATCTTATTTAGAAATTAGTATTAGTAATTACCTCATCTGCTAATAATCTATAACTTTCCGCTCCGGTGCTTTTTGAGTCATAAGTGATTATTGGCATACCATGACTTGGTGCTTCTGCCAGACGCACATTTCTTGGGATTATTGTTTTATATACATTTTGATTGAGGTTATCCTTAACATTTTCTACAACCTGAAGTGAAAGATTTGTTCTTGAATCATACATAGTAAATACTACGCCTTCTAATTTCAAGTTTTTGTTCAGTTTTTGTTGTATCAATTCAATTGTATGTATTAACTGTGATAATCCATCTAGTGCAAAAAATTCACATTGAATTGGCACTAATACTGTATCTGCTGCAGTCATCGAATTAATTGTTAACATACCAAGCGCTGGTGGACAATCAATGATTACATAATCATATCTGTTTTTGATTTTACTTAGAATATTTTTAAGTATGAACTGGGTGTCCTGTTTACCAATAAATTCTACTTC
>AUXO016775141.1_pt1 | contig 10174 bp, 10 predicted proteins | sample 768731 | NCBI WGS metagenome assembly AUXO01 (sample SAMN02715735, study PRJNA202380) | gut metagenome | biome: sheep rumen | host: Ovis aries | place: New Zealand: Palmerston North | reverse complement strand
TTCCTAGGATTTAATGCAGATAAAGTACCAGATATAGACTTAAACTTCTCAGATTTAAACCAAGCATCAACACACGCATACACAAAAGTATTATTTGGTAGTGATAACGTATATAGAGCAGGAACAATAGGAACAGTAGCAGATAAAACTGCGTTTGGATTTGTAAAAGGATATTGTGAAGATAAAAACATAGTAATGCGAAATGCAGAAGTTGAAAGACTTGCAGTAGGGTGTACTGGTGTAAAAAGGACAACAGGACAACACCCAGGAGGAATAGTTGTTATACCAGATTACATGGAAGTATTTGATTTCACTCCTTTCCAATTTCCTGCAGAAGACCCAAATTCTGCTTGGAGAACAACACATTTTGATTACCACTCAATAGAAGAATGTGTATTAAAATTAGATATTTTGGGACACTCAGATCCAACACAACTAAGATTAATTCAACTACAATCAGGAACAGATATAATGGCAGTACCATTAGATGATAAAGAGACAATGAGCATATTTACATCAACAAAAGCATTAGGTGTTACAAAAGAACAAATAATGTGTAATACTGGAACACTTGGAATACCAGAATTTGGAACAGCCTTTACCATTCAATTAGTTGAAGATACAAAACCAACAACATTTGGAGAATTAATAAAAATTTCAGGACTTTCACATGGTACAGATGTATGGCTTGGAAATGCAAAAGATCTATGCACTCCAGACGAAAATGGAAATATACAAGTGCCATTTAAAGAGACAATAGGCTGTCGTGATGATATCATGGTTTATTTAATGTATCATGGGGTAAAACCAATAAAAGCATTTAAAATAATGGAATTCGTAAGAAAAGGAAAAGCAAGTAAAGATCCTGAAACTTGGAAAGAACATGTTAAAACAATGCAAGAAGCGGATATTCCAGAATGGTTTATAGAATCATGTAGGAAAATAAAATACATGTTCCCAAAAGCACATGCAGCAGCATACGTAATAAGCGCATTTAGAATCGCATGGTATAAAGTACATATGCCAGTATACTTCTATGCATCATGGCTATCATCAAAAGCAACAGACGTAGATGTAGAAGCAATGATTGGTGGATACAATAAAATAAGAAATAGAATAATTGAAATTCAAAACAAAGGATACGAAGCAACAAACAAAGAAAATGGACAAGCTGAAAGTCTCAAAGTTTGTCTTGAAGCAACAGCTAGAGGAATAAAATTTTTAAATGTAGACTTATATAAGAGTGAAGCAGTAGTTTGGAATGTAAAAAGTGACACTGAAATATATCCACCATTTAACTCAATAGATGGTCTAGGAGATACAGTTGCATATAATATTGTTGAAGAAAGAAAAAAACAAGAATTTTTAAGTATTGAAGATTTACAAAAACGTGCAAAAATATCAGGAACATTAATAGAAAAAATGCGAATGATGGGAATACTAGATGGTATGGATGAATCAAGTCAGTTATCACTATTTTAAAAAAATGCAATAATACTAACTAGAAATAGTTAGTTTTTTTTTCGCAAAAAATATATTAACAAACAATAAAAACCAAGATACAACATCATTGTGTTAGTGAAATGATACAGTGAGGTGGAAAAATGGAGTTTACATTTGATAATAATATACCTATATATATTCAATTATTAGAATATATGAAAATATATTTAATATCAGGAACATTTAAATGTGGAGAAAAAATCCCATCGATAAGGGAATTATCAAGTACATTCAAAGTAAATCCTAATACAATGCAAAAAGCATTAGGAGAACTAGAAAGTATGAATTTAATTTATACTGAAAGAACAAATGGAAAATTTGTAACAAATGATTCAAAATTAATTGAAAAATTAAAAGATGAATATGCTATTACATTAGCTAAGAGCTATTTTCAAGGAATGAAAAGAATTGGATTAGGAAAAGCAGATTCAATTAAATATTTAGAAGGGTTAGATGATTAATATGGAATTATTAGCAATAAAAAATTTAAATAAGTCTTTTGACAATAAAAAAATTCTTGATAATATAAACTTAACAATTACTGATGGAAAAATAATTGGACTATTAGGAAAAAATGGTGCCGGAAAATCAACACTTATAAAACTAATAAATGATTTAGAAACAATAGATTCAGGAGAAATATTATTTCGAGGAAAAAATATACAATAAAAACTCATTTCTAACATACTAGTAATGAGTTTTATTAAATTATTCTAAATATATTTATCTAATTTTAAATATTTAAATTTTGTTTTATCGACATCTACTAAACTTTTATTAACGCCAAGTCTTATATTAGGAACATTATAAGAAATAAAAGATTTTGTTTGACCTTTATCAACTAAAATCTGCTTATCTAACAAATATTGTAACTTTTCTAAAATAAATTTTGAATTTTTTTTCTCGTTATACATATTATAAACTTGTCTCAAATCTTTTATAGTTAAGTTGCCATTCATTGAAAAAAAATACTCAAGCATTTGCTTATCTTCCTTGGTAAGTAAAATATTAGCATTTACTTCAATACTATGTATAATTAGCTCTTTCTCAATTTCTTTATATACAGATTCCAACATGTATTTTAAAAAAAGAGTAATATCTCCAAAAGAACGTCCTTTTATAATATTTTGCTCATATTCTCTTTGACTAAAAGCAATAGCTCTATTAAAAATAATATATGGGAAATTTTTTTTATTTAGTAAATACCACATTGAAGTAGTTCTACTTGTCCTTCCGTTAACATCAAAAAATGGATGTACATAAACAAAATAAAAATGCATAATCTGCGATTTAACAAATTTATCAATTGGACTCTGTTCTAAATCATCAGAATGAATAAATTCAAAAAACTGTTCCATATAATAGTCAATTTTATCTGCTTGAAATCCTTCATAAGGCTCAGCATCTAATCTATTACCTTTTAAAATATAAACAGGGCGTGTTCTATAGTAAGACCCCATATTATTATGTGCATAAGAATCTAATAATCCATCACTTAATAAACTATATAATTCTTTTAAACTATCTTTATTTATTGAACTATTTGTCAAAATATACTGATAACCATGATATAAATTAATAATTCTTTTTCTTTCAGTTTCAGATAAATCATCTTTCTTATCAGCAATTACTTCATCTATAATTGATAAGTCATCTTTAATCCCTTCAATAACATTATTAGATTTAATCTCTTGACCAAGCATTACATTACGAGCAAAATTTAAAGAATTCATAAACTTCTGACCATCTAGAATATCAAGTAAAGAATCTTCAAAAGATTTAATATATTTTTCATTAAAATTGATGTAAAGACCTTTTTCAGTTTGTAAGTTAATTTTTCTATTAATACCCATAAAAATCACCCCAATGAAAAATATTTTAACACATTATAAAAAATAAAAAAATAGTAAATTAATACTATTTAAATAAGTCCTCAATTTCGACGTTCAAAGCATCAGCAATTTTTAAAATAACAGTAATAGAAATATTTTTAAATTCACGACATGACTCAATCTGCTTAATGTAAGAAGTAGATATTTCACATTTTTCAGCTAACTTTTCTTGAGTAAGCAAAGCTAATTTTCTATAATATTTAACATTATGACAAAAATTATTATATTTATTCATTATTTTTCTATTATTAATCATAGTATACATCCTCTTAAATAATTTTCTCATAAAAATAATATATATTCAGTACACTATCAGTGTACGATTATGCTATAATAAAATTGGTGAAGTAATATGTATAATAAATTAAAACAATTAAGGTTAAAAAATAATTTAACGACACAAGATATGGCATATAAGCTAAATATAAGCAAAACATATTATTGGCAAATAGAAAATAATAAAAGAAAACTAAGTTATGAAATGTCAATTAAGATAGGAAATATTTTCAAAAAAAAACCAGATAATATTTTTTATGAAGATTTTATAAAAGAAAATAAATAAAATATTGTTTTCTTTTTATTTTATGATAAAATAAAATTAGTTTGGGGGAATTTTTGCATGAAGTCGATATTATTACCAGCTGATAATTTTGTTGTACTTAACAAATCAATTTTGACAGATTATGACAAAAAATTAGTTTATAATTTGTATCAGCCAATAATTGGAACAATCGCAACATCCCTTTATTTTTCAATTTGGTCATTTCTAGATAAATCAGAAATTTGTTCGTTAGAATGGACACATCATGATTTAATGACAAACACAAAATTAAATTTAGACAATATATTAACTGCACGTGAAAAATTGGAAGGCATAGGACTTCTTAAAACATATTGTAAACAATCAAGCATAAATCATTACATATATGAATTATATTCTCCATTAAATGCATATGAATTTTTTAATAACCCAATACTTTCTACAACTCTTAAAAGCAATGTTGGAAATATAGAATTTGATAGATTATTAAATTATTATAGTTTTCCAAATTTTAATTTATCAGAATATGAAAATATTACATGTTCATTTAATGAAGTATATGATGTAGTAGAATCACCAAATTTAAAAGACTATAGTAATATAAAAGGAATAGCAAAAAATAAAATAGAAATAGAAGAAAAACTAAATATAAATGAAATTTTTTCACTTATACCAGTTGATATATTAGATGTAAAAAAACTAAAAAAAGAAACAAAAGAAATAATACTAAAATTAGCGTTTATTTATAATTTTACAAATGAACAAATGCAAGGAATTATAATTAATTCTGTGGAAGCCAAAAAACTAGATATTGATACATTAAAACACAATTGTGAAGTATATTATAAATTTGATAATGCTGGAAATCTTCCATCTTTAATTTATAAAAAACAACCTGATTATTTAAGAAAACAAGCAAGTAATGTTACAAAAAAGTCAAAATTAATTTATCAATTTGAAACAATATCTCCTTATGAATTTTTATTGTCAAAAAATGGTGGAATAAGACCTTCACAATCAGATTTAAGTATTGTATCAAATCTTTTAGTAGATTTAAAAATGATGCCCGGAGTAGTAAATGTATTAATCGACTATGTATTAAGAATAAATGATAATAAATTAACAAAATCATTTGTAGAAACAATCGCAAGTCAATGGATAAGAAATAATGTAAGAACAGTTGAAGAAGCAATGAATTTGGCTGAAAAAGAATACAAAAAAAGAAAAAAAGAGCCAGTTAAAACAAAAAAAATAGTAGAAACACCAGATTGGTATGAAAAAAATATTACCATAAACGAAACAAGTAAAGAGGAAAAGCAAACATTAGAAGATTTATTAAGTAGATTTAAGTAGGTGAATATATGAAAAGCATTCAAGAAAATATAAAAGAATTAGGTTACAATGAAAATATTGATAAGACACTTAAAAAAAATTATAATGCAGCACTAAAAGATGAATCTTTTAAAAAATTAATAGAAAAATTAAATATAGATGAAAATATTTTAAAAGATTACACATCTTTATTAGAAGAATCAGCATGCGAATATAGTAATTGTCAAAAATGTAAATCAATACTTGAGTGTAAAAACAAAATGAACGGATATGCATATTTACCAAAAATATCAAATAACGAACTTGTATTCAAATATAAAGCGTGTAAATTCAAAAAAAAATTAGATGAACAAACAAAATATCTAGAAAATATAAATGTTTTTGGATCATCTACATATTTAAAAGATGCAAAAATGAAAGATATATATACTAACGACAAAAATAGAATAGACTCAATTTCTTGGATAGTAAATTTTATAGATAAATATCCTAAAAATCAACATCAAAAAGGTCTATACCTTTACGGAAATTTTGGATGTGGTAAAACATACTTGGTATCAGCGTGTTTAAATGAACTTGCTAAGGCAGGTTATAAAAGTACAATTGTATTTTGGCCTGAATTCTTAAGAAACTTAAAATCTTCTTTTCAAAGTGATTATAATGAAAAATATGAAATTGTTAAAAGAAGTCCTATTTTACTTATAGATGATATAGGAGCAGAAGTAATTACACCTTGGGCAAGAGACGAAATAGTATGTCCACTTGTTCAATATAGAATGGAACATAAATTACCAACCTTTTTTACATCAAATTTAACACTAGAACAATTAAAAGATCATCTAAGTGTTACAAAAGATGGCATAGATGTAATCAAAGCAGGAAGAATTATTGAACGTATCAAAGAATTAACAGATAATTTAGAATTAGTAAGTAAAAATTTAAGAAATTAAAAGGGGAATCAATATGAAACCAATAGAGATTATTTATGAAGTTTTAAACAATGAACATGTATATAGTATAAATAAATTAAATTATAAACTTAGCCAAAGAGGGCTTAAACTCTCTAATGAAGAAATATTATTTTTAATGGTAGAAATGCTTTATCAAGAAATGTGTAATTTTAAAATTGAAAAAAAATACACAAGTAATAATCTCTATAAATGTTTCAAATATCTCAACTCAATAAATAATTACAAATATATAAATAATATAGAACTAATGGTAGTAAAATTAGAAAAAATAATTAATAAAATAGAAAATAAAATAAAAAAGAAAAAATTTAATATTAACGGTATATGCAGAGAAAATATTGAATTTTTAAATAGAATAAAAACAAACTTAGAATTATCAGTAATACAAATTAGGATTCCAAATATAGATAAAATTGAAGAACAAGATGACTATGAAAAAGTATTATATAAATTTCTATTTGAAATAAAAAAATTTGAATATATTAGAGAAATATTTAAAACATTCCCGGAATTGATAAATTACAAAACTAAAAATAACAAATATATATTAGATGATGTTATTACAAGATATTTAGAATCACTTAAAAATTATCGAATAGATACTTTTGATACAATTTATTACGAAAAAATAATAGATTTATTTATAAGATCAGAAAATTTTCACATAACAAATAGCTATAGAGATGTGTTAATAAAAAGATTAAAACTAGTTTTACTAGATTTAAAAAATAATGAATTAAGTGTAAGGAAAAATAAAAAAATAAGATTCTTTTTAAAAAATATGATAGAAAAACTACTAGAAATGGATGCAACAATAGATGAAAAATTTTTCTCAAAAATAAATTATAGATATGGAATAAGAGATATTTATGGTGATTCATATAAATATGAAATATATGAAAAAGAAATAGATTGCAAAGTTGTAGATATGCAAGATATATATACAATAACTATAGATTCAAAATGCGCAAGCTCATTTGATGACGCGATTAGTATGCAAAAAACAAAAGATGGTTACATAATAAACGTATTTATATCAGATGTAACAAATTACGTAGAAAGAGATTCAAAATTAGATTTAGTGACACAAAAAAAGGGAGCGTCAATTTATTTACCAGATTACTGTCTAACAATGCTTCCACATGTATTAACATATGAACAATGCTCACTTTTAAAAAATGAAAAAAGAAAAGTAATAAATAATCAATTTATTTTTTCTGAATCAATGGACTTAATAGATTTTAATGTTTTTGAAGCATACATAAGAGTTGATGAAAATTTGACATTTGATGATATAGAAGATATAATTAACATGGGAAACTTAGAAAGACTAAATTACTTCAAAACATTATTAGAAATAACTAGAAAAATAGAAGAACAAAATATATTTAATAAAAACTATAATGTAGTAAAAAAAATGGAGCAAAAAGTAAAATATAACATTGAAAAAGAATACAGCTTTAATGACTTTATGCAAATATTTATGATACTTACAAATTATTTTGTCGCACAAAAATTCATAGAAAATGATTATCCATTAATATACAGAAATAATAATTCAACAATTGATAATGAATTGATTGAAAATTTAAAAAATGATGATATGGGAACTACTTCACAAAAAATACTTGATTGTGTGGATAAAATGAATAAAGCATCAAGTTATTCGGATATAAATATAGGACACCAAGGATTACAATTATCTACATATTCACATGTTACAACACCAATAAGATGCTATTCATCACTATTTAATCAATATTTAATACATAAATATTTAATAGATAAAAAGCAAATAACTGATCAATCAATTTATAAAGATGAAGAAAATATAGCGCAAATTTCTAATTACCTAAATGATAGAATTTACTATAATCAAGAATACGCAGATGAATATATACAAGTTTATAAAAAGAATAAAAAAATAATTAATAATTAAAAAGAAGGGTGAAATGAAAATGAAAAAAATATTAAGTATACTAGCAATTATAATATTGTTAACAAGTGGATGTGATAACAAAAAGAAAGAAAATAAGAAAATTGATGAACCAGATACAAAAAATCAAATTACAAATGATACAAAAATAGTAATAGATGATCAAGATGTATTAAAAAATATGAATGTTGTAAATAAAAACAATATAATCGCACAACTAGGTGTAAAAGTAGATGATGTTGAAAACTATTTTGGAGCAGTATCTTATGCTGGTGGAATTGAAACATATTTTGCAGTAAAACCTGCAAAAGGAAAAGAAGAAAAACTAGATAAATCATATGATTTAGTAATATTAAACAAAAGAACAGATTTAGAAATGCAAAAAAATGAAGATGGAACATATCCAGAAGATATTCAAAAAAAATTGAACATATTAGATAATGCACTAAAAACAGAATACAATGGATATAAAATATTAATAATAAGTGAAGATACTAATAAGGCATTAGAAGCAATAAAACCAAATTTAAAATAAAATTATTTTCTAGTATAAAATTATTGACAAAAAAACATAAAATGATACAATAAAATTGTTAAAACGTATTAGGACAACATTATTATTTTAATATTTCAAAGAGAGTTAGTGTTTGGTGAAAACTAATAAATATGGATAATAGTTACTACCTAATTTATGTGAATAAAAAAAATATTCCGGCAAAAACCGTTATTCAAATTAAGTACAATTAAGGATGGTACCGCGTCAAAACGCTCCTTGTCATAAAGGAAGCATTGACGCGTTTTTTATTTAGGAGGATTTATGGAAAAAGCTTTAATTGAAAAAGAAATAACTTTACCAAAATTTTTATTAATTTTTATGGGAATTAGCCCTGCAATTACAAAAAATATAACACATGAAGATATACCAAAATTATTTAATAATTTAGAGTCTTTTACTGATCATGAATTTTGGAATAAATGTTCAAGAGAAAATCTAATAGATTTTGTTAGAGTAAAAGACAAAAATAAAAAAATAAAATATTACAGGAAACCACTAATATTAAATTTTGAAGACTCTTCAACTAAAATAAAAGAATTAAGCTTAAAAGCATTTTTAGGGCAATATTTAAAAGTTAATCCATCATATACTAGATCATGGACACATGCAGATGCACTTACATATTATCACCAAATAAATGCATTAACAGAAGAAGAATACGAAAGTTTAGAAGATCCTCTTAAAAGTAGTGACTATGTAAAAGTCACCGACATAGAAAAAAAATCATTATATTATGATAAAGTACACATCTATGAAACAGAAACCGATGAACAATTACAAAGATTAATCCTCCATTATGAAGAGATGGACTTAGACAAACTAGAAAAATGGGAATTAATAGAATTAAGAAAAAAATTAAAACTAATTAAAAAAAATAATAAACAAGTTTTAGATAAAGAACTATCTAATGTATCAAAACAATTAACAAAAAGAAAGAGAGAAAATAAAAATGATTAACATAAAAGAAAACGAAAGATTAAATAAATTAAATCATAGTTGTGCTCATCTTTTGGCGCAAGCTATAAAACACTTATACCCAAATGCTAAATTTTGGGTTGGACCAGTAATAGAAGAAGGATTCTACTATGATATGGATTTAGGAGAAGAAGTAATAAAAGAAGAAGATTTACCAAAAATTGAAAAAGAAATGAAAAAAATTGCAAAGGATGGCAAAAGAATAGTAAGACAAGAACTAACAAAAGAAGAAGCCTTAGAAAAATTTAAAAATGATCCATATAAAATAGATTTAATAACTAGAATGGATGAAAAAGACACAGTAATAAGCTGTTACACACAAGGGGATTTTACAGACTTATGCCGTGGCCCACATGTAGAAACAGTAAAAGAATTAAAAAATTTTAAGTTATTAAAAATAAGTGGTGCTTATTGGAAAGGTGATTCAAACAATAAAATGTTACAAAGAGTATATGGAATATGTTTTGA
>AUXO011632400.1_pt1 | contig 10175 bp, 4 predicted proteins | sample 768731 | NCBI WGS metagenome assembly AUXO01 (sample SAMN02715735, study PRJNA202380) | gut metagenome | biome: sheep rumen | host: Ovis aries | place: New Zealand: Palmerston North | reverse complement strand
AAGGTATATACACAGGTCAGCGTCAGAATATGGCAAGACTGGATAAAAAGCCTTAAAATCTATAAAATAATTATTGTTTTTTTACTATTGCCCGTCTAGTATGAGAGTAAATGTTTATCATGAGGGCTGTGTAATGAATACTTCTACTGATACAAAATTTTTTACAAATGATGGTGATAATGGTCTATATAAAAGGTTTGCAGATACATTAGAAAGTGCAAGATATTTTGATGCCTTAGTAGGATATTTTCGCATCAGTGGTTTCAAATTGATTGCAAATTCTCTCAATAATGTAGAGAAAATCAGAATTTTGGTCGGAATTAATACTGATTACGATACTTTTAAGATCCTTCAAGATAAGCGTCAGCAAGATTTTATTGCCACACAATTGGAAGCTAAAAATAGTTTTAGTAATAGTGTAGTGAAAGAACTAGAAAATTCTGAAGATTCTGATGAGGTGGTTGAAAGTCACAAAATATTCCAGGAATTATTGAAGCAAAATAAACTTGAGATAAAAGTACATCCCAGTGGAAAAATACATGCTAAAGTATATATTTCCCGTTATAATACCCCCATCTTATATGGTTCTGTAATTACTGGATCAAGTAACTTCTCTGAAAATGGTTTGAATTCACAATATGAATTTAATGTTGAATTAAAAGATAAAAGTGATGTTGATTATGCCCTGGATAAATTTGAAAAATTATGGCAAGAAGGTGTTGATGTTTCGAGAGAATATATTGATACTATTACGAAAAAGACATGGTTAAATGATAAAATTACGCCTTATGAGATATATTTAAAGCTTTTGTATGAGTATTTCTATGAAGACATTAACGCAGAAGAAGAACAAATTGACTTACCTGAAGGATTTTTAAAATTAGAATACCAAGAAAATGCAGTATGGAAGATCAAAAAGATTGTTGATGCATATAGTGGTGTTTTCATATCTGATGTGGTTGGTCTAGGAAAAACATATATTGCGGCAATGTTTGCTCAATTATTGCCTGGGAAAAAGCTATTTATTACTCCACCACCTGTTATGGATAACTGGAGAGATGCTCTTCGGGATTTTGGCGTTAAAAAATATGATATTCAATCCTGTGGTATGCTGAAGAAAATTGCTGAGAAGATCAATAAAGTTGGCAATGATTATGAATATATTTTTATAGATGAAGCCCATAGATTTAGAAACGAAACAACCAGTGAATATGCATATTTGAAGACAATATGCCTGAATAAAAAGGTAATTTTGATTACAGCAACACCTCTTAACAATTCATTCTATGATTTTAAGTCCCTCATATCTCTGTTTCAAAAGAGTACAAACAGTGATATTCCTGGTGTGAAGAACCTGGATAACTATTTTGCAGAGAGAAAAAGTAGATTAGACAAGATTATGAGTAAGTCAGATAAAGGACGCAATGATGAATTATATCTGGCAGAGATTAAAAAAATATCCAAAGAAATTAGAGATAATATACTGAAATATATTATGATTCGTCGGACAAGAACAGATATTAAATCTTATTTTAGTAGAGATATAAAAAATCAACATCTAATTTTTCCAGAGGTATCAGATCCTAACAGCATAGTATATGAGTTTGACAATAACACAAATTCACTCTTTACCAGAACCATAGATGTTATTCGAGATTTAACTTATTCCAGATATTCGCCTAAATTGTATTTGAAAAAACAAGTCAATGCTTTTGTGGAAACTCAACAGAAAAACTTGGTTGGATTCATGAAAACACGACTGGTAAAACGTCTTGAAAGCTCAAAATACGCCTTTACTCAAACATTAAAACGTTCAATTGAGTCATATCAGAAGTATATAGACATGTATAACTCAGGCATTATCTATATCAGTAAAGATGTGAATGTGTTTGACTATTTAGACAATGATAATACTGAAGAATTAGATAAATTACTTGATAGCTCCGAGAAAAACGTTGAAAAATATACAAAAGAAGAGTTCCAGGATGAATTTATTGAGGATTTGTGCTCTGATCTGGATTTGTTAAAAGAAATATACTCAGCATGGTGTAATGTTCCAAAAGACATAAAGAAAGAGGAATTTATTCAGCACTTAAAAACTGATAAACAATTGAAAAATAACAAATTGATCATCTTTACAGAGTCTGCAGAGACTGGTGAAGATTTATACAAAGATCTGAATGCTTTATATCCAAACAAGGTTCTTTTCTATTCTGCCGCAAAAAGCAACACCATAAAAGAAATGATTAAAGAGAACTTTGATCCTAACAATAAATTACAGTCAGAAAACATAAGAATTTTGATTACAACAGACGTTTTGGCTGAAGGTATTAACCTACATCGTTCTAACATTGTTATAAACTATGATTTACCATGGAATCCAACAAGAGTATTACAAAGAGTTGGCCGTGTAAACCGTATTGGTACAGAACATAGTAAAATATATATCTATAACTTTTTCCCAACGTCTAAAGCTGAAAAAGAAATATCATTAAAAGCGAACATTATCTCCAAATTACAAGCATTTCATGACGCATTGGGTGAAGATGCCAAATACTTAAGTGAAACAGAGGAAGTTGGATCGTTTAACCTGCGTGGTGAACAAATATACGAAAACCTCACCAATAAAGGTTTATTTGAGGATACAGAAGAAAGTCCAGAATTAAAGTATTTGGCTGTTATTCGAGATATCCGAGATAAAGAACCTAATTTATTTAAATCAATTGTTGATTTACCTAAAAAAATCCGTACAGCAAAAGTTTCTCAAAAAATCAATAATGATAGTTTGATAACATTTTTCCGTAAGGGCAAACTCAAAAAATTCTGCATTACTCAAGGACTACAATCTCTGGAAATACCTTTTGATGAAGCTGTAAAACACTTCGAATGCACTAAAGCTGAACATAAAAAAGCTTTACCAGCCGATTATTTTGAGTTTTTACAGCGGAATAAGCAACTTTTTGAGGCTCCGTTGTTAGATGATGAAGATATGATTGTAACAACACGTGGCCGTTCAAATCATAGAAAAGTTATGGAATATTTACGAGCTGTTTTGCGTGAGGAAAAGAGGTTTACGGAAGATGATATCGAATATATTCAAAAACTTTTACAATCGTACAACAGTGGTATCATTCCGCATGCTATAAGCAAGAAAATATCAGATTTTATGAATAAAGAGTTTGATAATCTGAAAATTCTCCACAAAATTCGGTCTGAAGTTTCTGATATCTACTTGGGATCTGAAGAAAATATGCAAAAACTTGAACATACTAAGAAAATCATTGTATTATCTGAATTTCTGTACGCAAAGGACTAAAAAATGAGTAATCTCAATGAAACAATAGTAAAAGAAACATTTGGAAGTATTTATAACAGAGATAAATTCGCTCGTTTTGCCAGAGAACTCTTGAACGGTATCCAAGATCGCGGAACAACCCATGTACAGATACCGTCTCAATTTAAAGATTATATCCAGAGCTATTACAGAATTGGAAAATATGTATATAATGATGGTTTTGAGAAAATTATCGATGTCCTGGAGGTAAAACTCAAAAGAAATAGCAGTATTGAACATGCACGTGCCATGCAACGTAATTTTGTTGCACGTTACTTAAATGGTGCGTTTGGAGATATAAAACGAGATGCTGCTTTGGTTGCTTTTATTTCAGAAGATACCAAAGATTGGCGCTTTTCTTTTGTTAAAATGGATTATAAAAGCCAGATAATCACACAAGAAAATGGTAAACAAAAGCGTATAATCGAAAAAGAATTAACACCTGCAAAACGTTTTTCATTCTTGGTAGGTGAAAATGAAGATATTCATACGGCTCAGAAACAGTTATTTGACTGTCTCAGCAAAGCAAGTAGCGGTAAACAAATCACTTTAGAAGATCTGGTCGAAGCATTTGATATTGAAAAGGTATCAAAAGAGTTCTTTGCTGAATATAAAAAATTATATACTCGTCTACGTGATGAGCTGAAAAGAATTTATGACTTTGATGTCAAAATACATAAGGATTTTGATGATCATGATATCAATATTGATGATTTTGCCAAGAAAACGATGGGACAACTGGTATTTCTTTACTTTGTTCAGAAAAAAGGCTGGTTGGGTGTAAAATCTGGAGAAACTTGGGGTTCAGGTGATAAGCGTTTCTTGAGGAATCTTTTTGACAAGAAGTATGTTAAATACGATAATTTCTTTAATGATATTCTGGAACCTCTGTTTTATAGAGCGCTGGCTCGTGATAGAGGAAATGAAAATGATAATTTTGCTCCATTGAATTGCCGTATTCCATTCCTTAATGGTGGTTTGTTTGAACCTATCAATGGTTATGGTTACGCTCAAACAGACTTAACAATTGATAATGCAGTCTTCAAAGAAATTTTTGATGTGTTTGACCTATATAACTTTACCGTAAAAGAGGATGAACCGCTTGAAAAAGAAGTTGCTATTGATCCTGAAATGCTTGGTAAAGTGTTTGAAAACCTGCTACCTGAAAACGAGCGCAAAGGAAATGGTGCTTTTTATACACCTCGTGAGATTGTTCACTATATGTGCCAGGAGTCTTTGATTAACTACCTTTACAATGCTGTGAACACAGAAAAACTTAATCTATCTCAAGCTCAACAAGGTACATTGATTGCCAAGAAAAAGCTAAAACAAGCGGATTTAGAGTTGGAAAAATTTGAAGAAATCGTATCAAAAGAAGATATTAGCACATTTATCAAGTTAGGTGAATCGACATATACCAATTCAAATCGTGGTATAAATGAAGATTTGCCATCTTCTATTAAAGAAAACGCAGTCAAAATCAATCAAGCTCTTAAAGATGTTAAAATCTGCGATCCAGCCATTGGTTCTGGTGCATTTCCTGTCGGCATGATGAATGAAATTGTCCGTGCACGTTTGGCTCTTGGAGTAGAAAATAAGTCAGCTTATCAGATTAAGCGTGAAATCATTGAAAACAACTTATATGGTGTGGATTTAGATGATGGTGCGGTGGAAATTGCAAAGCTGAGATTTTGGCTTTCCTTGATTGTTGATGAAGAAGATATTTCCAACATAAAACCATTACCAAACCTGGATTATAAGGTTATGCAAGGTAATTCTTTAATTACATCTTATGAAGGCATCAATTTTGATGAGATCGTGGAAAATTATAAGCCTAAAGCTGTCCAATTAGATTTTGATTATTATGGTTCGAGTTCAGACAATATAATCAAGAATATTAATAGTGATATGTATGACTATATCAAAGCCTCACATGACATTGAAAAACAAGAAATCCGCAATAAAATCGAACAGGGAATCGTTAATCTGGTCAGAAGCAAAGTAGAAGAAAAAGCAAAACAAGGTGGTATACAATGGGATAAAGCTGAACAAACCATTCGTGATTTTGCTCAAAATAGAAAGCATCGAAACTTCTTTCCTTGGAAACTCTTTTTTGCGGATGTCTTTATGAATGGTGGTTTTGATATTGTTATAGGTAATCCTCCATATATTAAAGAATATACTGAACGTGGTGCTTTTGATGGATTAAGATCTTCCCCATATTATCAAGGAAAAATGGATCTATGGTATTTCTTTGGTTGTAAAGGTTTGGATATACTTAAACCACATGCTATAGAGACATATATTGCCCCAAATAACTGGACAACCAATGCAGGAGCCTCAAAATTTAGAAATAAGGTATTGAGAGAGGCAAAGATTATTAATTTTGTTGATTTTGGTAATTATAAAGTTTTTGATACAGCGAGTATTCAAACCATGGTTTATTTACTGAATAAAAATTCTGATAATAGCAATTATCAACTATATTTTTCAAAACTTATAAATGATAATATAACAAAAAATGAATTAGAGGAGTTCTTATCGCAAAATAGTGAAGGATATAATTATATTAAGTATGTCTTAAATTTTAACAATTCCGCATATATCAATAAATTTATAACATTTTTAGAGATTGATAAAAATAGTTTAATTACTAAGATACAATCAGGAAAAAATATATATCTGAGCAATAAAGAGATGACAAATGGTATTCATCCTCATCATGATAAAGTTAATAAAAAGATGCTCCCATTATTACCTGGACACGAAGTTGGAGAAGGAATATTTGTCCTGGATGAGACCGAATTATTGAAAATTACTGAAAATGATAAGTCATTAATTAGACCTTATTACACATCAAATGAATTATTTAAGTACTATGCATCAAAGATTAATCATCAATGGATAATCTATACAGATTCAACATTCAAAAATATAAACAAAATTAAACAATATCCATCCATCAAATCTCATTTAGACCAATATGTGGATGTTATAACCAGTGATAACAAACCATATGGGCTTCATAGAGCAAGGGATGAAAGATTTTTCAACGGTGAAAAAATTATATCTTTGAGGAAATGTGCAAATTGTCCTACTTTTACATATACAGATTTTAGCTGCTATGTAGGGGCTATGTACTATATTATCAAAACAGAGCGAATGAATATGAAATATCTTACAGCAATACTTAATTCTTCTGTTATAGCATATTGGCTGAAGAACCAGGGAAAAATGCAAGGAAATAACTATCAAGTGGATAAAGAACCACTAATGAATATTCCTCTGCATATTCCATCAACGGTAGAGGAAAGAAAAGTTGTAAACGTAGTAGATGAAATATTAAATTTAACCCAATCTGAAGATTATGAAGTGAATAAACAAAAACATCAATTGGTTCAAAAATATGAAGACCAAATAGATATTATGGTATATAAGCTTTATAATTTAACATATTCTGAAGTTTTGACGGTAGATAAAGATTTTCAAATCTCTGAAAAGGAATATAACGAATATAAGTTAGACTGAAAGAGATAACCATGTTACAGAATATCCAACCAAATCGCAAAAAATCTAAGGATGGAGGGTTGACCTCTGAAGAAAAAAGTTTGGTTAAAAGACTTTTGCAACAAGGATACATTCCTCAAGATATTGTTCATATTGTTAATCAAGGACGTAAAAAAACTATAAATATAGGCAGAATATCCGAACTATCTAAAAATACTGAAATTGCAGTAGCAACCGATGAGGAAGTTCAAAGATATCTAAGGATTCAATCATCGTATGATCCTAAAACGCTTTTGAATCCTTACAAAGATTGTCGATTAGTTCGTGCTAGGGAAGCTATGATGGCTGCGGTTGAACTGTTTAACAATCCCAATATGTGCTTCAGGATAGAGATGTTTTGTGTTTTAGCAAATATAGCTTGGACTTATCTGTTTCAGGAGAAGTTAGAACAGACTAAATCTGGATCATCTAAACGTCATGATGGTAAATCAAAATCATTAGATGAAATGGTTAGATCAGCTGATTGTCCGATTAGCAATAAGGCTGTATGTGAAAATATAAAGAAAATTGTAGATATAAGAGATAAAGTAGAACACACGTTATTTGCTGGTGGTGATGAGAAATTTGGTGCTTTATTCCAATCAAATTGCTTGAACTTTGACCACTATTTAACAGAATGGTTTGGTAAAAATCTAACCCTCTCAAACAACTTATCTTTGGCATTGCAATTTGTTGGATTACAAAAAGACCAAGTAGTAGATATGGATTTATCAACATGGCCTCCAGAGATTAAAGCTGTGTATGAAAGTATTGAACAGAACGAATTTGCAAACAATAATGCCTTTAAAATCAAAGTGTATTACGGTACGGAAGCTACATCTAAAACAAAAAGCGATATTACACAACTGATAGACTATAGTGATGCTCCAGAAACATCTCAAACAGTAATAAAAAAGGTTGAAGTAGATAAACTAACAAATTATCCTTTGACATATACTCGAGTTGCTGAACAAATTAAATTAAAGAAGCCACAGATTAGTAAGCAAATTATTAATAAAATCATTTCAAACAAAAATATTAAGAAAAATCAAGAATATGCTTATATCAACTTCCGTAACAAAGAACAGGAACAAAAATACAAAAGAAGTAAAGTTATACCTACAGGAACTCCAATAATCTACAAAGAGACGGTGGTAGATTTCATCATTTCTGTTTTTGATGAGGAATGTCAATAAACCTTGATTACTAACTTATTGTACCATTTTTAATATGATAAGCAATTTTATGATCTTTACAGAATTTAATAACTTGTTCTGCACATTTATTATAAAATAAGCGGTATTCTTTATAGGCTGAGATATCTTTACTGTAATTTGTTCTTCCGAAGATTATTTTATCTGTAAAACTAATAGAATTAAGAATCTCTTCTAAATCCTGTTCTATAAGGTTTGGTGTTGGATATGGTTCAATACTTACCCACGTTTTACAACCTTTGTTATGTAATTCTTTTAATGCTTGCAATCTCTTTTTATAAGGTGCTGCTCCTGGTTCGATCTTCTTTCTATAATTCTCATTAAGTGACACAAGCGTGATACCATATTCATTCTTTTTATATAGGTCTGCCAGTTCTATTGGAAGAATACCTTTTGTAAGAATACAGCATTTAATTTTATCCTCATTTAATTTTTTAATTGCTGCAATACTCATATCTTCAACTTCCTTATATCCGTACATAAAAGGATCTGTTGTAAAACAAAGTTGAACAGATTTTATTTTGTTTTTAAGCTTAGGTACTTCGCGATCTAACAATTCTAACGTGTTTGATACAATAAAAGGACATTTCCACTCTTCATAATTTTTGATTTGTCCAAATCTTTTCTTCTGTAAAAATGCATAACAAGGATATTTGCAACCGTGAGCACAACCAAACACGTGGTTCATAGTGTAGTCACCATACTCCACACCTGTTTTATAAAGCATTGATTTTCTTGTTATGTAACCAGAAACTTTCATTGGTTCCCCCATTTTATATACGCTTTTTTATCCTTACTTTCTTGCATAAAAGTACTAGGTCTTCCATTTTTCGTTGTATTAGGTGTGCGAGAAATTACAACTTTTCCAGTTTTTTCCAATTTTAATAATACATTCGCAACATCTTTCCTGCTACACATAATGCCATTGTTCACAAAAAACTTAGCAACAGCTATGTCTAACGAAGTATTGTTATTGTATTGAGAAAAGTGTGATATAACCTTACTTTCAAGTTCTTTATCATTTAGTATTTCATTATTAACATTCTCATTAAAAAACGTGAGTTGTCCTGAATTTTGCATATCTCTCAACAATTCCCACCTGTTGCATATATTATCGACCATCAATAAACAACCATCTTTATGTTTAGTAGCATGTATCATTCTATATTTTGTATGTTGACCTCGTTGCAGTCTTATAGGCATATTGAGAACATATGGAAAATGTTTGCTTAATCTTTGGCAATATTGCTTAGAAAAAAGTTCTTCTGCTTCATAACCTGATATTTGATGATTTTTATATTTTTCTACAATATCTACCCAATATTCACCACCTGCTATTTTGTTTAATAACTGCTTAGATGCTTCAATAGAATCAGTTGATATATCTAGTACCGATGGTTCATATTCTACAAGATCATCATAATTATCATCCGTACTAAACTGTCCGCCGAGCACTCGACAACCCTCACGTAAAAATCCAAAAGAGTTCATATTTATTAATAACTCTATAGAATTGAAACGACCATTTGCAAGTTCATCAAATTTAGAGCAATCCAAGGCTTTAATTCCATATGGATCAATGTAAAGAAATACGTTAAAGTTATTTTTTCCTGTAAGCACACTATCTATTTTTTCTTCATATTTACCAGATATTATACTGGCTCCGTTGTATTTTTTTAAATTTTCTTGTAAGTCATTTGCATAATTCAAATCAATGAAAATCTTTTCTATTTGAGGAGGTATCGGCATATTCGTTTTAGCAAGACATTCATTAATAATATCTAACGCAATGATAGGTGATCCAGGTTCACCATCATCAAACTTTCCTTTTCCTGCAAAACAGTCAATATAGATAAGAGGTCTACGTGTACATAAAATTTTTTGAACATATGGCTGGAAATAACAGCCTAAAAGTGCATCTTTAACTTTTGACCAAGGCTTTTTTTCTGCAAAAAAATCATCATTCTTTTTTACCATATTTTTTTTAAGATCCTCATTAAAACTAAAACTTATAGAAGGATAAGATACATGTGCAAAAAAGACAAGTATATTTAGCGATTTGTCAGCAAGAAGATAAGTAT
>AUXO017571862.1_pt1 | contig 10176 bp, 9 predicted proteins | sample 768731 | NCBI WGS metagenome assembly AUXO01 (sample SAMN02715735, study PRJNA202380) | gut metagenome | biome: sheep rumen | host: Ovis aries | place: New Zealand: Palmerston North | reverse complement strand
GCACTAAATATTACGGGGTCTTCTGCACGTTGCATATCCTCATAATATTCAATATCAAAGCCTTTACCATAATCATATATAAAGTTCGACTCGTGACGCTCATTCCAACAAGGAATACTTACAATACGAACTCTATCCATTGTACCTTTTTCACGTGCCGCATTTATAACTCTATTCGTAACATCATAAAGTGACCAAGGTGTATTTACGTGAAGTTCCGGCGCCGTCCTATAAACACCGTCCTTACAAAGACGTTGAACTTTTCTATCCTTCAATGTCGATGTATACATTTCATATAACTTATCAAGTCTATCCTTATTATTCGCTTGCTCAGCATCTTTTACAAGGTCATCACAATAAAGTAAGTTTGACGCTTCAACCGAACCTGTTGTACCAGCATCCACAGACCTAAATGTAAGAGTATGAAATCTCTTCTTACGATTAAAGTCTATAAACGAATATTCCGAATTCTTATTTACAAGAGTAATGCCCGTAAAAATCTGATTAAATCTATATTCATCACTCGTAATAATCTCAAGCAACTCGTTATAAAACGATTGCGTAAGCATCGTAGAGTGTCCACTACCGATAATCGATTGTTCCGGATATAACGCCGCTCTAAATGTTAAAAAGAATAACGAAATCGTACTGTTATGTGTTGGTGTTAATTGTTTACCAGCAAGATATACACCGCCTTCAACTTGAATACAGTTCCCACTTGAACCTTCTGCTTCGTCTATTGATACAACGGAAATTCGTCTTTGCTTTGAGAACACATTCAATTGTTTTCTTTCTAATTGACACGGTATTTCCATTGTTGGATTGAACGATATTGTATACACAACTTGTTTTCCTTTGATGCCACTAGTTGAAGTTTTTGGCGGGTATTCTACCACGCAAGTTCTCCATCCAAATGTATTAACAAGTGACACAAAACTTTCACATAACGACTTTTCACAAGTCGTAAATGTGTATCTATGTTCTTTTCTTCGTAAGGTACCGTCTGTATCTAATAAACCTGCTAATAACTCAAGTCTTTGCTCAATACTTGCTGTTAAATACATAGGTGGTATATACTTTGGTACAGTTTTTCTAGAATGACACATACCAATTTTTTGTAAGTCAAATCTAAGACCTTCAAAGTCGTATGTATAGCATCCTGTATCTTTATGTACCCAAACATTACGCATACCATATCCATCGGCAACAACTTTTCCAATGATTTTCGCATCACCTTTATCACCTGTTATATAAGGGTTAGTATTTGTACCATCACCAAGCCAAGCACCAAAAGTATATGGTTTTACCGGTAAATCAATGTATTCACCTTTTACAGGTTCTTTCAATGGTAATTGAAATCTATATCTATGACCATCTTTAAGTTTTCCAATCATATATTCAGTCTCAACCGTTTTGTATGTTCTTGTATGTCTATCATAAACGACCCATTCGTGTTGCTTATGACATTCTAAAGTCTCGCCATTACTAAATGTGATTTTATGTGTCGTCTTTTGCTTCTCATTTATCGCTAATACTTTAACAAAATCACCTTTTTCATTTAAAACATAATCACCAACTTTTAAATCTCCGTGATACTTCCAACCATTCTTCGTCAACACTGGTGTTTTATCCGCTAGTAGTTTTCCAGTTCTCGGCGGCATATTCAAGACTAATAAATCTAACTTATCGTCTTCAAAGTCCTGAAACGCTTGCATTATCCCGTGATGCTCGAGCACTTTCATACGAGGCACATAATATTTCTTATCCACAGGTCTATTCCATTCAAGCGCGATACAATATGACCTAAAATCACCCATACGTGCCTTCGCATCATACGCACTTAACGCGGACCTCAAAAAGAAGTCACTATTTTCATCAAACTCTGGATTTCCGAGGCTGTGTCCAATTACTTCATCCGCCCATTTAAATACCTCTTCACGATTACCGTCCGCTTCATATTCTTTCATAAGCGCCGCCGCACCTTTTACGTATGCCAGCGACTCCTTATTACTAATTTCACCTAAAAGTGTTCGTAACTCATCTATTTTACGCACTTTATCACCTACTTATCCACAAAATCTGCATCACTCGTAGGTCCGACTTCAACGACATTCGCACGTTCCTTTAAAAGTTCTTCACGAAGTGCCTTAATACCTTCGACTGTAACACGTTCATTCGCGCGCGTATGACGAACCGTAGTATCAATCTTAACTTGACGACTATTATCCATTCCATAATAATTCGCCGCCGTAAACATATAAGTCGCAGGATTTATCTTATTATTCATCGCACCATTTTCTATAACCGTATGTATATAATCAAGCGCGGACCTAAATAATCCACAATATTCACTATCAATATCGTCCATATATTCCTTATATAACTTATATGTAATACCCAAATACATACATAAACCTTTTATACTGGGTATCTGACCGAATTCTTCACAAAGGTCAAGATATTCACGAATATCCTTATCGACTTCATCAACAGTACCAAGACCTTTATTATCACGACCTCTTTTAAGACCTTTATCACGGACTCTACGATTGAATTCAATAAAATCGGGGCTTTTCCAAAAGTTTCTTCGTTCTTCCGAAACCATTTTCATAACCGCCATTTTATCTTTTTCTCTTTCCGCATCCCTATCGAATTTTTCGTATTCTAAACCATCAAAATTTAAGTTACTGCTCATCCGTCCACATCCTTCCTTTATATTACCTTATTATACACCAAAGGACAAAATTATACAAATAGGCACAAAAAGAGCGGCTCCTCACCGCTTTCAGTTCCATCCTTATATATGTATGTAATCAAGTGTGATAGGATGTAAGAACAATACACATATAAGATGAAAAAACTACTAATCAGAGTACCCTTGTACTCTAAATACATTATACCACGACAACAAAAATACACCAAATCGATGATAAAAATTAATGTAAAATACAACTCGAGTGACAAGTTACTTTACACTTACTTTACACTTTTAACTGGCAACCGTGGCAACCGTAAAAAGTCAATTTTCACACAATTTTCACAAAAAATTGCAATTTTTCATCAATTTTTTACAATTTAATTAAATTACAATTTTTAACAAAAATTGCACTAAAAATGCTTAATTTTTACGAACAACTGTTCGATTTTAGCCATTTTGCGTTGCCTCCGTTGCTCTTCCGTTGCTCTTCCGTTGCCACGCGAGCCCCCGAAATTACGTTGTTTTTTAAAAATGGCAACGGAGGCAACCAATTTTTTTAAAAAACATTAAAATAAATTGTAAATTGCGATTTATATTACAATTTTTACAATTTTTCTATATATGTTGGCGATTTTTGCGTTGCTCCGTTGCTTTTGCCATTTTTTAACGTTTTTTCGGGGGCTCGCGTGGCAACCGTCTCCGTTGCCTCTCCGTTGCCTCCGTTGCCACCTCTTTTTTAGCCTTTACTTTACACTTACTTTACACTTTGCTTTTTTCGTGATTTTTAAGAGAAAAGTGGACAACAATAAAAGATAAAAAAAATCAGACTACAATAATCACTTTTTATTTAAAGGGCGCTCGGGTATTTTAAAAAATTTTTTTAAAGTTGATAAAGACACCCCCTACCTTTAATTTAATAGGCTCTCTAAGGTCATTTTTAAGCGATTTAAGCGACTTTAGTATAAAAGTAGATAAATTATACCTTTTTAGAGTAAACTCTTCTTAAAATCGATTTAAATAGGTAATTAGAGGATAGTTAGGTTTTTATACAACATTTGATGATATAGTTGAGGGTTTTATACTGCAGTTGACTGTTTTAGTACAACATTTGTTGGTGTTTGTATTGATTGTTGAATGGGTGCTCCTATTTTTAAAATTTGCTCGAGGGGTTGGAAAAAAACGCTCAAAAAATTTTTTTCTAGGGCACTCCCACCACCATAAAAAAATATTAGAAAAAATATTTTACCATTTAAAACGCTTTTTTTATTTTAGAAAAAACAATTTGCAATTTACTTTTAAAACTTTTAAAACGCTTTTTTATTTCAATTTTAAAACGCTATTTTAATAAAAAATAACTATAAAAAAATTACTATAAACTATTAAAAAATAGTTGAAACGGCGCCCGAAATATGTTATACTATGTATAACAAGTAAAGAAAGGGCGTGTTAAAAATGATTAAAAAAATAATACTTGTTAAAAAACCAAAAAACGAATATTTGAAAGGCGACGCTGTAATAGACTTATTTCAAGTTATAGCACACGATACTAAAGCGGTATATATAAAATACCTAGTAAAGAATAACGGCGACTTAAAAGAACTTTGCTACATATCACGCGAAGACTTAAAAGAACGTTTCAAAAAACATTTAAACGAATATGTTTTTAATAATCTTGACGAACTAGACAACGCTATATCAAACGACTATTTCAAACTAAGAAAAAAACGTTTTGAGAACGTTGGCGACGTAGATTATACATACGTATTAATTTAAAAGTGGATATAGGTGGTGCGTGGTATAGCGCGCCGCCTGATATACCAAAAAAAAACAAAAAAAGTGAGGGATAAAAATGAATAATAATAATAACATAACATTAGAAAAAAATATCGTACTAGACGCGTACGTTAACCGCGTTAAAAATGAAATAGAATACGTTAAAAAACTTGATAATAAATATGAGTTTGAACTAATACATAACGACTACTGGGATGCCGGTTTCTATTTACTAAGAGTTAATTACAACGGCGTTAATTTTATATCAGTATATGAAAGTATCGACTGCATATATAACCGCGTGCGTGGTTTATATGCTGCTGCATATATACATAACTTAGACGCTGACGCTAGCAAGTGCTAGCGCCTTGCGTTATTATTTATGGAATGAGGTTTTAAAATGAAATACGAATATTATATATTTAAAATAAATAAAGAACAAACAAACAATAACGGCGCTTTTAAATATCGCTACTATTTAGGTGATAAAGAACTTAAGAAAGACGCGTTTATAAAATATTTACGTTATATCATAAAAGATAATAACAAGAACTTTTATAGGGAACTTTATAACGTTTATAACGGCGACTTTATACAACATTATAAAAACGGTTATTATGATTTATTGCTAGACTTTAAAAGTGTAATTGACGAACTAAAGCACGCCGGCGTTATTTATAATTTTAAAATATAATGAACGCGTACGACGTGAAAGTGGGCGGATAATATATCCCCCATTTTTTTATTTATATATTATAATAGACAAGAGTAGGCAAACGCCCTCTAAGCGTTCCCCCATTTTCCCGGCGGTATGTTATAATAGAGTAGGTATGATGCGACTACTAGAAAGCGCGCGTGCGCGCAAGCGTTCCCCCATTTTATTTTTTATATGATATAATAGAGGCGGTATGATGCGAATATTCCCCCGCGAACCCATAACGTGCGCGTCCCCCATTTAAATTATATTATTATATAATAATAATATAAATTAAATGAAATGAGGTTTTTAAAATGAATATTGAGGAAATGCTAAAACAAATTGAGGAATACAAAAACGGGAATATAAGTAATCAAGAACTAACTGATTATTTAATGAACTTTGGCGCTGACGCTTACAGCAACGGCGTAGATAACGCTATCAAGAACGCTAAAAATAATATAAGCGTTGAGGTGCTAGCAAAAATAATCAATTCATATAATAGAGGACTTATAGGTGCTAAAAGTGTTATACAATATATCGTAAATATGTTATAGACTGGCGAACGCCAGTTTTTTTATGCGTAAAGATTAGTCCCCCATTTTTTTATATGTGGTATATAATATACGTGAGTGGGCAAGCGCCCACCGGATAGTCCCCCATTTATTTTTTTATGTGGTATAATAGAAGTGATACCCTAAATATAGAGCGTCGGCGACGCCGACCGTCCCCCATTTTTTAAAAGTGGTGGTATAATAGAGGTGGTATGATGCGCGTATTTATAGTGCGAAAGCACGTCCCCCATAATATAACGCCGGTGGTATAATCATTATGTAATCAAATGAAAGGACGTGTTAAAAAATGATTACATCAAAACATATAAAATATAATGAAAAAATGCTTATCCCAGTATATGATAACGCAAAAAGTTATTACAAAAAGGCGGTTATAAGAGATTATAAGAACGGCGACGTGGCATACAAAAAAGAGTTATTAAGTTATGATACACTTGTATGTACTATCGAGAACGGCACTTATCATTTAAACCACGATATTAGAGAAGACTTATTATTAAGTCGTACGACCGTTAGACATATAAGAGACTTTTTATATCAAAACAAAGGTATGTTAAACAATGATATTTCGTTATATGGCAAAAAAGACATATTAAAATATGAAGGACGCTAAAAAGCGTCTTTTTTAGTGCTTAAAAAGCATTCCCCCATTACTAAAAACTAGTAGTATAATATACTAGAGTGGGCAAGTGTCCAAATGGCATTCCCCCATTTTAAGATTTTTGTGGTATAATAGAAGTAGCGCTCAAAACTCAATCCCCCATTTAAAAATTCTTATGATATAATAGACAAGAGTAGGCAAACTGCAAAATGGCATTCCCCCATTTTTTAAAAGTTGTGGTATAATAAAAGGTTTAGGCACTCAATTTTTGTGGGTGCTTTTTTGTGTTCCCCCATTACTAAAAACTAGTATTATAATGTAGTCATACATTTAAAAGAAACGCCCCGTTGTAGTAATACACGGACGCGTCCCCCATATATAAATGTGGGTGCTATAATGTATATATCAAACGGCGATAAACCCACGTGAAATCGTAGGTTATCAACCACTCCCCCATTAATAATAACTAGTGTTATAATTAATGTGTCAAGTGGAAGAAACGCCATTTGAAATATAAAATATACATTCCCCCCATTATAAAATATGGGTGGTAAAATGTATATAGCAAGTGCAAAGTTTTTAATAACATTTTTAACTTGCTAACCAGCGTTCTTTGTAAAGTAGTCTATATCAATGTATAAGTTTTGGTTATGCCAAAGTGACGTATTATAACCATGAGTTATAGACGTCGTCGATAGGTTGAAATAGTACCTAGTGACTATATTTAATCAAACGTCATAATAGCGTATTCAAAGTAGGTTATTATCCAACTAGTAGATTAAATTGTCACCGATTAGATACATTTATAGTACTAGAGCATACGCTCGCCGTGACCTACCATAAGTAGCGCGTTTCCTTAGGGAAACTCCCGCTTGATACGCCCGGTAGCGTTATAAGTCTCACAAAAACGTACAACTTATATTTCGTACTAAATTGTAATACCCACTAGCATAAGATAACGCTTGCGCCGGTATATCTTAAAAATATAAACGTGGTGTGTCAATTTGTTAAGTCCCTATATTATATAAGGCAAGCGGTATAAGTCGCGCTATAAGTCACGCCGGTACTCGTACCATAAGTCGTGCAATAAGTCGCGCCATAAGGCGAGTGTAAGTCCGTTGTAATATAAACTTATCAAAAAGCACACAAACATATATTTTTATTATATAGGGTGTTATGTGGTATGCTAGTCCTACACGGGTGTAGTACATTTTATACGCGTAAAGTGGTGTATCATTGTAATCGTGATTATAATTTTACATTTAACACTCTAAACTATAAAATAGAAAAACACGTGATATAGGTATTTGCTAGTGGGTTGCAATTTTAATTTTAAACCATATTATAGCGGTTTAGTGTTGTTATTATCATTTCATTATTAAAAAGTGGCGCGAGTAGACGCTGCAACCTCACTTTGTTGATTATTTAAATTGATTATTTTAACACGTTAATACATATATAAACTTATTCTATTTTAGCATTAAACCGCTACAATATGGTTTAGAGTTATAAGTAAACCATAATCGCGTGTCCCCCATTTATGGTGGCGCGTGATAAAATATTTTTAGAAAACGAAAGGAAAGTAAGGTGTTAAAATGGAAATTGACGAAAAATACGAAGATAGAAGACTTGAAGAGTTGGAACGTATAGACGCGTTCTTTACAAAATTTTACGGGTTTAGTGCGCCAGTTTATAAAAAAATAGATACGGCGAAGACTAACGACATTTATACAATAGTATTTAGACATTGCTTATTTAAGAATAGTGGCACAATTGAGTTAAAAATACCACGCTATTTATACGACATTGTAGATACATACGTATGTGGTGTTGAAGACCTAGAGACTTGTGTTTACGACGACATACTATGGCATATTACGAATGAGTTAATGAAAAAATAAGAGGTGACGTGTATGACAACATATTTAGTTTGTTATTCTTATCAAATAAACAATAATATAAAACCTTGTAATATGTATTACAACATTGGTGGTAATGGTAAGTTAACTAAAAACGAAATAGAGCATATTATAGACGTAATAGTAAAAGACGTTGGAACAAGTAGAATTTTTATACAAAATATAATTAAATTAGATAATTAAAAAAAGTCCCCCATTTATACAAAAATATAGTATAATAGGTGGCATAAAGAAAGAGGAAATGAGGTTTAAATTATGAATAATACTTATACTGATATTTACGGAAATGTAATATCACTTGACGCTACAAGTAATAGCGTTGAAACTAATGACGGAACTGAAAGACCAGTCGAAATGGTACATTGTGAACTATGCGACGCGGAAACTAATAAAAATGGTATGGAATATTATAGTTGGCATAGATTTGTTGCTGGTGGAACTAAATATGTTTGTAGAAATTGCTATAACAAGTATAGAAAACTAGATTATAGCGAAGAACATAGCGTACCATTTGTAAACGAAGTAATGGAAGACGAAATAGGACACGAAGAAGAAATTTTTAAATATGGTTTTGAACTTGAAACTGAAATAGCAAGTGACGCATATTATAGACTTACTAACGACGAACGTGCGTTATTGACAATTAAAATGCGTAAAATGTTTATCGACACAATAGGTGGTAGAGTTGCAAGTGACGGTAGTTTATCGAACGACGGACACGAGTTTATTTCAAACCCTAAGAGTGAAAGACGCTTATATAAAGATATGGAAGAATACGGAAAAGATTTTTTAGAAGAAATGTCAAGAAATAACTTTGTATCACACAATTGTGGACGTTGTGGACTACACTTTCACGTATCAAAATGTGGTTTTACTAGAGAAGACTATGTTGAAAGAATATTATGTATTTTAGATAACTTTAAAGACGAAATTAAAAAATATAGTAGACGTAATAATTTTAGATGGTGCGGTTTTATAAGTGATAAAGATAACTGGGAAGTACCACAACCGGACTTTCAAGAAGAGTTTAAGACTACAAAATACTATAAAGATAATATGGAAAGTATTAGCGGAAATAATCACGGAATGGCGCTTAATATTAGACAAGGTAAACCAACAATTGAGTTTAGAGTTATGCGTGGTACATTAAAATATGAAAGTTTTATGGCATCATTTGAACTTATTAAAAATATTGTAGAACTTGCGAATAGTGGTAAAGCACTTGACGACATTACTTGGGGTGACTTAGTTGTAGGCGAGTTTGCTAGACCATACGCCGAAGAATATGAACTTACTGACTATGATAAAAAATGTATTGATTATACAAACAGCATAGCGCAAAAACTAGAAAAGAAACTAGAATACGAAAGAAAAATGTTAAAAGTACTAGAAACTAACGTACGTACATTAATGAACGCGGTTAAGTTTGATAAATCTAACTATGACACTATTGACGACGTTTGTAATAGAACACGTGACAATATTAATGAGTTATACGCACTACAAAATTTTGCGAATGGTGTTAGAACTACACAAAACGCGATTTTATCTAATAGAAAATATTGTGACTTTTTAAATAATCTTAATGACGCTTTAAGTGCGCTAGACGGACGTAAACGTAGTACAAAAATATTAAAGAATAAAATTGAAAAAATTAAGAAAGAGTTTGACGAACTTGGCGTTATGAACGCCGGTTCTTCAAACTAAAATTAGAAAGAAGGTAAAGATATGTGTATTATAATTGCAAAGAAAAAAGAAGATAGACTACCAACAAAAGAAGAGTTAAAAAATTGCTTTACAATAAATAGAGACGGCGCTGGGTTTATGTATGTAGACGACGGGTACGTACATATTGATAAAGGTTATATGACATACGACGCGTTTGAAAAAAGATTTGACGCGTTATGCAAAAA
>AUXO014905115.1_pt1 | contig 10176 bp, 7 predicted proteins | sample 768731 | NCBI WGS metagenome assembly AUXO01 (sample SAMN02715735, study PRJNA202380) | gut metagenome | biome: sheep rumen | host: Ovis aries | place: New Zealand: Palmerston North | reverse complement strand
AAGATCCATATCCTGCCTGTGCAACTCCGGGTGTGGCTCTACCTCTACCGCGACCTTTATGTCACCTGCATATCCGTTATTACGACCTGCATGCCCCTTGCCAGGAACATTGAGAATCATTCCCGTATCCACACCGGCAGGAATCTTAACCTCTATCGTTTCGTCGCCGGCTACCACTCCAGTGCCTGAACATTGCTTACATTTGTTCTTGATCGTAGTGCCTACGCCTCCACATGCGTTGCATACACTCTGTTGCTGCATACGTCCAAACATAGTGTTCATGGTACGTGAGACATAACCGGAGCCATGACAAGTAGCACATGTGTCAGTCTTTCCATCAACACTGCCAGTGCCATTACATTGCTTACAGGTCATATTCTTGTGTACCTTGAACTTCTTGACTGTACCGCTTGCTGCTTCCTCCAATGTCAGGCGGACCTTTATTCGCAAATCACCTCCATGGTGTTTCTGCGGGCCGCCATAGCTGCCTCCTGAACCGAAGAAACTGTCGAATCCGCCGGCTCCACCTCCCATATGTCCGCCAAAAATGTCGCCGAACATGCTGAAGATGTCATTCATGTCGAAACCTTGTCCGCCTCCGAAGCCGCCGGCTCCGTCCATACCGGAAAAGCCAAACTGGTCATAGCGTGCCCGTTTGTCCTTATCCCTAAGTATGTCGTATGCCTCTGCTGCTTCCTTAAACTTTTCCTCAGCTTCCTTGTTGCCTGGATTTCTGTCAGGATGATACTTTATGGCCAATTTCTTGTATGCAGATTTGATTTCCGCATCTGTCGCGTTTTTGGCCACACCAAGTACTTCATATGGATCCCTTTGTGCCATATTATTGAGGTTTAAGTATTTATCTGTATATTACATCCCGACAACCACCTGGCTGTGTCGGATTACTTTATCGTTCAACTTATAGCCTTTGAGTGTGCAATCGATGATTTTATTCTTCAATTCTTCACTTGGTGCCGGAACTTGTGCAATAGCCTCATGGAGGTCGACATTGAAGTCCTCACCTTCCGTCTCAATGGCCTTAACTCCCAGTTTCTCAAGTATTCCTGTGAATTTCTTACGTATCAACTCCACGCCTTCGACAACCGCACTGACATCGTCAGCCTTCTTCATCTGTTCAAGGGCGCGTTCCATATCATCCATTACAGGCAGGATTGCCTTTATCGTCTTTTCGCCTCCGTTAATAATCAATTCGGCCTTTTCTGCCATCGTGCGCTTGCGGTAGTTGTCAAACTCGGCAATCTTGTACAACAACTGTCTTTTCAACTCGGCAATCTCCTCCTCCGCCTTGCTTGTCGAGTCCGTCTCTGCATCATCTGCAGTTTCCCGTGACGTATTTTCGCAGGATGTTCCTTCTTCTATTTCCTGATCATTGGCCTTTGAATCCAATTCTTCTTCTTTTTTAACTTTTTCCTTTGCCATATTCGTTAACTCGTTTATATCCTATTTACACATGAAGTGTGCCAAACGACAATTTGACACACTTCGTGACATAAAGACAAAGATACTATATACCGTACATCTTTGCCTTTAATTCCTTTATGTCGTCCCTGCTGATGTATTCGTCGTATTCCATAAGTTTGTCAATGGTTCCCGACGGTGTCAGCTCAATTATACGGTTTGCCACTGTCTGGATAAACTCGTGATCATGACTTGAAAACAAGACATTGCCCTTGAATAGCTTCAGATTGTTATTAAATGCCTGAATCGATTCCAAATCCAAATGGTTTGTCGGTGTATCCAGAATAAGACAGTTGGCATTCTTCAGCTGCATACGTGCTATCATACAACGCATTTTTTCTCCTCCGGAAAGTACATTTACCTTTTTTTGTACTTCTTCGCCACTAAATAGCATCCGTCCGAGAAATGCCTTGAAATAGACATCGTTGCCTTCACCAAACTGGCTGAGCCAGTCTACCAGATTCTTTTCGCTTTGAAAAAAGGACGTATTATCCAATGGCAGGTATGCCGTAGTAATCGTGACACCCCAATTGTATGTTCCTCCCTGAGCCTCACGATTTCCGTTAATGATCTCAAACAATGCAGTCATGGCACGCGGATCATGGCTGAGGAACACGACCTTCTCTCCTTTCTCTATGTTAAATGATACATTGTCAAAGAGAACCGAACCGTCATCTGTCACAGCCTTAAGATTCTCTACCTCAAGTATCTGATTTCCCGGCTCACGCTCCATCTGAAAAATTATACCGGGATATTTGCGTGTGCTGGGACGAATATCGTCTACATTGAGCTTCTCAAGCATTTTCTTACGACTTGTCGTCTGCTTGCTCTTTGCAACATTTGCGCTGAACCGACGGATAAATTCCTCTAATTCCTTTTTCTTTTCCTCAGCCTTTGCCTTTTGGTTCTGTGCCTGACGTAGTGCTAACTGTGAGGATTCATACCAAAAAGAGTAGTTTCCGGCAAACATGGTTACCTTGCCAAAATCTATATCTACGGTATGGGTGCAGACGCTGTCCAGGAAATGACGGTCATGGCTTACCACCAAAACCGTACCTTCGATTTCACTCAAATATGATTCGAGCCATTGTACGGTATCGAGGTCAAGGTCGTTGGTCGGTTCGTCAAGCAACAAATTGTCCGGATTACCAAACAATGCCTTAGCCAGCATCACACGAACTTTTTCCTTACCGGAAAGTTCGCCCATCAACCGATAGTGCCTATCTTCCTTGATACCGAGACCAGAGAGAAGTGACGCAGCATCGCTTTCCGCCGTATATCCTCCCATCTCTGCAAATTTGTCCTCAAGTTCCGCAACACGGATACCGTCATCATCAGTAAAGTCGGACTTGCTATACAAAGCCTCACGTTCCTTCATTACATCCCACATGGTATCGTGTCCCATTAAAACGGTATTCAAAACCGTTTCCTGGTCGTATTGGAAATGATCCTGGGAAAGGACGCTGAGGCGTTCGCCAGAGCCAAGTTCCACCGTGCCTTTTGTGGGTTCTATCTCACCACAAATGGCCTTTAGCAAAGTTGATTTGCCAGCACCATTAGCACCGATAACACCATATATGTTACCGCTGGTGAACTTCATATTCACGTCCTTATATAAAACTCTCTTGCCAAACTGTATGGCTATATTACTTAAATTTATCATAACAAGAAATGACTACATCATGTTTTCTGAATAAAAGCTAAACGGAACTATGCTTCCTACGCTACTTGTTATATGAATTCCATCACGGCTGTATAACAAGAGGCGTATAGGACGTTTTTGCCGATGCTCAACCTCAATCAGTGCCTGTCTGCAAATTCCGCAAGGACCGGTAACGCCGGAAGTAAACTCGCCTTTTGACTTTGCCGCGATAGCAATAGCCTTGACAACTTCATCCTTACGATTGGCACCTGCCCAAAACAGAGCCGTACGTTCTGCACAGCATGCAACAGGATATGATGCGTTTTCCTGATTGCTGCCTATGATAATCTCACCGCTTTCCATACGTAATGCAGCACCAACCTGGAAATGGCTGTATGGAGAATAACTGGTTTCCGTTGCCTGTTTAGCAGCCTCTATCAGCTCAGCATCGGCCGAATCCAATTCCTCTTGCGTAAAAACTTTTACACAAGCTCTTATCTCATATTCTTTCATAAGAACATAATTTTTCGCGTGCAAAGATATAAAAAAATGTGAATAATCTATCTTTTCATTGAATTAAATTCATATCTTTGCCAGACATATATTTACAAGAGATTTTACAGTCATGCAGATTCAACGTGTCATTATATCATCAGTAATTCTCTTATTTCCGATGCTTCATGTTTTCTCTCAGCAAGGAACAAACCGGAACTATTGGACATATATCGACCAATACAAGGAATTAGCCATGGAGCAGCAGCAGAAATACAAGATTCCTGCCAGTATTACCTTGGCGCAGGGATTGCTGGAAAGCGGTGCAGGTCGCAGCACCCTTGCCACTGAAGCCAATAACCATTTTGGAATTAAGGTATCCGGAGGATGGACCGGACCGTATGTAGTCAGGGACGACGATTATAAGGGTGAACATTTTCGCAAGTATAAGGATGTAAGAGAAAGTTTTGAAGACCACTCGCTGTTCCTTCTAAAACCGCGCTACAGGGTTCTTTTTACATATGAGCCAAACGACTACAGATCATGGGCCAGAGGTCTTAGGCAATGCGGGTACGCTACGAACCCTGCATACGCGGACGGCCTAATCCGAATAATTGAAAGCTATAGCCTATACCAGTTTGATACAATGATTCCAGGACAAAGAACCGAGGAGTCACAAATCCTAATGCGACATGCAGAAAAAAGAAATGAAGTAAATCCTGAGAAATTCTACAAGAGCCATATGGTATACGCTGCTAACCGCAACTATTTTATCATTGTCCAGCGAGGTGACAACCTGGCTACGATCAGTCGTGAGACCGGTGTCAGCATAAAGCATCTTCTCAGATATAACGACCTTGGCAACGACTATACCTTAACCATTGGTGACGTACTATATCTTGAACAGAAGCACGATGAAGCTGATCCGCAACTGATCATAAACACCCACAGGGTAGAACAAGGACAAAGTATGCACGACATTTCCCAATTATACGGCATACGCCTGAAGTCGCTGTACAAACTTAACCGTCTGGATCCTTCCAGATATGTGCCGAGAATCGGCGATGTCCTGTCCCTCAGATAAGAGACAGACAGACACAAAAATGCTCAATGGCTATTCTTGTCATAGTTAGCCCGTACCCTGGACAACGTCTCCGGTGTCATCTGGAGGAAAGACGCCACATGAATCATCGGCGCACGAAGTATAATCTCAGGTTTCTCTCTTAAAAGCCGCTCATATCTTTCCTGTGCGTTTTCAAATCGCTGCGAATCTGCATGGTGCTGACTTGAGATCAATGCATGTTCCGTAATCTTTCTATATAGAATGCCAAGTTCAGGACAGACATCGATAGCAGCAAACAATTCCTTACGTGGCAGGGCATACAGATATGTCGTTTCGAGAGCTTCTATGGTTATCTGACTTGGCTTGTGTGTCAGAAGGGACTCGATACACCAGACTATCCGGCCTTCGAAGGAAAAATGTTCAGTGACATCCTTGCCGTTCTTAAAATAATACTGACGCACCATCCCACGTTCGACATAATACATACATTTGCACTCCTCACCTTCGTGCAGAACAATATCTCCACGCACAAATCGCATGGGGATGAGCAGTTCTGACAATTTTTCAATACTTGCAGGTTCCAGTCGACAATAGTGTCTTGCAATCTCCCGTGCAGCATTCCGTGTATCCATAGTGACCACTGTATGTTATATATAATGCCTAATCAAGTTTCAATACAGCAAGGAACGCTTTCTGCGGCACCTGTACATTACCTATCTGTTTCATACGTTTCTTGCCTTTCTTTTGTTTTTCCAACAGTTTACGCTTACGACTAACGTCACCGCCATAACATTTAGCCAGGACGTCCTTGCGAACTTGCTTGACTGTCTCACGGGCAATTATCTTTGCACCGATAGCAGCCTGAATAGCTATGTCAAACTGTTGGCGTGGCAAAAGTTCCTTAAGTTTTTCACACATGCGGCGGCCGAATGCCTCGGCATTGTCAAAGTGCGTCAAAGTGGAAAGTGCATCTACCGGTTCTCCGTTCAGCAAAATGTCCATCTTGACTAATTTGCTGGGACGAAAGCCGGAAGGATGATAGTCAAATGAAGCATATCCCTTGGAAATAGATTTAAGCTTGTCGTAAAAATCTATGACAATCTCTCCCAAAGGCATTGCATATTGCAGCTCGACACGATTGCCGCTTATGTAATCTTGCTTAAGAAGCTCGCCCCGTTTACCCAGACAAAGAGTCATAATATTACCGATGTATTCCGTACGTGTAATTACCGTCGCATGGATATATGGCTCTTCGATTCTTTCTATAAGCGTCTGGTCCGGCATGCCTGCAGGATTATGAACCTCCTTGACTTCGCCATGTTTGTCATATACCATGTAACTTACATTAGGAACGGTAGTTATGACATCCATGTTAAATTCCCTGTCAAGGCGTTCCTGTATGATTTCCATGTGTAAAAGCCCCAGGAAGCCACAGCGGAATCCAAATCCCAATGCTACAGAACTTTCCGGCTGGAAGGTCAGCGAGGCGTCATTTAACTGAAGCTTTTCCAATGACGCGCGTAAATTTTCAAAATCCTCGGTTTCAATAGGGTAGACTCCGGCAAAGACCATTGGCTTGACTTCTTCAAACCCGGCAATTGCGTCGGGGCATGGCGTCAGTGAGGAAGTAATCGTATCTCCGACCTTAACCTCGGTAGCAGTCTTTATACCACTGACAATATAACCGACATCGCCACACTTCAGGCTCTTGCGTGGTGACAGTTCCATTTTCAGGACGCCAATCTCGTCTGCCTTATACTCTCTGCCAGTGTTGATGAACTTGACCGACTCGCCACTCCTGATGCTTCCGTTTACTATCTTGAAATAGGCAATAATTCCGCGAAACGGATTAAACACGCTGTCAAAGATCAACGCCTGGAGAGGTGCATTCTCATCACCTTGCGGGCATGGAACACGTTCGACAATCGCCTTCAGTATATCAGGAACTCCTTCTCCTGTCTTACCACTGGCACGTATTATTTCGCTACGGTCGCAACCTATCAGGTCTATGATTTCATCCTCGACTTCATCCGGCATGGCATTTGGCATGTCGCATTTGTTGATTACGGGAATTATCTCCAAATTATGGTCGATGGCCATATAAAGGTTGCTGATGGTCTGGGCCTGCACACCCTGGGTGGCGTCCACGACAAGCAATGCTCCCTCGCAAGCAGCTATGCTCCGGCTTACTTCATAACTGAAGTCTACGTGTCCCGGCGTATCGATCAGGTTGAGAATATAACGTCCCTTGTCACACGGCCTGCCAATGAGTGGCTGTCCGCTTTCTGTGCCCGGAGTATAATCGTACTCCATCTGTATGGCGTGACTCTTTATCGTTATACCTCGTTCCTGCTCCAGTTCCATGTCGTCAAGCATCTGTCCCTGGGTGACCTTGATTGTCTGCGTAATCTCCAACAGACGATCAGCCAAGGTAGACTTGCCATGATCTATATGTGCTATTATACAAAAGTTGCGAATATTTTTCATTTATATTATTTGTAAAGATAACGCCTTATTGAGCGTTTTGGGGTCTTCTGGAATTCCTCGCTACGTATGCCTATTCCTGAAAGTTGCTCGTAAGAAGGCAAATGGGAATTCAGCACCTTACGGTTTTCCTCCATGATGGCATTGATATCAGAAATCTTTAAATTACGTCTCCTGACTTCGTCAATATCCGGATATACCAACCCATATAGCTTGTCGGCACGTTGTATTACGATACATTCATTGACAAGAGGCATATTCTGCAGCTTGTCTTCAATTTCCTCGGGGTATATATTCTGTCCATTGCCTGAGAGCAGCAGATTCTTGAGACGTCCCTTGATAAAAAGATTACCCTGGCGATCGACTATGCCTAAGTCGCCTGTATGATACCACCCGTCGATGATTGCTTCCTTAGTAGCTTCCGGATTCTTGTAATATCCCAACATCTGATTCTGTCCCCTGACAATAATTTCGCCAGGAATATCATAAGGATTACGACTGTCGATCCTTAATTCCATACGATTTACGCATCGTCCGCAACTGCCTTGGGAGAATGATTGCCAATCCTGACACGCAATAAGCGGCGAGCACTCTGTGGCTCCATAGCCGACAGTATAGTTGAAACCGATGTCATGCAACAGTTTCTCAACCTCTTGATTAAGCGCCGCTCCTCCAATCACGACCTCATAAAAGTTTCCGCCGAATGCTTCCTTAATACCCTCGCAGATACGTTGCCTTAACTTACGGCCTACAACAGGCATTTTCATCAAAAGCCTTACTTTGGGATCCTCCATTTTCTTCATCACTGCCTTGCGAACGACCTTTTCAATAATCAAGGGAACACAGACAAGGCAGACGGGACGTATATCCTTGAGAGCCTTCAGTAAGACGGTAGGTGTCGGGACACGTGTCAGGAAATGGACGTGAACACCTATTATAAATTCGTACAGAAACTCGAACGACATGCCAAATGTATGTGCCATAGGAAGCATAGAGAGAATGCTGTCACCGACTTTTGCATGTGTAGTCAGCAACTCCTGTGCACATAGCATGTTTCCCACCAATGCGCGATATGGAATCATTACGCCTTTGGGATTACTGGTCGTACCGCTTGTATAGTTGATTATCGCAAGTTCCTCCGGGCTGTCCTGATAATATTCTATATCATTTGCAGAGAAACTATCCGGGTATTCCTCGCCAAAGAGGCGATTCAGACTGGCGGCAGCGTTCTTCAGGCCTGCATTACGACATGACAGCAATGAGTAGTCGGATATCCGGATGACTCCGTCAAGCCCTTCCATTTGGCCTACGTCCAACTTGTCCCAAAGCCTGTCGCCTACAAACAGCAATTTCGCCTCACAATGGTTTACCAACTGATGAATTTGTTCCGGATGGAAGTCATGCAGTATCGGGACTGCAACTGCACCACAGGTGATTGCCGCAAGGAAAGAAACAGCCCATCGGCTCATATTGCGGCCACATATTGCAATCCTGTCGCCTTTAACGATACCTGCTTCGCGAAACAGTATATGCAGCTTGGCAATCTCTTCTGCAACGTCACTATATTGCAGCGTTATGCTACCATAGTCAGAAAGGGATGCTATTCGCCAGTGTTCCCGTATGCTTTTTTCAAGATTTGAATTGAAAGAAGACTCTATTGTCATCAGTTTCGGTGTGTTTGTTGAAGTAACAGAAGTACAATCCTTTAGATCTCGGCATCCTTGTAAAGGAATCTCTTAATACTCCTCTTGGGAGTCTTTTCAAACTCATGTTCCATGATACGTATTCCAGCCAGCTGCTCGTAAGCCGGAATCTGTAAATTCAGATCCTTACGGTTCTGCTCCATGATAGCCTTGAGTTCATTCATGCCAAGATTGAGCTTCTTTGCCTGCTCCATATCCGGATATACAAGGCCATACATCTTTTCTCCCTTCTGAATAACCACACATTCCTGAACCATCGGCAGGCTTGACAGCTTGTCTTCAATCTCCTCAGGATAGATATTCTGGCCATTAGCACCAAGAAGCATGTTTTTGCTACGTCCCTTGATAAAGACATTGCCTTCGGCATCTATTATGCCAAGATCACCGGTATGATACCAGCCATCAACCAATGTTTCTGCGGTCGCTTCCGGATTTTTGTAGTATCCGAGCATTACATTCATGCCGCGTGCAAGAATTTCGCCGGGGATATTTTCCGGGTCGGGACTGTCTATCCTTAACTCCATTCTCGGAGCAGCCTTACCACAGCTGCCCTGCCTAAACCTGGTCCAGTCCTCGTAAGCAAGAATCGGGGCACACTCTGTCGCACCATAGCCAATCGTATAGTTGAATCCAACATCCTTTAGCAAAGCCTCTATTTCCTGATTTAATGCAGCTCCGCCAATAATTACCTCGTAATAGCGACCGCCAAAGGCCTGTTTCATACCTTCGCAAATCTTCTTCTTTATCTGGTCACCAATAACAGGCAGGTTCATCAACAAACGAACCTTGGGATCCTTGATCTTCGGAAGGACAGCCTTGCGAACTATCTTCTCAATTATCAAAGGCACACAAATAAGTATTCCCGGCTTTATGTCAGCCAATGCCTTCATGAGAATTACGGGACTTGGCACCTTGGTAAGGAAATTGATGTGGATACCCCTGGTAAACTCGAACAAGAACTCGAATGCCATTCCATACATGTGTGCCATAGGCAACATCGAAAGCACGGCATCACCAGGAAGAAGCTTATCCTCCAGCACTTCATAAGCAAACTGCGTATTACTCCACAAAGCACGGTATGGAATCATCACGCCCTTGGAATTACTCGTAGTCCCGCTGGTATAGTTTATAACAGCCAACTCTTCCGGCTCATCTTTATGATAACTGATGTTTTCCGGACGGAAACTGTCAGGATACCTTTCGCCAAACAGGAGGTTCAGTTTCTCGCGTGCTTCTTTTATCTCCGGAGTGCGCGCGAATAACACATTGTAATCCTCGTTACTCAGTATTCCTGCCAGATTTGGCATCTCGTC
>AUXO011914617.1_pt1 | contig 10176 bp, 9 predicted proteins | sample 768731 | NCBI WGS metagenome assembly AUXO01 (sample SAMN02715735, study PRJNA202380) | gut metagenome | biome: sheep rumen | host: Ovis aries | place: New Zealand: Palmerston North | reverse complement strand
TCAGAGCCAGGCAAGGGTAGAGAAATTGATAAGGAGGCTTATCAATTACTTGAAGCAACAGAGGGCATTAACTTTAAGGGTAATGTTGAACCAGATAAGCTAATTGATTGTCCTACAGATATTGTTGTATCGGATGGATATTGTGGAAATATCGCACTTAAGAGCTTTGAGGGTACTGCAAAGGGCATGGGAAGAATGCTAAAGCAGGAGATTAAGGCAAGCTTAGGTGGCAAGATTGGCTATTTATTCATGAGAAAGAATTTAAAGAGATTCGCTGGAAGAATGGATGCCTCTGAGGTTGGTGGTGCAATGATTTTAGGTATTGGTAAGCCTGTAGTTAAGGCACATGGTAATGCCGATGCTAAGACATTCGCAAGCGCAATTCGTCAGGTAAGAAATATGGTTAAATCTGACATTATTAATAAAGTAGTAGAAGCACTACCTAAAAAGAGTGGTGAGGAAGTTGAATAATTTAAGTGAATTTGAGGGTGTAATTGGATATACCTTCAAGAATAAGGATTTATTAAGAACAGCCCTAACACATTCCTCCTATGCAAATGAGCATGGAATGGAATGTAACGAAAGAATGGAATTCTTAGGGGATGCTGTACTTGAGCTTGCTATGAGCAAGTATCTATATGCAGTAATTTCTTTAGATGAGGGTGTACTTACAAAAACTCGTGCTAAGGCCGTATGTGAGAGTGCCTTAGATTATTATGCAGCAAAAATTCATCTTGCAGATTACCTATTCTTAGGTAAGGGCGAGGAATTAAGTGGAGGTAGAATGCGTCCTGCCATCATTGCAGATGCAATGGAGGCAGTACTAGGTGCAATCTTCTTAGATTCTGGCTTTGATTCTGCCTATAGGATTGTTAAGGAATTCTTTATTCCATATATTGATGATGTTACTAAGCTTAAGGATTATAAAAGTATGCTACAGGAAAAGCTTCAAAGCGAAAAGAGAACTATTCGCTATGAGATTGTAAGGGATGAAGGCCCTGCAAATGATAAGGAATTTGAGGCTGTAGTATATATGGATGAAATTCTAATGGGAAGAGGAATTGGTAAAACCAAGAAGGAAGCTCAACAGAATGCTGCAAAGAACGCATTAGAAAAGGAAGCTAAATTATGATTAAGAAATTATATGAAGATGGTTGCTTCAAATATGAAAAATTCATTTTAGTTCATCAGCATGATTTATTGCTTTCTCCTGCAGCATGTGTTGTATTAATTCAAATGCTAAAGGAATATGAAACCAATAAATGCTTTTCTGTTCAGTCGTTAAAGGATCGAATGATTATTTCGGATTCCGATTTTGATAGTGCAGTATCTAACCTACTTGAAAGAGAATTCTATTCTGTATATATCCAGTATGAGGATGGAATTGGTAGAGAGGCTGTATCCTTAGATGGATTTTTTGATCGAGTTAAGGATATTCTATCTGGTGTTAACAGCAAGGATTTAGAAAATGATTTTTTCCATGTTACTCAATTAATTCAAAAGGAAATCGGAAGAGTCTTAACTGCTGAGGAGCTTGAAATTGTTTCAAGCCTAATTACAGAGGATAGAGTTTCTATTTCTGATTGCGAAGAGGCATTAGAATATATGAAATCTCATTACAAGGTTTTAAATGTAAAGAATCTTGTAACCTCATTGAATCGCTTTAGAGGCGAAGCTCACCCTGAGGTTGAGCCTGTCCCTGACTTTGTTAAGAGCTTCTTAGATAATATTAAGTAAATGAATAAGCAAAAATCAAAGGAAATATTAGATATCCTAAAGGAAATTATAGTAAATCCAGCTCCAGAGCTTGATTTTCATAATACATTTGAATTAATCATTGCGGTTGTATTAAGTGCTCAAACTACAGATAAAAGAGTAAATATGACAACTAAAGAGCTATTTAAAAAGTATCCTGATTCTTTAAGTCTATCACAAGCGGATTATGATACAGTAGAAGAAATCGTTCGTCCCTTAGGCCTATCTAAAACGAAGGCTAAAAATATAATTGCCTTAAGCGACATATTGCATAAGGAATATATGGATATCGTTCCATCCGATTTTAATCGGCTTGTAAAGCTTCCTGGAGTCGGAAGAAAAACAGCAAGCGTTGTACTTGCTGTTGGGTTTAATTTACCTGCAATGCCTGTAGATACTCATCTATATCGTATGGCACAAAGATTAGGCTATATTAAAGAGGCCGATAGTATAAAAGAGGCAGAGGATGCCTATAAGAAATATATTCCTAAGGATGAGTGGGCTAAAGCCCATCATCTATTCTTATTGTTTGGAAGATATCATTGTAAAGCAATAAATCCAGAATGCTTGGATTGCAAATTAAAAAAATACTGTAAGTACAAAGGTTAGCTTTGTACTTTTTTAACGGAGGTTTGATGGTTTTTGTCGGCTTTTCTAGTTCTATTACTTTTTTAGAGTCGATGAAATTATATAAGGAACTAAGGAATAGTATGATTCCCTGGAGGCTTTTTGAGCTAATATTACCAAATTCGATTCTAACGAAGAATGGAACAAGGGTTAAAACTTATTTAGAAAAGGGAGAAAGAAAACAAGTTAAAATACAAAGGATGGTATTAAATCATAAAATCTATTTTGATTTATTTCCAGCTACCTTGATTCCAAACTCTATTCTTAAGAGTGAAGATATAGTATCCTTTGGGGAGAAGGGCTATTTTATTGATGAGAAAAATAAATGGAATTCCTTTTTTAGCTATCTAAAGAAAATGAAATTAGATTGCGATAGTTTTTCTAAAATGAAATGTATTGGAAAAAGAGGCAATATATTCTTTTATCAAAGTATAAAAAAATATCTGCCATATTTTACCAAAAGAGGCAAAAAGAGGGATTTAAAGGAGGAATATATTTATTTAATCTATTACAAGAAATAGTTTAAAATACATCAGCACTTTTGTTATTTTCATAAAAGGTGGGCCATTTTATAATTTTTTCGAAAATATGGCCCTTTTTCTTATTGTTTGATATAAAAATTTGATGCAAATATGGTGTTCTTGAAACATTTCTTTTCAGTTTTTTATTTGCTCAAAATAATCTTATAATTGAAGTAGGGCCCAAAAGGAAAGGAAAAATTGAAAATGAGTATTTTACTAGACATCTTGTCACAAAAGAAGCTAGATGGGAGCATTCATGCATCAAATCAAGAAATTATTGGTATTGAAATTAGAAGGAAGCGTATTGAGCTATCCTGTACTCTAAACGGACTTTGCTTTGAACTATGTTCGCCTTCTTATTTGTGCAAAATTGAAAGAAATCAAATTGTAGCTAATAGGTATATATTAGCTGAAATTTGTAGAAGGTGCTCTATTACAGACGACCAGCAGAACATGCTATTTCATTCTTATGATGTTTTACTTGAGGCAATTAAAGCCTATGTCAAAGAGGATATAGGAGTAATTGATGATTTTGTAGCTCAAGGCCAAGGCTTTGAAAATTATAGATATCGTATTCTTCAATTTATGAAATATATTTATACAGGTGATTTATATTTAGCTAAGGATATATATAATGAGCTTGCACAATTACTTTCTACTATGCAGGATTTTGATATGCTAGTATTCTCTATATTTTCAGTTGTTTTAGAATATAAGGAAAGAAACTATCATGAAGCAAGAGAAATCTTGCATAAGCTAGATGGAATTACTATGAATTCCAATTTATCGATTCTATATTCTAAGTATTTATATTTAACCTCAATCATGCTATTAAAGGAGGATGCCCCCTTTTATTATCATGATTTAGTAAAGAAGATTACTGAGGCTGGATATTATTATCTTTTAGAGGATATTCATTATGCATTAGGCATATATGCCCTAAAAGTAGATTCAAGATTTATATTTAATTATGCACTAGGCTTCATTCAAAATGAAATGCATTTAAATAGCCTAAAGTATTTAGATGCATATAAGAGAAAGGATATGGATCAAATTGATATTCTTAAGGATAAGCCTATCAATCATTTCTGTGAGCTTCTAAATCTAATTTTAGATGGCAAGGAGGGTAATTTAGAAATGATACTTCATTTATCAAGTGTAAATGATGATATTGATTTTAGTGCGAACCTATTAAAATACCTTGCCTTAAAGAGCGCAGATGAAAAAAGAGGCTTTATTCATAAAACAATGGATTATTATAAAACCATAGATGATCATTATGTATCAAGATATTTTATGCTAGAGCTATTAAGAATGAATCAAGAAAAGCCCCACAATAAGGAAACCTTAACCACCTTTTATAACTATTATTTAAAGCATGAAAAGAAGTAAAAGAATTCTTATAATAATTTTATTTGCTCTACTTTTATTTGTCCCTTTTGAGGTAGAGGCTTCTAGCTGGAAATTTATTTGGAAGAATACAACCGTTCATGTGCCTGTTGGCGCGTCGATTGAATATTATAAGAATTATCCTCAAGCATATTTATATAAGGATGGAGTTTTGCTTGGGGATGCAGATATTACCTATAACACAGAAGGAGATTGGCTTTATTATTTTAAAGACGTCAATACGGCAAAGCTTGGAAGATACCAGGTATGGTATAAGGCATATAATGCGAAATATTCACCTGGTACCTGTACAGGCTATAAAAGCTTAATTACCTTTGTAGTGGAGGATAAGGAATCTCCCTATATTAAGGTATTAGAGCCTGTAATGAAAATAAGAAGAGGGGATGAATATAACCTAAGTGCGAATTATACCGTTAGAGATAATTATAAGGTAGAAAGTGTTACTGAGGTTCATTCCATTAATACAGGTGTAGTTGGCACTTATCCTGTAACTGTTATTGCTAGAGATTCTAGTGGAAATCAAAGGAAGGCCTCATTTGAGGCATTTGTATATGAAAATCAAGCCCCAGTAATATCTTCGGATATAGAATCTGGTGTATTAAAAATACCGGTTCATGAGGATTATGATATCAGATCTCATTTTACAGCAATGGATAAATTTGAAGGAGATATAACAAATAAAATTATATTTCCTACTCTTGATACCAGTATGGTTTCTGAATACGACTATACTGTATCCGTTTCTAATGATGCAGGGCTTTCCGATAGTATTACTATAACCATTAAGGTTGTAGATGAAGAGGCACCTACCCTAGAATTAACGACACACTCAATATTGCTAGATTACACTCTTGATTTTTCTACAGTGGATTTTAAGAAATATATAAAGTCATTAATAGATAATACAAGCATTAATTATGAGAATTTATCTATAACAAATGATTTAGAAAATAGAGTAGGAAATTATACCATTTGGTATTCCTATACGGATGGTATTTATACTGTAAATGATTCTATAGAGGTATCCTTAGTTTCCTATAATAAGCCCAAGATTTATGTAGATGATATAGAGCTATATGTAGATTCTAGCATTAATTTATATGATGTTATTGAGCTTGATGATCCATCAGACCCAGATATTTATGATAGCCTAATCATATATGATCAAAATGTAAATTATAATAAGGAAGGCATTTATTATGCGGAGGCATACTGTATGAATTCTTCTGGCCAAAGCACAACAAAATCCTTTAAGATTATTATTCATGATACAAGCCTTTTTAAAGAGGAGAATATGCCTTTTTATATTGTTATTTTTGTAAGTGCCTTGATTATTTTAATTTTGGTTTTGTTTATCTTAATTTATTTCCTATCGAAAAGGAGAAAAAAGAGTCTATAAATATTATTTCAGTTTTCTTTGGAGACTATAAAAATAGTCTCTTTTTTCAAATTATGTCTTTGGAATTATTAAGCCTTTGCTATATAATTAAGTCAGGTGGTTTATATGAAAGGATTCTTATATGGACAAACTGAATATAATATGTTGAAGAATTCAGCTAGGCTAAATGATTACTTAGATTCTGCAGTTGCCCATGGCTTTGATTTCCTTTCTTTGACAGATTCGAATATGTATGCCTGCTACAAGTTTTATACAGGCTGTAAGGCTAAGGGTATCAAGCCTATTATCGGATTAGAATATACGATTTTAGATGAGGATAATTTAAGAACAAAGTGCTTGCTATATGCTAAGAATAAGGAAGGCTATAAGGAGCTTTGTAAAATATCCTCTTTAGTAAAGATAGAAGAAATGAATTCCTTTGATTCTATTAAGGAATATAAGAATATTTATTTTGTATTCCCATTCTTTGAATCTATTTTTGAAAGATTATTTAAGAAGATATCTGAGCCTACAGCTAAGGTTATTCTAGATGAATATTTAAATATAGTTAAAGCCCTTGGTGGCTTTATTGGATTATCCTATACCAATAGGATTAAGGATAATCCTTTGGTGAATGCATTCCATAGCTATATGAATGAATTTGGCCTTAAGGCATTACCTCTTCATCAAATGAGATATTTAAAGCCTGAGGATTCTATTGTTTATGAATGCCTAACTAAGATTGATGGTAATCCAGTAGCTTTAGATGAATTTGATGATTATTCCTTCTTGGAAAATCCAAAGGATGATAAGGTGCTAGATGAATTTATAGCATCTATTGATTTAAGGCTATTTGAGGATAAGATTTTACTTCCACATTATCCAAATACAAAAGGAAAGAGTGCCTATGAATATTTAGGCTATTTATGCCATAAGGGACTAGAAAAAAGAGGTTTTTATAAGGAGCCATATCTATCTAGATTAAATTATGAATTATCTGTTATTCATAAGATGGGATATGATGATTATTTCTTAATTGTTTGGGATTTTATTTGTTATTCTAAAACAAATCATATTCTAGTTGGTCCTGGTAGAGGTAGTGCGGTTGGATCTTTAGTTGCATATACCTTAGGTATTACTGAAATTAATCCTTTAGAATATGGTTTATTATTTGAAAGATTCTTGAATCCAGAAAGAGTAACCATGCCCGATATCGATACCGATTTCCCAGATAAGGATAGGGATAAGGTTATTGAATACGTTAAGGAATTCTATGGAGAAAAGCATGTATGTAGTATTACTGCCTTTGGTACATTCCAGGTAAAATCCTCTGTAAATGAATTGTCTAAGGTTTTTGGCATTGAGACAGATAGAGTTAAAAAGATTGTTGATATGATTCAAAGTCGTGGATATGATAAGCTACTCGAGGCATATAAGGGCGATGAATTATATGACTTTTTATATTGTGCTAAGGGTATTGAGAATTTGCCAAAGCATATTTCAACCCATGCCTCTGGTATTATTTTTGCGGAAGAGGTATTAGATGACATTGTGCCACTATCCTTAGGTGCAGGAAATATTTTGCAGTCGCAATATGAGGCAGAGGACCTAGAGAAGATTGGGCTTCTTAAGATGGACTTCTTGGTTTTAAGTAATTTATCCTTAATTGATGCAATGATTAAGGATATTCCAGGATATAGTGTAGATAAATTTAGAAAGATTCCTCTAGATGATCCGCATGTTTATAAGCTATTAAGGGCTGGAGACACCTTAGGTATTTTCCAGATGGAAAATCAAGGATTTAAAAATGCATTAAGAGAGGTTGCTCCAACCGACTTTAGCGATGTTGTTGCGATGAACGCATTATACCGACCAGGTCCAATGCAATCCATTCCAGATTACGCAAGAAGAAAGAATGGAGAGTCTTTTAGCTATCTTCATCCAGATTTAGAGCCTATATTAAAGGAAACCTATGGAGTTATTGTATACCAAGAGCAAATTATGAAGATTGCGCAAAAGTTTGCAGGGTATTCCTTAGGTGAGGCAGATTTATTAAGAAGAGCTGTATCTAAGAAGAAGGCAGATTTATTAAAGGAAATGAGTGTAAGCTTTATTACTAGAGCCATTAAGAATGGTTATTCTAGAGATATTGCTGAACAGATTTATGATTTAATTTATCGCTTTGCAGATTATGGATTTAATAAGTCGCACTCTGTTGCATATGCGCTATTCGCATATAAGATGGCTTATTTAAAGGTTCATTATTTTAATTCCTTTATGTCTAATATTATGAATCATGTTATTTCTAGTAAGGATACATTAGCTAGATATATTGCATATGCAAAGGCTAGAGGCCTTGTAACCCTAAAGCCCAATATTAATGTATCTAAGGATACCTTTGTATTCTTGGATAATTGGCTTTATTTGCCTTTAAAGGTAATTAAGGGTATTGGAGATAATATTGTTTCTGAGATTTTAAAGGAAAGAGAAGAAAGAGGCATTTTTCGCAATTTTGATGATTTTATCGAAAGATGTCATCCATCAAAATCTACTTTAGAGGGATTAGTTTATTCTGGCGCATTAGATGTATTAGGTAAATCTAAGCTATCTATGCTTGAAAGCCAGAATAAGCAGCAACAAATCTTTAATAAATATATTAAGGGTAAAATTGATACAGATACTGAATATGATTTTGAGGTATTAAAGGAAAAGGAAAAGGAATATATTGGAATCAATTTACAATATAATTTATTCATTAGCATTGATGAATTATATGTAAAATATAAATCCATTCCTTTGGCTAAGCTTAAGGAAAAGGTTTATTCTAATACCATTGCTGCATTCTCGGATTTAAAGGAAATTAAAACGAAAAAGGGCGAGCTAATGCTGTTGGGTAGCCTTGAGGATGATAAATCAACCATAAGATTTACTATTTTCCCTAAGGTATATGGACAAATTCCTTATGGTACTATAGTAAAGAATAAACTATTTGTTATGAGGGGTACTCTTGAATATGACAATAAGAAGGAATTAACCTTTACCATAACAAATATCGCACCTATAAAATAAAATTGTCTCCTTGATGGAGACCTTTTGTTCTTGACTTTTTACTTTTTTTGAGTATTATTATTTGGTTTGGGGAGGGAAATTATGAAGGCATTAAAATTAACTTATAAGATTCTTTTAGCAGTAGCTTTTTCATTTTTAGTAATTGTTATTTTCAATATGATGATGAGTACTACCTCAGATACCTATAATAATGTAATCTTTGTTAGCTTTTTTCCATGGGCATTATTAACCTTATTCATTGGATTTGGATTATGTTATGTGAATAAAAGACTTTCAGATGTTTTGGGATTTGCATTATTAGGTGTTAGTTTATTCATGTTACATGTAGTATTCATTTCTACAAACTCATTTACTATTTTTGCAGGTGTTACTACTGAAGTAGCTGTTTTAACTATAATTGCTGCAGTAATTTTATATGTAATCTCTGAGGCTAAAGCAAATAAGCCAGCAAAGACATCAGATGAAGATGATAAAATGAAGCAGCTATTAAAGTGGAAAGAATTACAGGAAAAGAATATTATTACTGAAGCTGAATTTGAAGAGAAGAAAAAAGAAATCTTAACAAAATTAGTAGAAGAATAATTATAAAAATGCTCTTATTTAGGAAATATCCAAAAATAAGAGTTTTTTTATTGACAAGGAATATTTTTGTTGTATAATATAGTTGAACAGTTAATCAACTGTTTAATTTTAAGGAGGTCAGCTTTATGGTTAAAACATATAAAATTGAGGTAGATTGTGCCGCATGTGCACTAAAGTGCCAGGAGGCAATTAAAAAGGTCGATGGAGTTAAGGATTGTAATATTAACTTTATGACACAGAAGATGACTTTAGATGCAGAAGATCCAGATGCATTATTAAAGAAGGTATTAAAGGCTTCAAGAAAGGTTGAGCCTGATTTTGAGATTTTAGATTAATTGATAGTGCTATGCACTATTTCATTTTCGTCAATGGTTGAACGATTGTTCAACTAAAGGAGGTGCTCTTATGTCAAGAAAGCAGAAGAGAATGCTTAGGGACATTCTAATCGCATTAGGGTTATTCTTGATTGTATTAACCCTAGATTTAGCATTAAAGAATGCGTTTAAGGATTCCTATCCATATGGTATTGCATCCTTTATTCCAAATATAAACTATGGATGGCTTTTACCCTTTGGTTTATATTTTCTAATATATGTTTTTATTGGACATAATGTGTTAAAGAAATCTTTTATTAATATATTACATGGTCAGGTATTTGATGAGAATTTCTTAATGGCAATTGCAACCATAGGTGCATTCGCACTAGGTATTTATACAGGTATAACTGAGCATTCTCCTGAGGGATTTGATGAGGCTTGTGCTGTACTTTTGTTTTATCAGGTTGGAGAATGGTTCCAATCCTACGCTGCAGGTAAGTCTAGAAAAAGCATCAAG